>Ga0157373_10000540_pt1 | contig 29579 bp, 35 predicted proteins | sample C65metaG_FD_113460 | JGI IMG/M metagenome (GOLD analysis project Ga0157373, IMG submission 113460) | Corn rhizosphere microbial communities from Kellogg Biological Station, Michigan, USA - C6-5 metaG | ecosystem: Host-associated > Plants > Roots > Rhizosphere > Soil | place: USA: Michigan... | reverse complement strand
TTAGTTAGTTAGTTAGTTAGTTAGTTAGTTAGTTAGTTAGTTAGTTAGTTAGTTAGTTAGTTAGTTAGTTAGTTAGTTAGTTAGTTAGTTAGTTAGTTAGTTAGTTAGTTAGTTAGTTAGTTGATATGGGAAATATTATTTCGTTTAGGGATTTGATTGTTTGGCAAAAGTCGCATGAATTTGTTTTGGAGACTTATAGAATAAGTTCAGCATTTCCAAAAGAGGAAACTTATGCTTTGACAAGCCAGTTAAGACGAGCGGCTGTTTCAATTCCAGCTAATATTGCAGAAGGATTTACTAAGAAAACCCTACCAAATAAATTGAATTATATTTCTCATTCTGAAGGTTCATTACAAGAGGTAAAGTATTATTTAATTTTAGCAAGAGACCTTAATTATATAAATGATATAACCTTTGAAAACGCTATTAATTCGTGTGAAGAAATTGGAAAATTATTGAATGGATACATCAAAACTATAAGAAATTATCACCAAAATAAATAAACTAAAAAACTTTTTTAACTAAGATACTATTAGCAATGATTAACATCAGTCAACTCAACAAAGAATTCGAAAGCCGTGTAAGATTGGGCATTATGTCCGTTCTTATGGTCAACGACTGGGTTGATTTTTCTGAAATGAAAAACCTTCTTGAAATCACAGACGGAAATATGGCAAGTCACAGCAATGCTTTAGAAAAAGCTAATTATATTGAAGTGAAAAAAGAATTTGTAGGCAAAAAGCCCAAGACTTCATACCGTGTAACACAGTCAGGAAGAACTGCATTTACCGAGCATTTAGATGCATTAGAAAAATTAATAGGCAGATAAAACCTATATTTTTTTGAAAATTGACTTTGAAATACAAAGTACTTTTAATAATTAAAATTAAATATTATGATGACACAAAAACAAAAAACAACAATGATTTATTTTGTTCCCACCTTAATAATGGTGTTTGCGGTACTTGGGAATCTATTTTCTAAAGAATTCAATTGTTCTCCCGCCGATTTTCTTATTGCCGGTATACTTTTATTCGGAACGGCAATTATTATCGATCTAATTCGTCGGATTGTAAAAAACAAAACCTATAAAATCCTTCTATGCATCGTGGTTTTGTTTATACTGATTCTTACTTGGGTGGAGCTTGCAGTAGGTTTATTCGGGACACCTTTCGCCGGAAGTTAATGTAATATTGAGAGTTAAAAATTACTTCACGCAATATATAAATCATGACTAGGAAAAAATTTCTAAAAAGACTTTTACAGCTTTCGGCAGTCGGTGCTTTGCCTTTTCTTTATTCTTGGCAAATTGAGCCTTTTTGGGTAGAATTTGTAGAACGAAAACTTCCAATAAAAAATTTACCTAAAGAATTAAAAGGCAAGATTCTGATGCAGATTTCAGATTTACATGTAGGAGACAGATTCGACTGGAATTTTTTAATTGAATCTTTCCAGAAAGCAAAAGAATTTAATCCGGATTTTGTGATGTACACTGGTGATTACGTAAATCATGGAATAGAAGAAGATCACAAAAATTTAGAAAAAGTAATGGCAAAAGCAGTTTACGGAAAGCTGGGCACTTTCGGAATTCTCGGAAATCACGATTACGGAAAAAACTGGAAAGATTTAGGTTCTTCGGAAGAGATTCATCGTATTCTTCAGAACAATGGCGTCACAATGCTTAAAAATGAGCAAACAGAATCTCACGGATTGAATATTATTGGTTTTGATGATTTGTGGTCACCTAATTTTGATCCTATGAAGGTGATGAAAGAATACGATGCTAAAAAAGCCAATCTTGTACTTTGCCACAATCCCGATGTTTGCGACAAAAACGTTTGGAACGGTTATAAAGGCTGGATTTTGAGTGGACATACTCACGGCGGACAATGCCGAATTCCGGGTGTGATTACTCCAATTCTTCCGGTGGAAAATAAAAAATATGTTTCCGGTGAAATTGATTTAGAAGATGGAAGAATGTTGTATATCAATCGCGCTTTGGGCCATTCTTTTCAGGTGAGATTTATGGTGCGCCCGGAAATTACAGTTTTCAAACTTGAACGTGATGAAGAAGTTTGAACTAAATAATATTGCATTAATTTATTTCTGTATCAGTTGGCTGATTGGGATTATAATTTTTTTATTAATGCTTCTTGAAACACAGGATGAACTTGCATTTAGTTTAATCTTTTTGTCAGGATTGAATATAATTATAAATGTCTTGTCGATAGTGCTTCTTTTCGCTTTCTATTATGTATTTCCGGAAAATAAAAAAGAGTTTAAAAATTCGGCAATTCTCTTGTTTTTCAATTTCCCAATTTTATTTCTTCTCTACATATTTTTAATATTAGCATAAATTACTATGAAAAAAATACGCATTCAATTCCTTCTTTTCGTTTACGACAAAACACAAAAACTCTACAGAACATATTTCAAAAAGAAAAAAAGACAATGGCAGTTTAATGAAAAACAATTGCTGGAGTTTCACAAAGATTCTTTAGGCCGAAAATTGGGTGAGTTTTATAAAAAGCACGGTTTTACAATGATTCCTAAAATGGAAAATCACGACGTACATCATTTATTAACAGGTTGCGGAACCAACTTCGAAGATGAAATTGCGATGCAGTTCCTTCTTCTCGGAAACGGAAAACTCAATGCCCATCTTTTAGCAGCGGTGGTTTTAGGAAGTATTATTCTTCCGGAATACTATAAAATGTATCGAAATGCCTATCAAAAAGGAAAAAAAATGAGAACATTTCACCACATCGATTTCGAATCTTTATTATGGCAAAATTTTGAAAATGTTCAGGATTTTTTCAGACAAAAAGAAACTCCGGTTTACTATTAATCTCAACCTCAGCCTCAACCTTAAACTCAACCTCAACCTCAATCTTAACCTTAACCTTAACCTTAACCTCAATTTCATGAAAACACATCACTATATATTTCTTAGCACCATTGCATTTATCGTTTTATTTTATAACGAAAATGTAGGTCTGAATCTTGGTATTTTAGGCGTTCTATATTCAGTTTTAACGCTTAATAAAACCCCGGATAGAAACCGCAGCAAAACGTTTTTTCTACTTTTTGCAACAAGTATTCTGTCGAGTATGGCTTTTGCTTGGTTCGGCGATTTTAGCTCGTTTCTGGCATTGGTAGTTTCACTTTTGCTGCTTTCTTTCCGATCAAAAAACAGAAGAATGAAAAGCCTTTTTCTCGTTCCGGTTTTTGTGATTAATTTTTTCACATTCTTTTGCAGGGTTTTCAGCTTTCATGAATGGTTTCCGAAAACAGAAAATTCAGGCTTCTGGAAAAAAATGGTTGCCTTTATTTTAATTCCTTTCTTTTTTGTTGCCGTATTTTTTGGAATTTACGCAACAGGAAGCGATCATTTTGCAAATGTTTTTAACGGTTCTGAATTGGACATTGATCTTTGGCAGATTTTCCGTCTTGGTGTTTTAGGATTTTTCATTGCTTTCAATTTCTTCAATTTTGTGGTTGAAAAACAAATTTATCAACAGAATTATGTTTTAGATAATGAATTTAAAACAGAAAACAAGATGCAGAAGCCTACATTTTCTTTTCTGGATTTAGATTCAGAAAGAATGGGTGGCGTAATTTCTTTTATCTGTTTGAATATTTTGTTGATTTTCTTTATTGTTACTTATAATTATGAACAGTTTTATGAAATCTCCAAAACAACTATTCAATTGGGAGAAGAAACCCATGAGCGTGTAGATGCAGTCATTTTATCAATAATAATGGCAATTGTAGTTATTATGCTGTATTTTAAAGGTGGTTTTAATTTTGATAAAAAGGCAAGGACTTTAAAAATATTGGCGAAAATCTGGCTTTTTCTAAATTCAATTTTAATTATTTCGGCTGTGGTAAAAAACGCCGAATACATTACAAATATGGGATTTACCTATAAAAAATTAGGTGTTTATGCATTTTTACTTTTATCATTAATTGGTCTGGTTCTTACAATCATTAAAATTCAATACAAAAAAAGAAATGCATTTCTTTTCAACTCAATGAGTTGGTGTTTTTATGGAATGGTTTTAGTATGCAGTTACATTAATTGGGGAGGTATTATTACTTCCCAAAATATGAAACGTCCTGATTTTGCCATTAATTATCATCTGAAATCGATTTGGTTCAGCGAAAAATATCTTTTAAAGTACGCCGAAGAGAAAAAAGATATTGACCTTAAAAAACAAGTTTTAGAAAAAAGTAAGTTAGGCATTTCGCCCACATTTTTATCTAAAGTCTTTTATTATGAAACCATTCAAAAATAAATTGTCATGAAAAATTCAGTTTTATTAGTAAGCCTTTTATTGATTGTGTCATGCAAAAAAGCGGTTCCTTCTCAAGAAAGGAAAACAGATTCGGTTATCGTTTCAGAACAAAGCGAAAACACTTCAGCATTAGATTCTTCGAAAACCATTAAAAGGGACGATACTTTACAGTCTGTAGAGCCGAAAGCTGATGAAAATGTAAGCACCCAAAGTGGTGAAATCGTAAAATTGATTGATGGCGAAAGATTACCAAGCACATTAGAATGTGAATTTACAGATAAAATCCAAAAAGTAGTTGTGAGAATAACAAACTATAAGAAAGATCAACTGAAAGCGACCATAATGCCTGAAAATAATAATATGAATATCCGTTTTAATCAAATTAAAACACCAGACGGAAAATACGACGGTCCGTTTGGAAGAGATATTTCGTATAAAATTTCTAGCAAAGGAGAAGTTGCGCTTATCATCGGAAAGAATCTGATGGCAGATGGAGATAATGTTGGTCGGTTTTCTGTAAGAGTAGAATAAATTGGTATAGTTTATGCAAATGTAATTTTCAAATTTTATTATTATGAAAAATATATTTTCATTAGCAATAGTTTCCACAATGGCATTGGCAAGTTGTGGTGCGGTACAGTCTATTGTACAGAATACATTTCCTTATACCACCAATGTGTTGGTATCCACGGGAGTGCCTGCAGATAAAGAGGTTTCTTCTACTGCCACTGCATCAAATGTGCAGACTTGGGTGGGCGGAAACAACAATGCGCAGATTAAAGATGTAAGAATTTCAGATGCTAAAATTTCTGTTGCTTCACCAGTTGGTGGTAACTTAAGTGCTTTAAAATCTGTAAAAATCTATATTTCTTCAAACGGAACTGGCGAAAAATTGGTGGCTTCGAGATCCGCTATTGATACCAATTCTTCAAGTTTAAATTTAGATTTAAATGATACCGGCTTTCTGGATACTGTAGTAAAAAGTTCAGGCTTAACGGTAAGAACTGTTTACGAATTGAAGAACCAGACAAGCTCTGATATGAATCTGAAAGTTGCACTAAATTTCAGCAGTGTACCTGTACGATAAAGTAGTTAGTTAACAAAAACATCAAAAGCTTTCTTGTATTATAAGAAAGCTTTTTTTATTATGATGAATTTGTGTTACCTGATTTTATAAATTGAGAGCTCTGCAGACTTGTCTGATATAGCTCCTAAATTAAGCCCGCCTTGTACTAGGCCAAATCGTAGTCTGTCTCCTGCATTGAGTTTGTAAATATGACTTATTTGTCCTTGGGTAAGTGTTATATTGATTACAACGAGATTTAGTCCCAGTATGCCGGATAGATCTAATAGATTTACACCTCCGAATACCCTGTAATCTAAAAGTGTACTTACAGCTGTTCCTCCTGCTCCTACTGTTTTTACGATAGCGATTCCTGGCGGATTATTCGATAAAAGCTGAGCAGAAACTCCTTGCCCTGTTCTAAAGCTGTAATCGATATGATAAATACCTGTAGAAGGCACTATGTATTCGTTATTTATAATTTGTGAAGATGCAATTTCAGTAGTAACCGTACTACCCGAAGTACTTAACGGCAGATAATTAAATGTACTGCTGAATAGGCCAAGGCTTATATTGACAAGAGAAAGATTTCCAGTAAATTTTGCCGCATACGTTGCTTTAGACATTCCTAAATCATTTGCGAGAACTTTATTCCAGACCCCTTGGGTACTATTGGGATGAGTATAATACGCATCATACACAAAGAATCCTGTAGTAATCACATCCTGAGTTTTAGGAAAATCACTTGGGTTAGGGATGGTTACAGGGCTTGTTACGTAAACGATAGCTCCATTTTGAGCAACTGTATAGGCTGATTCTTTCAATCTGAGGGAATCCCCGGAAATTCTCGGCGGGATTATACCATCCGGATAAGTGAGCTCGGCTCTCTTTTGAACATGCAATGTCGACTTGGGATTATCTGTGTTGATACCCACTTGTGCATTTATATGGCAGCCCATTATCAATAGGGCTACGATAAGGTAGCAGTTTTTCATAGTAATCTAGTTTTGGTACATAAAATTAGAGAAAAAAAATAGTATGTATTTGATAAAAGATGACTTTTACTGCGGTATATTCAAATATTAGGGAAAATACGGTATTTTTTACCGTATTTTTACGGTTATTTTTGTGAATTTAATAGAATTAATCTATTGAACATTATTATTTCATTAGAAAGAGGCGATTGCTAAGTATTATTGTTTTGTAAAAGAGTCCATTACAACGGTGACTGGGCCGTCATTTATTAACGAAACTTTCATGTCTGCTCCGAAAATGCCACTCTCTATTCGTAAATCAGATTTTGAAAGCTCTTCCTTGAAGTATTCAAAAAGCGGAATTGCTTTGTCAGGTTTTGCTGCTTTTATAAAAGACGGCCTGTTGCCTTTTTTGTAATCAGCAATTAAGGTAAATTGACTGATGCACAAAATCTCTCCGTTAATATCTTTAACAGACAAATTGAGTTTGTCATTTTCATCACTAAAAACTCTGAGGTTTAAAATTTTTTGTACAAGCCAGTCTGCATCTGTTTTTTCATCGTTTTCATCAATTCCGATCAAGAGCATAAAGCCTTTATTTATTTCACCCACCACAATTCCATCAACTTTTACAGAAGCTTCGGAGACTCTTTGTATTACTACCTTCATTAATTGTATAAGCTTAAATTTTTTGTTGCTGCATCATAATTCCAGAAATAAGTTTTTGGAGGAAGTCCTGTTGTTGCTCCTTGAGCTGGAGAGCCATTATTAAGAAACCATTTAGAATTGTCTTTTGGACAGATGATATACAAATTGTCTTTTACTTCCAAAGTAGTGTTGTTATCCGGGCAAAGATGAGGTGCATTTCTGTCATATACTTTAAACGATGCCGGATTGTCGAGGGTTCTCACAACAATTAATCCTCTTGTGCCAGACTGCTGTTCGTCTATGTAAATAGGCTGACCCACAAAGTTAAGGTCATTATAAGCTGCCAGATTCAGGTTTAAATTTACGTTGATTGTAGAATTAGGAAAACAGCTTACTGTATCATCCCGATTACTGCATGAGTTTATATTTAAAAAGCTGAATGTCAGCAAGATGAAAATTGATATGAATGAGAAAGTTTTTTTCATTTGAAGATAAATTTTTATATATTTGTAAAACAATAACGATTAACACGCAAAAACATTGTCCGGCAAATGTCGGATTATTTTTTTATACTAAAACTAAATTTTAAAATTATGGCGAGCTATGTAACTAAGGAAGGATTAGATAAAATGAAAGCCGAGCTTGAGCAATTGGAGAAAATTGAAAGACCAAAAATTACTCAACAGATTGCAGAAGCAAGAGATAAAGGTGATTTGTCTGAAAATGCAGAATATGATGCAGCCAAAGAAGCACAAGGAATGTTGGAAATGAGAATTTCTAAACTAAAAGATATTGTTACCACATCTAAAGTAATCGACGAAACTCAGCTTGATACTTCAAAAGTTTCTATCCTTACAACAGTAAAACTTTTGAATAACGATACCAAAAAAGAACAGGTCTTCACATTGGTTCCTGATAACGAAAGCGACTTGAAGTCAGGTAAAATTTCAGTAAATACACCTATTGCAAAAGGTCTGTTGGGGAAAGTAGTTGGGGAAACTGCAGAGATTGTTCTTCCAAATGGTAATAAATTATCTTTTGAAGTTTTAGAAATAACACTTTAAAACTCAAAAATTGTAACTTTCAACTTTAAAAAATGAGCTCAATTTTCACGAAAATCATCAACGGAGAAATTCCTGCATATAAAATTGCAGAAGACGATAATTTTGTGGCATTTCTAGATGCAATGCCTTTGGTTAAAGGCCATACACTGGTTGTTCCCAAAAAAGAAGTAGATCTTATTTTTGATTTGGAGACTGAAGAATACAAAAATCTTTGGGCTTTTGCTCAGGAAGTTGCCAAAAAAGTAAAAAATGCAATTCCGTGTGTAAGAGTAGGAGTTGCTGTAGTGGGACTCGAAGTTCCCCATGCCCACATTCATCTGATTCCGTTAAATAAAGTGGAAGAGATGAATTTTCGAAACGAAAGATTAAAACTTTCAGCGGAAGAATATTCCGAAATACAAAATTTAATTATTAATTCTTAACAATATAAAGAAGGTCGTAAAAAAGAAATTTTTTACGATTTTCTTTACATAATATATTATATAAAAATGAATCCAAACCAATGTTCTTTCTGTGGTAAGAAGAGAAATGAAGTGCAAATGCTGATTTCGGGACAGAATGGCTTTATTTGCGAAAACTGTATAGAGCAGGCACATTCAATTGTAAAAGATACGGTTTCGCCAGCGGGGTTTTCACCGGCTGAGTCTATTGACGAACTAAAAAAACCAAAACAAATAAAAGAGTTTCTAAACCAATACGTGATTGGGCAAGATCAGGCTAAAAAACAACTGGCAATTGCGGTGTACAATCATTATAAAAGATTGCTGCATGCGAAGGATGAAAACAGGGAAGTAGAGCTTGAGAAATCAAATATCATCATGATCGGTGAAACGGGAACAGGAAAAACGCTTTTGGCTAAAACCATTGCCAAAGAGCTTAATGTTCCTTTCTGTATTGTTGATGCGACGATTTTAACGGAAGCAGGATATGTAGGTGAAGACGTTGAAAGTATTCTTTCGAGACTTTTGATGGTTGCAGATTATGATGTAGAAAAAGCAGAAAAAGGAATTGTCTTCATTGATGAGATCGATAAAATTGCAAGAAAATCTGATAATCCGAGTCTTACGAGAGATGTCTCTGGTGAAGGTGTGCAACAAGGTTTGTTGAAGCTTTTGGAAGGAAGTATTGTAAATGTTCCGCCGCAGGGAGGTAGAAAACATCCTGATCAAAAATATATTCAGGTAAATACTCAGAATATATTATTTATTGCCGGAGGTGCCTTTGATGGTATTAAAGAAATCATCGAAAGAAGAATGAATAAGCAGGCGATTGGTTTCAGTGCAGAAAAGATCAATAATGTAGGAGAAGACGAATATGTTTTAAAAAATATTAATGCCATCGATCTTCGCTCATTTGGATTAATTCCTGAGCTTTTGGGAAGATTTCCAATTATTACTTATCTCGAAAAACTGACCAAAGAGACGATGATAAGAATCATGAAAGAGCCAAAGAATTCTATTATCAATCAGTTTGTAGAACTTTTTAAAATGGATGGTACAAAACTGGTGTTCACAGATGAAGCTGTAGAAATTATTGTCGATGAAACGATGGAGAAAGGTTTGGGAGCCAGAGGATTACGTGGAACTACGGAGAAGGTTTTGGAAGATTATATGTTTACAGTAGGGGAGCAAGACGAAATTGTACTTTCTAAAGATAATATTTTGATTAATAAGTGATTTTAATTTTTTTTTAGAAAAAAGTCATATCTTTACACCGAATATTTTTTTTTAACACAAAAAAACAATATACATCAATGAAAAAAAATTTATTAACAATCGGGATTTTAGCAACCGGTTTATCTGTTCAGGCGCAGACGGTTCTACTTCACGTAGATGACACGGCTAAAATGTATGTAAGTAACGGAACCCTCGTTTATAACGGTGGAGGTCTTCAAACCAGAGGCTCCGGCAATATTGATTTGCACGGAAACATGATGGTAGTAGGCAGCGGTTCTGATGTGGTGAAAACCATTAATCCAGATGCATCAAATAAGTTTGATGGATCTAATATAATCATAAGAATTAACGATACTGCTTCGCCAGTTACTTCTCCTTATGGTCAGTTGTACATTAAAGGTATTGCCCAAGGTAATATTACAGGTGTAGTTGATAAGGAGTACGCTGCTACAAAACACGGTGCTTATCAGCAAATTGGTATTCCTTTTATTTGGAAAACCTTCTCGAGCCTTAGTACTGAGTTGGCTGGGAATTTTAATAATTTAAGATGGCAGGGCAGAGAAATTCTTAAGTGGAGCAATGCCAATCGTAGATTTGATGGCTCTATTATTCCGAATGCACCAATTACAAGTCTTAATACTCCAGGTATTACGATAGATGTTGCTTCGGCTACAACTGCGGCGGACAGAACTGCTTACTTTACATTGGGAGCTTCAGCCTTGAATCCTGCTACATTACATACGGTAAAAGGAGTGCCTTATGCAGATGGGATAACTGGTGGTAATACAATGTCTCTAACTCCATCATCTATTCCGGCAACCTTTGGAGCAGGTGGTAATAATAGAAATATTTACCAGGAAAAGTACAATACGTATATTTATGATCCTTTTGATAATGCTACTCCGTGGAACGTAACAACAAGTAGTTTTGGTCAATTCTTTTATCAGTTTTCAAATCCATATTTAACTAACATTGATTTATCTATGATTGGTTTTACTGAGGCTGGATCTGTTAATGACAATAATGCATTTAATAATATTTGGGGTATCGTTGTTGATCCGCAAAATGTTACCTATAATAACACTACAGGAGGTACGACTTCTTATGCTGGCCCTCAGATGGTAACTTTTGATCCAGGTACACACAAACCAATGGGCAGTCTTACTGCCGCTTTAGTAGTGAAGCCCTTGGGGACATTTAAGGTTAAATTGAGAGATGCTACTCCTCAACAGATGGATTTTGATAATCTTAGAAGATTCAGTAGTGCTCCAAGAGTCGAAGGTACTTCATATAGCGTAACTGCTGCTAAAAATACAAATACAGGAAATATTAAGCAGCTAGGTGTTTTGGCGTTAGATGCCAATGGTAATCAGATCGGAGAAACATATTATGTTGTGGCTCCACATTTTACCACAGGTAATATTCCAGATGCTCATGTAAATTCGGTACAGGCAATGACTACTACCTCTGCAATTATTCAGACATTTGAAGAAACTGCTAATGGTAGTATTGATCCTAACTATTCTTCTGCTTACAGATTATATATTAATGAAGCAAATGAGTCAAATTATCTTGGGAAAAGAATTGACCTAAGTGTTTTCGGACAAAATGTAGCCTCTCTAAAATTTGAGATTAGAGATAACGTTAATTTAGTTCCTGCTGCTACGCATTTATTGTCTGGTGGTACTGGTTTCTATTATACTGTAGCAAACGGACAGGCAGTGCAAATTAGTCAAGGTGATGTGATTCCTGTAACAAATTCTAGCTATGGTCTGTATTATGGCGCACCTCAAAATGTTACATTAGACACTAACGAGGCTAAACCACTATCTAGAACGGTAGTTGTATACAATCCTAATATCAAAAATTATATCGTTAGATTTGATCCGGCATGGAAGTCTGCTTCAGTTGAAGTTTTCGATGCAAGTGGAAAGCTTGTTATTTCAGAAAAATCAGTAAAAGCTGATGCTGACTATGTGATCAGACTTGATTCTACATTAAAAACAGTATATGTAGTAAAAGTTGTTGGGAATGACGGAAATATTGTAAATACAAAAATATTAATCAAATAAAACAAGCGGTATAATGAGATTTTTTGATAAAAAAATATTTTTGATATTTTCTATATTAGCTATTAGCATTGTAAAGGCTCAAGATACGCCTGGTGCTCCGTGCGGTCTAGAGGGTTCTCAACCCTGTGATGTAACTTCTCCAATAGATATGTATGTTTACGTATTAATGATTGTTGCAATTTTGGCAATTGCTTATTTTGCTAAAAAATACAAAACTCAAAAAATATAAAAATTAAATTAAAATATTTGAAACTCTCTGATTAGTCGGAGAGTTTTTTTATTTTTACACTATGAAAAAGTTATTTGTATTGTCTGGAATGCTGTTGGCATTTTCAATGAACGCACAGTTTTCTGTAAATATCCAGTCGCAGCCGGATTTTAATGAGCAAGAAGCTGTTTTGTATACATTGAATGGTTCCAAAGATATTATTTTTACCAAAGAAAAAAGTAAAGGTAATGTATGGACATTTAAATATCCCACTAATTATTCAGGGATGATGAAAGTGTATTTTCCCAATACCAACAATTCTGTAAGTTTTATTTCTGAAAATAAAAATATCAATATCAAACTTGAAACGAAGGCCAATAAAATTCAGAATGTCATCTATCAGGATGAATCAAATGAGTTGATGAATGCTATTCAGGAGTCTTCTCAGAAAAAAGAAATAATTCTTCCTGCATTGGTTCAAATTAAAGAATATTATAAAGACAATACAGAATTTGGGAAGGCATTAATCAGTGAAATGGGAAGGCTTTCAGGTACTGGAGTTATCGACCAGGAAAAACACCCGTTTGTTTATTATTATAATACTAATTATAATAAATTTCTTTCTAATAATCCTGCAAAGAAAGTTACCAAAGAAGAAATTGTAAATTTTATCGATAAATCAAACGATATGTTAGAGAGCTCGTCTCTTCTACGTCCTATACTAGTGTCGTATCTTAATGTAGGTGGAAATACTAATGTTAATACCTCTGTGGATACTTTAATTAATACATTGAATGTTGAAACACCTAGAGGCCAGACTGTGCTTTCAGAGTTAATTGATATTTTCGACGTGTATGATATGACTGAATTTAAAACTAAATATCTCACATTAGCCAAGAATTTAAAATGTACCATTACCGATCGTTTAGCTTCTACCTTAAAGTCTAATGCTGCTACAGATATTGGTGCAGTTTTCCCGGCCTATAAATTTCATTCTGCGGTAAATACCAATGCAAAATCAATTGCTGATGTAAAAGCTGATAAGAAAGTAATCGTTTTTTGGTCTTCGACCTGTTCGCATTGTGAAAATGAGCTACCACAACTTTTAACCAAATACAAAGATCTGCAGGCAAAAAATATTCAGATCATCGGTTTGTCTTTAGATACTGATAAAAATGCGTATACCACAAAAATTGCTGCATTCCCTTGGATCAATGATTCAGAATTGAGAGGGTGGAACAGTTCTTTTGCCGAAATTTATAATATTCACGCAACACCAACGTATTTTATTTTAGATGCTAACAATAAGATTATCAGCAAGCCCAATCATGTAGGTGATGTTTTGCAATATTTTAATGTAAAATAATTTTGGAGGATGTAGAATATTTTATATATTTGCACCACCAAAACGGCGAGGTAGCTCAGTTGGTTAGAGCGCAGGATTCATAACCCTGAGGTCACGGGTTCAATTCCCGTCTTCGCTACAATATTAAACCGCAATCATTGATTGCGGTTTTTTTATTTGTGAAAAAATATCAATATTTTGATCAATTCTAAAACTTTGAAGCCTACAAAATTTGTTCTTTTATATATTGAATAGAAGTATTGCGAGACTTTCAGACAAATAGTATGTGGTATTTACAGTAAAACATATAATAATCTATTTAAACCGTCTATTTATACTCCGTATTAAAATATATTTTATAAATTTAAATAAGAATTTAAAATTCTATCCCAATTGGGATCATTTTTCTAGTAAATGTAAATGATGAAAAGAAAACTATTTTTTGTTTTAATATTTTTTTCGCTGTCACAGTTTTGCAATGCGCAAAATAAAAATTCTTATGCCACTTTCATAGATTCGGCTAATCAAGTAAAGTATAAAAACGTAAAGAAAGCAGATCTATATATTCAAAAAGCTAAAAAAATAGTTTCAGAGAAGGATCTTGGAGATTTTTATCTTAGTACGATTCAGGTTTATATTGATATGAATCATTTTGACGAAGCATTAGAATATTGCACCAAAGCTCATACTATATTTACTGAAAAAAAGGATTTTGAAAAATTAGCCAAGGTTAATAGTTTTTTTGCTTTCATTTATGCGCAGCTTAATGATCCTCAAAGAGCGATTAAATATTATAAAATAGCACTAGGCTTTTACCAAAAAAGAGATAATAAGGATGGAATGATCAAGGCTCTGAATAATTTGGGCAATGCTTATTTTACATTATCTAAATACGACTCATCCCAATATTATTTTCAGAAAAGTCAGGTTATTTTTAAAGATCACAATGACCCTGCTTTAAAAGCATTTGTAATGTCAAATCTTGGCAAGCTCTTCTTTAGTAAAAAAGAATATAGCCAGTCAGAAAATTATTTGTTGGAGGCCAAAGATATTTTAGAGCAAAATAAGATCACGGATACAGAAGCTAATTATAACGTAAACTATAATCTGGCAGCTTTTTACATCGAGCGGCGTAACGCTCCAAAAGCATTATTATATGCCGAGAAAACTGGTGATTTTACTCAAAAAAATTCTATTGATTTTAATAATATACGATACTTAGATAATTTATATAATGCCTATCTTCTTAATGATGATTATAAAAATGCAGCTGTTGCTTTTAAAAAATATGATTCAATAAGAGAAATGCTGAATATTGAGGAAAAAGCCGTCAATGTAGAAAGAATAAAAGCTCAGCATGAATATGAGCTAAAACAAAAGGTAAATGAATTAAAACAAGAAAAAAGAAATTTAGTTTATATCATTATTCTGGTAGTTTTTCTGTTGATCGTTGTGATCTGCATTTTATATACAATTAATTATAGAAATAAAACTGAAGCTTTAAATCTTGAGAAAAAACTGATCGAGGCAAGAGAAAAAGAACTGGAGTTTGATAACCATATGAAAGAAAAATTATTGGTATATCAATCAATGGAGCAACAAAAAGTTGATTCTATTTTTAAATCTATCCTCGAAAAGGTAAATGCGCTGAAAACAAAATATCAGCATGCGGAAGAGATTTCAGAAATTATAAATGAGATTAAAATAAGTGTAAAGCCAAATACCTGGGAAGATTTTGAATATCATTTTTTACAGATTCATGAATCGTTCTATAAAAATTTAGAACAAAAACACCAGAATCTTACCAATTACGATAAAAGGCTGGCAGCAATGTTAAAACTGCGGTTATCTACTAAAGAGATATCAAATTTATTGAATGTTACTCCGAAGACCATAGAAAATTCACGCACAAGATTGCGAAAAAAATTAGATCTTACCAATACAAAAGAAGATTTGTCGAAATACCTTGATGATTTCTAATTGATTGTATTTTAAATATTTAAGTTCAAGTGTGTGGTTCGTATGTGGAAGGTTTTTAGTCTATAGGTGGTAACTGTGTAATATTTTGCAATTATACTTTGATAATACTTTATTCCTTTGTTCTAGAAAAAAGAATAATAGAGAATATGAAAAAATTAATTACATTATTATGTACAGGGTTCATGATTTCTGCATCATACGCACAATGGAATCCTAATACTGATCAAAACTTATTTGTAGTGGATACCGGAAACGGATATTCATTCTCTACAACAACTAATGATGGTAAGACGTTTATCGGATATTGGAAACAAGTAGCAGCTCCGGCAAATTATGAATTGTGGCTTCAAATTCTAGATGAGAACGGTAATAAGCAATTAGGAACAAACGGTATTATGCTAAGCAATACAATTCCTATGAGTACATACACCGCAATTAGTAAAATAGTATCAGATTCATCAAATAATGTTTATCTGGGGGTAAGTGGTACTGGTACTACAAAATCTGTACATGTTTTTAAAATCAGTCCTCAAGGTACTTCTGTCTGGGCGAACGGCATTAATATAGGCGAAGGGTTTCCTCCTTCAATTCTCCCTTTGAAAAATGGCGATATTATAACAGCTCACGGTCAATATAGTCAGCCTTATTTAAAGATGCAAAGATTCAATGCTGCTGGACAGCCTGTATGGGCAAATCCAGTGGAAATAGTTTCTAATGATACTACAAAAAGAACTCTTCCTGCAGATATTTATGAGTTAGGAAATAATGAAGTAGAAATTATTTTTCATAAAATGGCAACAGCTCAGATCAGCTATTTATTTGCTCAAAAATTAGATTTAAATGGAACTATTATGTGGGCAGATGGTGCAAAACAAATTAGCACACAAACAACCGTTCCTACAACTACTTTTTCTGGTTTTGCAGATGGAAGTAATGTTTATTATGGTTACTCAAGCGGGCAGAATAACAGATTCGACTCATATTTACAGAGAGTAAACCCTGATGGTAGTCTACCTTGGGGAGTAAATGGGGTTGATTTTGATACCAACCAAACTAACTTTGAAAAAAATATTAAAGTAGCTTTTGTTCCCGGTTCTCAAAATATATGGGCAATTGCAAATTATACTGGTAGCGCACAAGGAACGGGAGGAGAATATGTACAAAAATTTGACAAAGCTACTGGAAATAGACTCTTTACAGACAATGCGAAACAAGTTTTTCCTATATCATCTGATATTATGATGCATACGGGCGATTTGTTTTTAGCTGATGGAAAACCCTATTTTGTAGTAGAAAAAATAAATGGTGCCGCACCGATTTCGACATCATTAAACGCTGTTTTGCTGGATGATAATGGAAACTTTGCTTGGCCTCAACAATATATTCCAATGGCTACTTTAAATAGACCTAAAAGCTATATTAACATTTTGAAGCCAGTTAATAACAGAGGTGTAATTGTGTTTAAAGAAGAAAAAACATCTGTTCCAAATGCTGATCCTTTAACCTATGCACAAAGCCTTGTACTTCCTGCAGCAACGCTTGGAACGAGTGACATTGTAAAGTCAAAATCGATTAAGTTATATCCAAATCCTGCTACGGATATCATTCATTTGGACGGGGCAGATAATTCTTCTTTTGTTATCTACAATGCTGTGGGACAGCTGGTAAAGTCTGGCGAGATCAAAAAAGGCGAAATTGCAGTACAGGAACTTGCAAAAGGGCAATACATTTTGCAACTAAAAGATCAGGAAAAAGCAATAAAATTCATTAAAAAGTAAGAAGTAAAATAAATGAAAGATTGGTGACTGTATAATTATTAATAATTTACAAATTTAATAATAGAACGTTTTCGATGTATTATTAAAACTATAATTTACTAAGCCATATTCCAGTAGACCTAAAGTAATTTAGGTCTTTTTTATTGAAAATTTTATGGTAGTTTTTTCAGGTATATTTTGTCTTTTTTTTAGTCATGCAAATGTATTTTGAGATGTTTTTTACTTCCTATTTTCATTTTGTGGAAAATTTTGCTTCATTTAGAAGCTTAGATCTTTCAATTTCACATGAAAATCCTGTTTTATCGGTGATAATTAGCAAATTATAGCCGGTAAATTGTATTAAAATTAGTTAATATTTAAGGCTAAAAACTTTTTAATTTACTTACTAATTTTAATTTTTAAAGTGTCTTTTTCATTCCAATGCCTTGTTAGTCAATTTTGTGAAAGACTATATATCTCAATTTGGGGATGATCGAAAATCGCAGAAGTTTTAAATCATAAAATTTTCATAAAACTTGCATAAAAAGTTGTATGTGATTTTGAATTTTAAAAAAAAATCGTACTTTTACAGTGCCTTGAATGAGGGAACAAGTCAAGGTAATAAATTTTTTTTCATCATTTGTGTTTTTAGAATCGTATCGCCTGATACGATTCTTTTTTTTATTTAATATACATGCTTTTGTAACGCACCAAAAGATCGATGAAATACGAATATGTAATTGCGCCTTCCTGCTGATTGCTTTTAAGAAAAAGGTTATTCGTAAAACCAAAAAAGTCATTAAGGTAGCCCTGATGTTCTGCTATAAATTTCCTTTCATTCAATCGGTCTCGTTTCATTTCCTCTGAGTAATTTCCTAACGCTGTTTTTACAAACTTTTCATCATCTTCCACAATAGAATTCAACAAGCTCTTTAAAGTAAAATATTCTGTACTGTACCTGAGTTCAGGATTTTTTGAATGTACACCAATCAAATATCCAATAAAATTGGCTTCCTGTTCTCTTGCAAATCCAAGCTGATGAGAGCTTTCATGAGAAAGAGTAAACGGAAGGTAAGAAGAGGGTAATTCAGCGTTGAATTGGGCTTCTGCGGTAAAAGGATTGTAATATCCAAGAATCCCGGTAAAACTCATTGTCTTTCCAAATAAACTGGGCTTAAATGAATTGGTTGTAGTGCTTTCTGTTTGACTTATAAAATTGGGAAGTGTTTTTTGCTGGTTTAAAATTTCTTGCTGGATTGCATTTAGATCTTTAATGACAAAAACACCATTCTTATCTTCGTTAACGAGCTTTCTGGTTGCTTTAGATTTTTCGAGATATTCTAAAGCTAATGCTTTTCTTACTTCCAGTGTAACTTCTGTTTTGGGAAGTTTTGCGATGATCGGTGTCTGAAAATAAAGCATTCCCCAAAATACTTGATAAGTGAAATAAACAATATTCAGAATGATCAATATATTAAATAAAGCACTGCCTCTCGTCTTCTTTTTAAAGAGTTTGATGATTAAATAAATCAATAAAATCCCCAATAAAACATAGAGTAAATCTCCAAATGAAAAAGGAATCCAGGCGAAAAACATCTGATGGATTTTTTTCTGAAATTCAAATAACTTTTCAAAAAGAGAAACCATGATCTGCAATTTCGAGAAAGCAAAGAACAAAAGAAATTGGGCAAGTAAAATACCCGCCCAAAATCTCTTTTTTTTATATGTTTTTGTAGTATTAATGTGCACCTTCAGATTCTAAAACGTCAACATCAATTCCTTGTCTGCTCAATGTCTTCTTTGCAAGATATGCAAATACCGTAATATAAGCAAAGCAAAGTACCGGTATAATATAAGAGCTGTGGATTCCGATAATATCAGAAAGCTTACCTTGTAACGGAGGGATAATTCCGCCTCCCAAAATCATCATTACCAAAAATGCAGATCCTTGAGCGGTATATTTTCCTAATCCTGTAATAGCCAAAGTAAAAATAGATGGCCACATAATGCTGCAGGCAAGACCGCCTGATAAGAATGCGTAAATAGCAAAATTTCCGGTGGTCATTAAACCTACAATCATCGCTGTAACACCAAAAATACCAAAGATAATAAGCGTTAAAGCTGGTTTATTTTTACTCACAAGAAATAAAATCACCTGAATAACGATACAGATTGCATAAAAATAAAGATTAGACATGTCTTTTTGCGCAATAACATTAATTCCTATAATGACCAGAAAAGCAATAAACGGAACTACAATAGTCGCAATCATCTGTTGCTGTTTGCTAAGATTGAAAACGGTAATAGCACCGGTCCATCTTCCAATCATTAAACTTCCCCAATACATCGAAATATAAGGTGCTAAATCTGAAGATTGATGTCCTCCGAATTCAGGCAGGCTTAAAAGCTCCCCCAAATTACTTCCGATGGCAACTTCCACTCCTACATAAGCAAGAATGGCAAGCATTCCCAACACAAGTTGCGGATATTTCATAGCTCCCCATCCTTCAGGATTTTTCTTAGAGCTTGTATTTGCATAAACAAGACATAAAACTACGGCTAGCAAAGCTCCACCCAAATAATACATTCTTGTTTTTTCTAAAGGATGTTTTACTTCTTGTAATTCAGCTTTTTTAGTATCAATATTTTTTTGAATATTTTCAATTGTCGCAACATTAGTTTCAGTCTTTTTGCTGTTTTCTAAAACAGTTATTTCATTGTTGAAAACCTCGATTTTTTTAGCGGCATCAGAATTATAACTTGCAAATACTGGGATGAAACAAAGGATGACCAATACAGTCATTGCAATCAAATTTTTTCTTGCTTTTCCTGCCTTTTCCATGGGCTCTGTAGAAATCCCGGCAGGTAATTTTTTAGAAAAATGAAAAATTCCGGCAGCAATTAAAAACAATGCTCCAACAGCGGTATACAATAAAATTACTTTGTCTAAAGCTAAATGTTTAATCTGATCATCATCTACAGTTGCAGTAGTTCCGAAAAGAGCCAAACCAACGATGATGGGGCCGATTGATGTACCAAAAGAGTTAACACCACCTGCAAGATTCTGGCGGCTGGTTCCGGTTTTAGGATCTCCCAACAAAACGGCAAAAGGATTTGCGGCAGTCTGTTGGATAGAAAAACCCAGTGCCACAACAAATAATCCGATCAGCATTCCGTAATATACATTTGCTTTCACTGCAATGATCATAATCGCTGCACCTATTGCAGAGAGCAAAAGCCCGTAAACGATACTTTTTTTGTAGCCCCATTTTCCGATAATATCAATGCCTTTGATGGTACTGAATATGAAAAGTAACAAGGCACCCAAAAAATAGGCTGTATAAAAAGCAAAATCGATAAGCTGTGACTGAAACTGGTCAAGTGAAAAATAGTTTTTACAGAACGGAATAAAGATACTGTTTCCCGCTGCAATAAAACCCCAAAAGAAAAACACTAAGATCAGTGTATACAGTGCAGGGTAATTTGTTGGTTGAGTAGTTGTTTTTGACATATTTGTTAAAAAAAAATTCTTGATAACAAATATATATTATTTCTTTGATTAACTATGTTCTGTCAAAGTTTTTTTTATCGTCTCAAAAGCTGACAATTTGAGCTCTTTTGGTGATGAGGTCGGTTCCAGAATATCGTTGAAAAATACTTTTACTTTTCCGGGATAGCCTTTAGAATTATCGAATGGAAACATTTCCTTCAAACCGATAAAAGTAAAAACGGCAATAGGAGAGTGGTGTTTAGAAGAAAGTGTGAAAGCTCCATCTTTGAATTCATCAAGAACAATAGAAGTATCATCCGGAACTCCGCCTTCAGGAAAAAGAACAATGCTGTTGCCTTCTTCCATTTTTTCGGCACATCTTCTATAAACATCAGCACGACTTCTTGCACTGCTTCGGTCAACCATTACACATATTCTTTTGTAAATAGTTCCAAAAATCGGAATTTTCACCAATTCTTTTTTTCCAACATAACAAAGCTGATGATTTGGGAATAAAATGCAGGGAAGCATAATATCCATAATTGAAGTATGGTTTGAGATGATAACGTACTGTTTGTTTTTGTCGATTTTTTTATCAGTCAGATTAATGAGCTCGTATCGTAAACCCATCCCGAAGAACATTCCGTAGCACCAGATTCTTATAAAACCGTGTGCATACTTAAAGGTACTCTTCTTTAAAGATAAAATATAGACAGGTATTCCCAGAATAATAGTCAGAACAAATGCCAATATAATCAGCCAGAATCTCCAGAGGTAATTTAAAATTGTAGTCACAAATCAACCGTTAAATATTACTTTTTTCTTTACAGAATAATTAAGAATGGAAACAAGTAGAATTGCAGCAATTTTACTGATCATTTCCGGACTCAAGGTATAAAAAATTAAATCAATATTATCCTTAAATATAAAACTGTAAAAGATCTGGAAGAAACTTAAACTTAAAATGGTTGAAATAAAAGAAACGACCATAAAGTAGGCAAACTCTTTTCGCTTAGAATGCTTTCCGCGTTCAAAAACAAACCAGATGCTCAGAAAATAATTAAATAAAATTCCGCAACTTGTCGAAAAGATATTACTTAAAGGATAATGGATTCCGTGGAAATTCTGCTCCTGAGAAATAGCCTGCGGAAGATAGGTGCTGAAGATTTTGAAACTCCCGATTTCCACGATTGCACTGAGGCCGCCCGCAATGATAAATAATAATACTTGTTTGTGGCGTAGTAGTAATGCTCTCATCTATTTTAATAATACGCAAATTTATAACTATATGTTAAACAGTGAAAAAAGTTGTTAAATTTTTTTTTCGTGTTAAAATAATTTCTAATTTTAATTTTCAGAACGAAAGAAACTGTACCTGATAAAAAACTCATTTTCAACTTTTTCTGTTGATGGTCTTTCTATCTTGTAATGCATGATGAGAAGTATCTGCACAAGTTTACCAACCAAAATTAATCCTAATATTTGTATGAAATCTCAAAACAAATACAGAAAATTTCAGCTTCAGCAAAAAAATATTGAAGTTTTAGAAAAAGAAAATACCCGTTTCAGAAGGGTGTATTCAGAGTACGAAAATATGTCTGATGAACTTTGGAATCTAGAAAGTTCAAAAGGCGATCCTGTACCCGACGATTTTATAAACGCTATGATAGTGCAGGCGACTTATCTTGAAGAAGAGATAGAAGACTGGTTGATACAGTTTAACCAAAAAAATACTGACATGAAGAACTAAAATGAAGAAGTCTATTCACAAATTATAAAAGAGAGCTACAAAGTAATTAGCCCTCTTTTATAATTTAGTATTCTGAGTAATTATTTTACTTTAGACTTCAAATATTCCACTTCTTCTTTTAATTCTTTGATTTGTTGCTCGTAGATTGATATAAGCTTTTGTGACAATTCAGAGTTTTCATGATAAACCCGATTATCTACTCCCTGATATCCGGTTGATTGTTCTTTTATTTCCTGATTAAAATTTTTTTGCGAATTTATTTCTAAAAATTCATCCAATGGTGTTTCTAAAATTTTAGAGATATCAACCAATCTTTCTACTGTAAGTTTTGTTTCTCCGGTTTCTATCTTTCGGTAAGCTGAAGTACTCAGATCTAGATCATGAGCCATATTCTCATACGAAAAGCCTTTTTTAATTCGGATCTCTGCTATCTTTCTAATGATTTTTTCCATAATAGTAAAAATATTTATCGTAAAAGTAATGTTTTTTCCGTAAAAGTATGGTGATGATTAGCGGAAAATTTTTATCCTTGTATTAAACAAAATTATTAAAACACAAAAGATGAAAAAAATCAGTATTATCATGCTTTTTGCATTGTTGTTTCTGCTTCTCGCATGCAGAACAGAAAATTTAATCGAAGAAAATCATTCTGATGATTATGATTCCAGAATTCAACTTACGTCAAAAAAGATTTCTTTAAACGAAGCAAAACACAAGCTAAAGCTTGTTACTGAGCTTACCAAAGCAAAAGATTTATTAAGTAATATAAAATCTGACGCTTCGGGAAAAACAGTTAATTATGGAAATGGGTTTACGATAAATACAGATAAAGTTCTTTATATTGAAAGTGATACCAATCATTATTCTTATACTTTTAATATTCAAAGGGATAATAAGTTAGAAAATGAACCTCTTGAAAATCTTGTATTAAGCCCCTTAGCAGATGGAACATATAAGGAATTACTCGTTTCATATAATCTTACTCCACAAGAAAAACACACCTTGTTAATAGGTGGGACTATTGATACTAGAGATAAAGTTACTGTTACTGAACTCACCAAAGGAACGGTTCGTGACAATGAACAGCTTGGAAAAACTATTACAGGTTCTACTTGTGGATATGAAGAAGAGCAGGTCTGGATATCATGTAGCGAACATGTGCATGACCAAAATAACGTCCCAGACTGGTTAGAATGTGAAGCAGAGCGTCCGCCCTCAATGTATACTATTATAACATGGAAATGTCATTATACTACTGATGTTGGAACACCAGGAAATCCAGGTGGTGGAAATGGCGGTTATCCAAGAGGTGGAACAGGTGAACCAGGTACGCCTACCCAGCCTATAGAAATAAGCTCATTTCCTATATTTGTAAAAAATCTTCAGCCTGATTTAAAAACCATTATTAACAATGCTGCAAATGCAGAGTTTAAAAGTGGTTTACAAGGATATTACGATGCGTCTTATGGAAGTAATGAAGCGCAAATATTTATTACTTGGGCAATACAATTTAAAGCAGATAATCCTTCTACAACTTGGACACTGTTTGAAAATTGGTTTATGGGGACGCCTGAAGGAAATGATGGAGGTATAGAATTTAATATAGATGATTATAATGGAGTGCAAGTCCAAACTTATGCCTCATTACCAGGAAGAAATGCTTTTTACGATGCATTTCCTAAAGATGGAACGAAAGGAATGGTAAATACGGCGGTTTATCAATTAGTGGGAGGGAATTTATACAATTTACATCAAACATACCCTTCAACATATTGGAACGCTTGCGCAATAAGGGTTTCACGTGCATTGAATTATTCTGGACACCCATTACCCATATTTAAGAATAAAACTGGACAACAAAGAACAGAAAAAGGAGGAGATGGTAAGAACTATATTTTAGATGCTGCAAGTATGTTAGCATATATGTTGAAAGCATATCCTAATAATCCTCCACTACACTTAAAAAATAAGACACCAGAACAATATTTACAGGCACTAGAAGGAAAATGGGGAATCTATATTATGCTCCCAAAACCTAGTGCTAATTTTGGTGCTACAGGACATGCGGACTTTTTTAGTTTTTCTGGATGTTTATCTAACTGTTATTTTCAAAGTGCTAAAGAAATATATTTTTGGGAATTAAATTAAATTTTTATGAAAATTCAAGTTTTAAAAATTATAAGTATATCAATTTTGTTAATTTCATGTAGTTCTATGAATAATAAAAAAGCATCAATAGAAGCTTTTAAACAAAATGTCACTTATAGTTGTATCTCCGAAGGAATGCAAAGTAAAAAATATGATAGCATCGTTTTAAAAAACGATGCATCATTTAGCTATGATGGTCTTATGGGGTCTGATTTTTATAAAATAGATTCTATTGGAAGGAGTGAAGGAAAAAAAATACCAAGAACTCCTTTAGAAGACTTAGATAAGAAAAAATTAATTCATAGTCATTGTTTAAGATTTTATAAAAGTAAAGAACTCGACAAGATTGCCGAGAAATGGTATAAAAATAAATTATGAAGAAGTTAAATTTTATAATATTTGTAATATTGCCTTTTTTTATTCTTGCCCAGAAAAATTTTGTTTATCAGGCAGAAAAATCGGAAATAAAAATCGGAAAATATAAATATGAATTAAGATATGAATGGGATTATTATCATGAAGAAAAAGAAGCTAGCTTTTCTGAGGTTTTAATAAGAGGTAACAAAAAACAATATCTCGGTCACTTCGTATATCAGTTGAAAAGCAGTACTGAAATGCAAATAAGTCCACATAATCCTCCTCCTGTTCAGATAGAAAATAAAATTCTTCAAAGTAGCAGTTCTGATTTTAATATTGAAAAAGAGCAGATCATTGTCACTACATTTTATTATGATGAAAAAGAGCCTAAGGAAAAAGAAATAAAAACTTTGCAACAGGGTAAAAAGGGTTTTTTCTATGTGAAAGAAAGACAAACCTTTTTTAAAAATGGTGAGGTGAAAGAAGAAAAAAACTTACCCGAAAAGATCGAGTTTTTTAAAATTCCTTCTTACTTTTTTGACTAAAGCTTAAAATATTTGGAAGCTAAATTAAAATTATGAAGAAGTTAAATTTTATAATATTTGTAATATTACCTTTTTTTGTTCTTGCACAGAAAAATATTATCTATGAGGCAGAAAAATCGGAAATAAAAATGGGAAAGTATAGATATACATTAGAGTATAAACACAATTATCAGCCTGAAGGAAAATTTAATTCCTTTTCTCAAGTTTTGATAAAAGGTGACAGAAAACAATATCTTGGTTCTTTTGTGTATCAATTGGAAAGCAGTACTGAAATGCAAATAAGTCCACATAATCCTCCTCCTGTTCAGATAGAAAATAAAATTCTTCAAAGTAGCAGTTCTGATTTTGATATTGAAAAAGAACAGATCATTGTTACTACATACTTTTATGATGAAAAACAGCCTAAAGAAAAAGAAATAAAAACTTTTCAACAAGGTAAAAAGGGGTTTTTCTATGTGAAAGAAAAACAAACCTTTTTTAAAAATGGTGAGGTGAAAGAAGAAAAAAACTTACCTGAGAAGATCGAATTTTATAAAACTCCTTCGTACTTTTTAGACTAAAGCTTAGAATATTTGGAAGCTAAGTTTTATAAATAATTGTCATCAAATATTCTTATAAAGGAAAGGTGAGTGCTAGAAAGTGATTTTCTGCGGTTTTTCACATAATTGTTACATACAAATATCTGGAGGAATCAAATGCAGGTCAATATATTTTACAATTTAAAAATAAATAAATATGAGGCGTCTTTTATATATTATCCTGTTTTTATTATGTTTATTTTCTTGTAAAAAAGAAAATGTGCAAACTGAGCATTTAGTTGATTCAACTATAAAAATGTATAAAAATAAGCTTCCAGAAAAAATAATTTTTTATAGAGAGAAAAACAACAGTCATATTGAAGACTCGAATAATTATATTTTTCTGGATGCTAAAGGTTTATTGGAGAGGAAAGATGAAAACTTTTTAATCTTAAACATTGAAGAAAGTAAAGAGCTTAAAAGTGTTGAAATTTTAAGCTATGAAACGGGTGAAATATTTACTTGCAATCTTGACAATAAAGGAAAATTGCTTTCTAAAGATGTTATCCAAACAAAGTTAGATGAAAGTAAACCTTATTATATTTATTATGAAATTTTAAAAAGAAAATATCCGAATTATATGAATTGGGATTTATTTCCAATACCTAAAGATAGTTTGAAATAATTTTTGACAAGAAGCTGAATTACGACGATCTCCTGTGGCTCTATGAAAATCCGAATGAAGCACAGGAGCTATACAATACTTTACAGAATAACAGCCAGGATTTTACCAAAAGCTTCCATATCTGGGGAATACCGTCTTTATCTGCAGGAATGCCTTTCAGCGAGTTTTTGCAATTTAAAAACTTAGCAGATTCTTTTAAACAAAGTAACCCAACTACAACTTGGCCACAGTTTGAAAATTGGTTTATGACAAAAAGTGAAGGACAAGATTTTTTTTATGATCCTGATTACTGGGAAGATCCAAATTTGAATTTTCAACAGCAAACTTTACCTAGTTGGAATACTTTTTATTCAGCATATCCAAATGAAAGTTCTGCTCAGCTGTATGGAGTAGTAGGAGATGCAGTTGCTCAGGCTCAAATAGATTATCCTGTAGAAACTCAAAATGGTTGTGCTTTAAAAGTATCAAGAGCATTAAATTATTCTGGTATTGTAATACCGAATATTCCTGGGAAAACATTAAAAGGAGCAGATAACAAATATTATTTTCTAAATGCAAAAGCTTTAAACGTATGGATGAGAAAAACATTTGGAGTATCGCCAAATAATCCTAGACACAAAAACTTTACTAAATTAGATGGTGGAAATAATGGTAAAAATTTCCCTAACTTATTTAAAAATAAAAAGGGTATATTTTCAATAGTTTCACCATCAAATAGTTCATGGGCTTCTGGTCATGCAGACATTCTATATTCTAATGGAACCTGTAAGGCTGGGTGTCATTTCTTTGACGGAGATATCTTATATATTGACTTTTGGGAATTAAACTAAAAATATGAAAAACCTATTTATTCTAATTTTTTCTTTTCTATCTATAGCAATTTTTTCACAAAATATAAAATGTGAAATAATTGACTATGTGAAAAGTATTGATAATAAAGAATATTCTACTTATCAGTATATCAATTCAAGCTACAGTTATTCAAGACCATTCATTGTATTGGTAACAAGTCATAATGTCTTTATGGAGGTTCATCAAAAAGTTCCTATGATATTTTCATCTAAACAAGAATATACTGATGTATATTTATTGGGAATAAAAAACTTTGATAAAAATAATGCCAGTATGCTTGATGAAAAAATTATTAAAAATTTTATCGATGATATTGTAAAATATAGAATTTATAATAATTTACCAGATAGTAATATTGAATATGCTTTATCACAAATAAAATATCTCGTAGACAAAGATTTATGTAAATTCTTAATTTGCAGAAAATCGAAAAAACTATAAAAGTTTTGAAAAACTACATGATTTTATTATACATATTCTCATCTTTAGTAGCCGGCAAAAAACAATTGGAAAACCGCAAATATGAAAGTAATTACAATAATATTTTTCCTTGTTATAGTTAAACAATTTTACGCTCAGGAAAAAATCGAAAAAACCAAAATTGGTGAATATCAATATGAATTTTTCTTGGAAGATACATATTTTCATGAGGATGATGAATATGGGATCAATTACTACATTCGATTAAGGGATAAAAAGCAATTTGTAGGAACAAATATAACATACAGAACATTTATACGGTCAAGAAATGCACCTATAGTAAATGAAAGCTTACCTCCAAATCCTTTATTAAAATTTAAAGATAGAGAAGTAACTGGTATAGGTAAAATAGAAATAAAAAAATATACTAAAGAGATTATAAGTACTTTTAAAAGGTATGTAAAAAACAATGAAAGTGAAGCTGATTCAACCAAAACTATTTATAAACAGAGAAAAGATGGTTTTTTTGAGAATATACTTTTTATTGAATATAAAAAAGGAAATGAGAAAATAATCAAAAAAAAATAAATTAGAAAATCAAACTAAATTTAAAAACCACACAAAACTTAATTGTATCTACAATAAAGTAAAAACATCAGCAAACTTTAATCAATATTTAAAGAATTTTGACGGAAGATTTTCATCAGCACATCTTTTATTTGATTTAAAGTCTTTACCTTCCATACATAATGCTGAAACGGAGCCGCCAGTAGGATATTGGATTAAAATTAATATTAATTCTAATAATTTAAATAGACCAACTTTAGATATTGCTAGAACTTTTATGCACGAAATTATTCATGCAGAAATGTTTAGGATATTATTATCTTTAGCACCAACAAGTAATGGAGAGATTAATACCTTAACTATAACACAAATGTTACAAAATTCTGATTATCCAGGTCTATATGATTATTTTAGGAGATATGGTTTAAATTATATGCAGCATGAGCAAATGGCCGCTCATTATAGAGGTATAATAAAGAATTTTTTAAAGCAAATTGACAATAGTTTTACTGAAGCAGAATACGATGCTTTAGCTTGGCAAGGTCTCAAAGGAACAGAAAGATGGAATCAATTAACTATAGCACAGCAACAAAGTATTGATTCAACCTTTTCCACTTGGAATCAATCTGCGTCTCATAACTGTCCTTAATTTAAATTATGAAAAAAATATTTATTGCATTTGTAATGCTAATCTTTGGGTTTCTTTTCCCTCAGAAAAAATATTATATAATATTTGACAACGCAAAAGATGAAATAATATATTCTAAAAATAAAAAAAATATAGAAGGTTTTAATATATGTATTAACAACAAAAAATATATTAAGTTTCTTCCGTCACATATTAAATCTGATTATACATCAAATAATATTACTAATCAAAATATAGTTTCTAGGATTTTATTAAATCAAACAGTAAAAGAAGATAATCAGAACAAAAAAAATAAATATATAATTATAATTAAAAACCGAAATATTTATAAACATTATTTTGTAGATCATATTTTTAGAACGATAAGAGATTAATTTTCTAATATAAAATATGGATATGCAAATAAAAAGTCCAGTACAAGTTAAGCTGCATTTTTATAGATTCTATTTTGCTTGTTAAATTCTTCTATTGTCTTGTAGTTTAGTGAGCTGTGACGTCTTTTTTTATTGTACC
>Ga0157373_10000539_pt1 | contig 29612 bp, 31 predicted proteins | sample C65metaG_FD_113460 | JGI IMG/M metagenome (GOLD analysis project Ga0157373, IMG submission 113460) | Corn rhizosphere microbial communities from Kellogg Biological Station, Michigan, USA - C6-5 metaG | ecosystem: Host-associated > Plants > Roots > Rhizosphere > Soil | place: USA: Michigan... | reverse complement strand
TGAACGCCAGCAGCGGTCGATTCGGGAAATCGTTGATCGTTGCATGACGCTCCACCGGGCAAATGCGCTTGTCCGCGACCGCGATGAACCGGTCTTCGAACAACACCGGCCCGCGCACATCGGCATCGACCGGCCCATAACGAATCGCCAGGTCGACGGTTTCAGCACGCAGATCCACGACTTTTTCCGAGGCGTGGATAGACACCACGATGTTCGGATAGATCTCGTTGAACTTCGCCAGCCGCGGCATGAGCCAGCGTTCGGCGAAGGCCCGCGTGGTGGACACGTGGATGGCATCGCCCTCCTTTGCCCCGCCCAACAAGGTGAACGCCTGGGCAATCTGGTCGAAGCCCTCGCGCAGCAACGGATAGATCGCCTTCCCGGCAGGCGTGAGAGTCACCATCCGGCCTCTTTCCAGGAGCTTTTGCCCCAAGCCTTCTTCCAGTTGGCGCACTTGATGGCTGACTGCGGCGACCGTCACCGAGAGCTCGTTCGCCGCAGCAGAAAAACTCTGGTGCCGTGCGACCGCCTCGAACGCGCGCACGGAATTCAGAGGGGGTATCTTGCGCATGGTTTTCTCCGGGCACCTGACGGGGTGCTTGCGACATATTCAATGTCCTGCCGGCAAGCAACAAATGCCGGCAGGTTTGCGGTGCGTCAGAGGATGCAGTAATGCACGTCCTGGGGGCGCATGCCGTTTACTGCGGTAACGTCCTGGGGGCAGGCGGACAGGACCACAATAGCGTCCATTTCCGCTTTGAGGCAGAAATATTGTCCTGGCTTGCTGACAGGCTCGGCAAACTCGATGCGTCCATCCTCGTGCACCGGAACGTTCATGAACAGGTTCAAGGGGCTCGGCGTGTCAGGCGCCACCAGGCCGATGGCCTCCAGGGCCAGGAAGAGATTTTCGTTGCAGCTGGCGTGATGGCCGACGACACCCAGTTGGACATAGCGGGTCGGGTCACAGGCGGCGACCAGGGTGTCATGGATGCCCGGCGTCGTGTCCTCGACCAGCGTCAGGATCCTGCGGCGCTTGTTGGTCAGCAAGCTGTCACCTTCACGTGGGTTGAGTTTCAACCAGAAGGGACGACTGTGCTCCATCGACATCGCCTCCCGCAGGTCGCCCGGGTTGAAGGCCCAGGTGTCCACCACCTGTTTGCCATGGGTGTTGATCACCTGGAGGGTCTGCCCCTGGTTCAATCGGAGCGCTACACCCTGCCGCGCTGGCAAGAGAAGCCGCTCACCAGGGGTCATCGAAGTCATCGTGTTCATATCGCGGTTTTCCTCTGCACTGATGGACCTGCAATCAAGGAAAACACAGGAGAAAACCGCAAACCAATAATATAAAGTGGCTTCAGTATAAGTTGAATCTATAGGTCAACCCATGCGAATCCGCCAGCTCGAGTGCTTCAGAACCTTGATGATTCACGGCACGATGACCCGCGCTGCGGAACTCCTGAATATTTCCCAGCCGGCGATCAGCAGCACCATCGCCAACCTGGAGCATGAAACCGGCCTCAAGCTGTTCGTGCGCAAGGGCGGTCGCCTGCAACCCACTCCCGAGGCCCGCTTGTTCTTCATCGAAGCGGAACGGGCGCTGGAAGCCGTGGAGAAGACCCAGCGCATCGCCAAGGAAATCCGCACGGGCAAACGCGGGCACCTGGCGATCGCCGCCTACGCCAGCATCTCGATCAGTTTGCTGCCACGCCTGATGGCTGAATTCGCCAGCGAGCGCCCGGGCCTGGAGCTGAAGATCATCACCCGCAATTCCCAGTCCGTTCGCGAGTTGGTCACGACGCAGCAATTCGACCTGGCCATTGCCGAACTGCCCCTCGACTACCCGACGTCCCGCATGGAGGTGATTGCCTATGAGTGCCAGTGCATGATGCCCGTCGATCACCCGCTGGCAGCGTTGGACGCAATTACCCCGGCGGACCTGGATGGCGTACCGTTCGTTTCACTGTTCAAGGGCGATCCTCTCTACCAGCAATTGGCAATGGCGTTTTCCGCATACGGATCATCCTGGAACGTAGTCGCCGAGACAGAGTTCTTTGCGACGGCATGCGAACTGGTCCGCTCCGGAATGGGCGTCGGTATGGTCGATCCGGTGGTCAGCCGTCCCTTCGCCCGCGACCTGGTCCTGAAACCCTTCAAGCCCGCCATCAAGTACGAGATTGCCTTGCTGCTGCCTACCCAGGAAGAACCCTCGCAACTGGCCCTTGAGTTCGTAAGCTTCCTCAAGCAGCACCTGTGACGGCCTAGGTTCTGTACGACAAGTCTTGAGACGAAGGTCAGGCAAGGCGAAAACAGCCGAGGAAGCGCAGTGTACTGGAGTACATGAGCATTCCGAGGCTGTTTTCAACGCAGCATGAACGAGTATCAAGGCTTTTCGTGCAGAGCCTAAAGCTTGTGGCTGCCCAGTGCCAGATACCGCTCCGGCGCCCCTTTGCGCAGTCGAGCCGCCAGAAACACCCCGGCCAGCAACGCCGCGGGAATAATCGCGCAGAGGCCATAGGACAAGGTCTGGCTGGCGCCTGTCAGCACATCGAAATGCAGCACCGCGATGATCAGGACAGCCAACAGGACCAGGCAGGATAGCGCGGGAAAGATCCCCCCACGCCAGAGTCCCAGCCTCAGCTCAGGGTGACGGCGGGAAAAGGCAAATACCGCGGCGGACGTGAGCGCCATCAGCAAGATCACGCACAGCGTGGCCAGGTTGGACAGCCAGGCGAACAACTGCAGGATCGGATCGGCATCCATGGCGGCGAAAATCAGCACCACCACTGCGGAAATCAAGCTCTGCAAGACAGAGCCCATGTGGGGGCTCTGGTGGACGCGATGAGTCGTGCCCAATTGGCGCGGTAACAGGCCGTCACGTCCGATGGCGTAGAAGTAACGGGCGGCTGCGTTGTGAAAGGCCAGCAGCCCGGCATAGATACTGACCATGAACAGCACCCGGATAATCTGGGTCAGGTGCGGGCCGACAAAGTGATCGGACATGCCATAGATAAAGGTCGTGGGGTCCTGCAAGGCCTGCAGCATCGGTACGATCTTGTCCGCGCCCACCCCCACCACCATCGACCAGACCGACAGCGCGTAGAACCCACCGATCAGCAAGACCGAGCAGTAAGTAGCAATTGGGATGGTCCGTTGCGGGTTCCTGGCCTCTTCGCCGTAGATGGTCGTGGCTTCGAAGCCGATGAATGCGGCGAAGCAGAACAGCAAGCCGATCGAGGGTGTGCCGCTGAACACGTGGCTGCGATCGAACGCGTCGAGATTGACGCCACTGTCACCGCCCGTGCTGAGGATGGCGAAATCCAGGGTCAGGATCGCCAGGTACTCGGCAATCACAATGACCGACAACACCCGCGCCGAGAGATCAATCTTGCGATACCCCAGGATCGCGACACTGGCCATGGCCATGAGCGAATAAGCCCACCAGGGCAGTTCCAGGCCAAACACGCTGGCCATGGTGCCGCTGACCACGCCCCCGAACATGCCGTACAGCCCCACCTGGAGGATGTTATAGGCAAACATCGCCAACACCCCTGCCGCGCCACCCGCCAGGCCACCCAGGCCGCGGGAGGTGAAGGCATAGAAGCCACCGGCATTGGTGACGTGGCGGGACATGGTGGTGTAGCCCACCGAGAACATCAGCAACACCAGCAAGGCCAGGATCAGCAACGCCGGTGTACCGGCGCCGTTGCCCAGCATGATGCCAATGGGAAAGCCACCGGCGATGACACTCAACGGACTCGCCGCCGACACCACGAAGAAAATGATGAAGCCGACACCCAGGGCACCACGCTTGAGCTCCGTGGAGCTGTTGACCGGGAGAGATACACTCATGTGCTTGACCTTATTGTATGAGGCAGTCGCTGTGGGATCGATGCAGTCATCCGTACACCGGCACCGAATGGCTTATTGTTCTTGTTGCACGCCAGGTTCGATCCTATGCCTGCCCATCCATGTCGCACTAACCCAAATCGGTCATCAGACGGCCCTTTCCATGAAAACTGTGGCGAGGGGTTGTGTTACTCAGGCCAGGGCGCAATCGGGAATGGTTGCGCGCTGGGTATGGGATGGCAGCTCTGCGAACAGCTCCTGGTATTCCGCCGCGAAGTGGCTCAAGTGATAGAAGCCCCACTGGGCAGCGGCATCGCCGATCGACAGACGCGACGCCTGGGTGGACATCAAGGTGCGGCGCACGCCATTGAGCCTGACGGAACGCAGGTAGTTCAGCGGCGTCGTCTCGGCCACCGCACGGAAGCTGTTCTGCACGGTACGCCGACTCACCTGAAGTCGCTGGCACAACTCGTCCACGCTGGGCACGTTGTTCATTTCAGCGGTGGTCAGGCGGTGGCATTTCTCGACGATGAAGCTGCGGGTGGAGCTCGTGGTGCGTTGGTACTTGTCGCAGGCCGGATCGGTCATGAGCTGCAGCATTTCGCCGAGCATGGCCTGCTCCAGTTCCTGCTCCCACACATTGTCGAGCTCTTCGTTCGCCAGGGCCTGGGAGAATATTGCCAGCAACCGCCGACGCGCCTGCGCGAAGTGCGGGGTGGAAACCCTGATCACCGGTTGACGCAGCAGTTGGCTGATTTCCTTTGCCGAAGCCGTTTGTGCCAGGGCCTGCTCGAACAATTCCCGTTCGAAGGTGATGGACAGCAGTTCCATGCCCATCGGCATATGGAACATGAACTCTTCGCCACCGTGAAGAAAGAACAGGCTGCTGTCATCCACCTCACGACCCTGCATCCGAATCGCGCCCGGGACGTTGATCGGCACCGCGAAGCACATCTTGCCTCGTGGGGCCACGCCGTGCTGCACAACACGTTGGTTGATCTGCTCGCGAAAGATGTGGCAATGGGCGGTGGTCAGTTGCATGAGCGTACTTTCGGCCGAACCGGCGGTCAGCTGGCTGTAGTCCTGGCTCCATTCCTGAACGGTAGCGGCATGGAGGTGGACGTCACGAAAGTGATTTATGTGGATATTTCTCATAATATGCGAAAGCCTCTCTAATATTATTGTTCTTATCCTGCCTTCTAGACCGATATTCGCACATTAAAGGAATTCCGCAAAATTCCATAACGGAATATCACCCCCCTCCTTCAGCGCGATTCACCCATGTGCCGATTCGGGCTACCGCCTGGGGACGCGCGCTAGAGATGATCGGCGCACTCCAACCGAGATCCAGAGAGACCGTCATGAGTGAAGCCAAACTTGAATCCCTCCACTTCGCGGATGCCCCGCGGATTATTTCCAGCACCCTCCCAGGTCCCATGACCCGCGAGGCCCTGGCGTTGTCGGCGCGTACCGAGTCCATGGCCCGCGGCGGCGGACGCATGCCCGTGGCCATGGACCGGGCGTTCGGCGCGACCTTCAAGGACCCGGACGGCAACACCTACATCGACCTGTCCGCCGGCGTGGGCGTCAGCAGCGTGGGCCGCTGCCACCCGCAAGTGGTGCAGGCCATCCGCGAACAGTCCGAAGTGCTGATGCACGCCCTGGAAGTCAACAGCACCCGACGCACCGAGCTTGCAGCCAAGATATCCGAGATCGCGCCCGATGGCTTGCGCGGCGATTGCACCACCTTCTTTACCCAAAGCGGCAGCGATGCATTGGAGGCCGCGGTCAAGTTCGCCAAGCGCATCACCGGGCGGCATCAGATCATCGCTTTCCATGGAGGCTACCACGGCGTGTGGAACGCATCAGGCGCGCTGACGACAGGTACGGCCTACCGCAAGGGCTACGGCGCCATGATGGGAGGCGTGATTCACGCGCCCTACCCTTACGCCTACCGCTTCCCGTTCGACACCACCCACAAAAGCGCCGAGCAGATTGCCGGCGATTACGTCGACTACTTGCTGAACACCCCCTACACCGCCGCCGATGACGTCGCCGCGTGATCGTCGAACCGGTGCAGGGCGAAGGCGGCTACGTGCCGCCCTCGCCTGAATTCCTGCAACTTTTGCGCAAGGCCTGCGACCGCAGCGGCGCGCTGCTGATCGTCGACGAAGTACAGTCCGGCGCCGGGCGTACCGGCAAGATGTGGGCGGTCGAGCACTCGGGCGTCAAGCCGGACATGCTCACTTTCGGCAAAGGCATCGGCAGCGACCTGCCCATGGCAGGCCTGATCATGCGCTCGGACCTGGCCGCGGCGATTCCTGACGGCTCGGTGCCCAATACCTTCGCCGCCAACTCGTTGTCCGCCGCCGTGGCACTGACCAACATCAGCATCCTACAGGATCCGGAGCTCGATCTGCTCAACCGTGCCCACACCCTGGGGCTGGAGGCGCAGGAGCGTATCCGCGGCTTCAAGAGCCCGTTCGTGGGTGAAGTACGCGGTCGTGGCCTGATGATCGGCATCGAACTGGTGGAAGACCCGGCCACCAAGGCACCGCTGGAAGGCGCCAAGATCGGCCAGCTCATGGGCTACCTGTTGAACCACGGCGTGCTGATGATCCCCTGCGGTCGCTACAGCAACGTGATGCGTGTCATGCCTTCACTGACGATTTCGCGCTCGCTGTTCTTCAAGGCGCTGGACATCTTCTGCGACGCCCTGGCCTCGCTCAAGGCATGAAACGGGTCTACCTGACCACTGCACAACATTCATGGATCCAAACATGACACAGCATCTGAATCACTTCATCGAAGGCGGCTCCTTCGAGGCCTCCGACGGCCGTCGAACGAACCTCATCAACCCCGTTACGGAACAGATCTACGGCAGCGCCGCGCGCGGTACCGCCGAGGACGTGAACCGCGCCGTGGCGGCCGCCCGCAAGCAGCTTGAAGGCGGCGCCTGGAGCCAGCTCGACGGCGCCCAGCGCGGCCGGCTGCTGCTGAAACTGGCGGACCTGGTGGAGCGCGATACCGACCTGCTCGCCGACATGGACGCCGACGCTATCGGGCGGTCGCCGATCGAACCGCGCCGCCTGGATATACCCAACGTGCTCGCCAACCTGCGCGCCGCCGCCGGTTGGGCCAATCAACTCGAAGGTCGCACCATCCCTTCCGGTGGCTACTTTGGCACCAAGACCCTTTCGTACACGGTACGCGAGCCGGTGGGCGTGGTCGGGGCCATCGTGCCTTGGAACTCACCGCTGATGATCACCGTGTGGAAACTCGCCGCGTTGCTGGCGGCAGGTTGCACCGCGGTGATCAAGCCGTCGGAAGAAACCCCGCAGTCTGCCTTGCACCTGGCGGCCCTGGCCCAGGAAGCGGGCTTCCCCGATGGCGTGATCAACGTGGTCACCGGTTACGGTGAGGAAGTCGGCCGTGCTTTGTGCGAACACCCGGATGTCGCCAAGATCAGTTTCACCGGCAGCCCCGAGGCCGGACGCGAGATCCAGCGCACCGCCGGCGTGCTGTTCAAGCGCGTGGCCTTGGAGTTGGGCGGCAAGAGCCCACAGATTGTCTTCGACGACGCCCCCTTCGACGATGCGCTGTTTGGTTGTACCCTCGGCCTGTTCGCCAACCAGGGCCAGGTCTGTGCAGCCGGTTCGCGCATCTTGGTCCAGCGCAGCCTCGCAGAGCGCTTCGCCGCGGCGCTTGCCAATGCCGCGTGTGCCGTCAAGGTAGGCGACCCTCGGCAGCCCGATGTGCAGATGGGGCCGGTGGCCAAGAAAGCGCAATTCGATCGGGTCAACCGTTACATCCAACTGGGCATCGAACAAGGCGCTACGCTGCTGGCCGGTGGTGTATCGCACCCTGAGCAGGGTTGGTTCGTGCGGCCGACGATCTTCGCCAACGCCAGCAATGACATGGCGATCGCCCGGGACGAGATTTTCGGCCCGGTCGGCACGGTGATCACTCTCGACACTGAAGAAGAAGCTGTCGCGCTGGCCAACGATTCCAGCTACGGCCTAGCGGCCACGGTGTGGACGAGCAACCTGGTGCGAGCCCATCGCGTCGCCGCTGCGGTGAAGGCCGGTGCCGTGGGCGTGAACTGCTGGAGCCCGCTGGATGCCAACCTGCCCTGGGGCGGCATCAAGGACAGCGGAATTGGCCGCGAAGGAGGGTTCAGCGGCGCACTGGCCTACACCGAGGAGAAGGTCATTACCGTACTGCTACCTGCCTGAAAACGATAGTGCATTGAACGCCCCCCCTCAAAACCCTGCGAGGTGCGGAGGGTGGTGGTTCAACGTGCGTTCCCGATGTCTTTGATGATTGATGAGGCGACTGCGATGAACACCACAAATCAAGAGATAATTGATCGGTATCCAACGTCCCTGCTGCTGTTGCACTGGGTGCGCGCCGTGCTCGTAGCCGGCCTCCTCTGGGCAGGCTGGCACATGACCGGGATGAACGATGAAGTGGCAAGCAAGTACGAACTCTATTACCCCTGGCACAAATCCTTTGGGGTGTTGACGTTCCTGGTGGTGCTGGTCCAGATCGCCCTGCGCTACATGACACCCCGGTTGCCGAAGCCGCTGCACACGCTGACCGGGCCTGAGCAGGTGATGTCGAACCTGGTGCAACGGGTCATGTATGGGCTTCTCGTGATCGTGCCGTTGATGGGTTACTCCATGTCGAGCACCTACACAATGAGCGACGGGGTGTTCTTTTTCGGGGTCAATCTCCCGGAGCTGCTGCCGAAAAATGACGATTGGTTCGTCGTGTTCCAGTGGTTGCACAAAGTGCTCGCCTATACCCTGCTCGTCCTGATCCTGTTGCACATCGCCGGCGCCCTCAAGCATCGGTTCCTCGACCGGGATCCGCAAAAAGACGTGCTGCGTCGCATGCTGTGATTGAATGAGGCGTGGGCGCAAAACGCCCACGCTTCATCGCTCGGCGTGGAGCAGCCGTCAAAAGTTCTCCGGCAAAGCAACGGCCTTGACCCGTACCGCATCCTCCGGCAACAGATACCCCTCCTTGATCGCCTGTTGTTTCGCATCGTCGAAACGACTCGCATAGTTTGCATAGCTGCCATAGAGCGCCTTCAACTGCCGCGCAGAGTACGGCACCTTGGTGTCGAAGGCCGAACCGCAGCCGGTCTCCTGGTCGGTCAGGTACGTGGCACTGGGCACCTTGATCCACGGCGGACGCACACCGCCCAGCAGATTACCGGTCTGCGGATCGCGGACAACCGCCACCCCTTCGCGACGCACCCGTGCAGCCTTAGGCATCGGAATACCTTCACGCACCCAGCGATCCATCCCATCCAGAATGGCGGACACGACCGTCTCCACCGGTTCGTCATAGAGGGTCTGGCATTGCGGGTCGTTGCGCTTGTCGCCATCAGCCGGATGCGGTTCCGCTCCGTCAGTGCCCTGATCGGCCAGGCGCAAGTGCGGCATGCCGGTGACTTCGTAGTAACGCAGCTTCGGATGATCCGTATCGGCCGGCAGCGCGATCGCCTGGCGGGCATCGTGCACCACCTCGGTCTGGCTGTAGACCGTCACGAAAGGCGCGTCCTCGGGCATCTGTCGCGGAACCCTCAGCACCTCACCGCCCAGGTCGCCATAGACAACGTGCCCCGTCATATAAGCGTCTATCAAGGGACGCCCGTCGGGCATGCGCCACTGCTGGTGACGGCCCTGATCGAGATAATCGAGCCAGAGCTGCCCGTTGATTGCCCAGGTATTGACGTAGATGCGCTTGACGTCGAGCCCCGGTGCGGGGCCCTGTTCAAGGTTGGCCTTGAGCAGCAAGGCGAGCTGCGCGGCAATGCCCAGGGACTGCGGCGGATACTGATCGGGACCGCTGCCGCGCCGGAACCGGTCGCTGTCGTAGTAGCTGCCAAGTGGGGCGTAGCGTTTGTAGTCGTAGCGCCGCATGAAGTCCAGGTTCAGGTTGCGAGGCTCAGGATCCCAATCCAGGGTCTTGGGATCGTTCGCCGGCCTGTTGACGCTGAGGGTGTAGCCAACGAAGGCATACCCCCTGCGCATCAGGTAGTCGCGGCTGAGGATCCAGCCCGCGCCACGTTCGCCCATCCAACTGAACGGCTCCATCACCACCGTACCGTTGAACCGTCCAGGGTCCCTGGGTTTGCGAATGAGCAAGCGCGTCACATAGGGAGCGTCGAACAATGACTCGCCAGCCGCGGTAATCGCCGGCGCGAGCCCCACCATGTAGTACTCCTCCTCGACGTAGCCGAACTTATTGAGGTCTACGTATTCGGTGCCGCGCCTCGACGCGGACCCGAGAGGCAGCCGACCGCTGGGCGGCACCGGTGCGATTTGCGGCATGGCGGGCGTTTGCGCCTCGACGGCCCCGGCTGTCGTCAATGCCAGGAAAGCCGCCAGGGGCAGTGAGGCCAGCGGTAACTTGCTCATGCGCGTCACTTCCAGGCACCGATGATCTTGCCACCAGGCAACCGCAGCGCCTGGAGGGCCCCGCCCGTCTTTCTCTCGTCCTTCATCGGTGCGAGCTGCAGATCGACCTTGTCGCCTGGCTGCAAGGTGTTGGCCATCCAGCCCTGACGCATCAGGATGTTCGGGCCACCGGCCTCGATGGCCCAGGTCTGGGTCTTGTCGTCGGTCTGCACATCGACGAACAACCAGACATGAGGGTTCTTGTACTGCACCTCGCTCACCGTACCGCCAATTTCCACCAACTTAGTCATGTCGAAGGCCGAATAGGAGTGGTGGGCAAAAGCAGCAGGCGCAGGCAGCCCCATGAGCGCCAGGCAGAACAGCATAGGGTTGAGATTCACTTTGCATCTCCTTGATGGTTGTCTGCCCGGTTCGGGTTGCGACGCTCGGGAATGGTGGTGATTTCCGCCCCTGTCACGGGGTCTATCGATTCGTTATTGCTGTCTTCGCAGACGACCTCCATGAACTCCACGCCCTTGGGCGCCCGGCGGAAAGTCAGCGGTGACCAATGCCACGGCTTGACCAAGGCATCCGGGTCTTCGACCATGCCGTCCACCTGGAGCAGGCCCTCGTCGTTGATGAAGATCCGCTCCCGGATGACCATGCGCGGGCCATGACCGAGCGCATCATCGGCGTGTCCATACTCGCCCAGGGTGGTCTCCTGGCGGATATGAGTGGTTTCCACCACCAACACCTTGCCTTCCCAGCGTGCGGTCGAGTGGCCTTCGAATGTCGGCGGCGCCGCCTCGGGGTCCGGGTGCGCGCGTCCATCAAGGTAGATGCGGCGGGTCTCGCGCAGGAACTCCTGGGCCCAGTTGATCTGCGTCGGGGTCTGCATGATCTCGACGGCGTAGGGCCCGACCATGTTCGTCGGCATGCCCAGTACCTTGCACGAGGTCTTGAACTCGCTGCCGACTGCGGCGAGGGCTTCACTTCGTTTCTTGAAGCTTTCGAGGTAGACCCCCTTCAGTTCCGGCAGACTGCCGAACGGAGGGCCGATATTGGTATCCGGGTTATCGGCACCGGTGCTGTGACGAGGGGGTCCACGGAACTCCCCACCGGCATCCACAACCCGCTGAGGTCGGGCACCTTTGGTGTGGCAGCGATTGCGAACAGTGGGCAAGCCAATGCGGCCAGCAGCGCGATGGCGGCGCGTGAGAAAGCGATGGTTGTCATGTGCGTATCCCGAAGTTTCAGAAAGTGACCCAGGCAATGAACTGGAAGTAGGTGTTCGTCGATGCGCTGCCACTCTGCAGGCCACCGTTTCCAAGCCACTTGTCCGGCTTGTAGAAACCAATGAGCGGCGACAGCGTGAGGTTGTCCGTCACCATCCAATCCAGAAACAGATCGACCTCGCGAGCGCTGTAGTCCCGCTCCTGTCGATCGGAAAGCTGGTGGAAGTCGAAGACCATTGCGTTGAGGGTCAATTTGTCGGTCGGTTTAACCGAAAGAAGCACATCCTGGGTCTGCATGTTCGAGGTGACCGAGCCGGCGTAATTCACCGCGATCTCACCTTGGTAGCGCTTGCGATAGCCGCCCTGGAACAGGAAGTCCCAGCCTTCGGAATAGCGCGCATAGCGATAGCTGACCGTCGGCTGCCATTTGACGTCGGCGAAGGTGTAGCCGGCGTCGAAGAACATCGCCCGCTGCGAACCCGAACGCTTTTCCTGGCGCGCCACCTCGAAGGCGAAATCGGCATTCTCGATACCGGCGTTGCCCTGGCCACGGATGCTGTAGATGTCCATGCCCTTGCGCTCAAGCCGATCAGCGAAGGCATAGCGCTTTTCGACGTCCAGGCCGTGCACGTAAGTCGAGCCGATCGAGCCGATGGGCGTGGTGTAGTCGATGGTGGCAGCGGCCACTTCGGTCTTGGACTGTCCGGGGTTATCCGATTTCAGCCACAGCAGGCTACCGTGCAGCCCCTCGGTACCGCCCAGCTTCAAGACAGCGGTGTTGCCGAATGCCAACCGCGGGCCGAGGTAAAAGGCACCGCCGCGATTGAACCGGCCATCCGCAACGCCCTCGATGGGGTTGAAGGCTTTTCCGGGGGCAAAACCATCATCGTTAATCAGGAAGCCGTCCACCGTGACGAGCTGCCGGCCGAAAGAGAAATCGACGCCATCCTGGCCCAACGCCGGGATCAGATCGCCTGACTTCCAACCCAGGAAAGCATCTTCCACAGAGGTTCTTCGTTCGGTTCCGTCGGTGAGCGCCCCCGGATCCCCATCGCCCCATGATCCCGTGCTGATCAGGCTGAAGCCGCCATACACCGAGCCGGCAGTGATCTTGTCTGTCGTGCCGCTCAGGCCGTATTTGGCGAAGCCTTCCTGCCAGCGCATCCTGCCGGGTTCCTTCTCCGGGTCTGCGATGTAGTTCTGCTGGCTGCCGAACCAGCCAAACCCGGCCCACAGGTCGGCGTTCAGCACGGTGGTGCCGTCGCCTTCGTTGTAGAGCTCGTAGCCATGGGCCTGTGGCTCGAACGTACAGAGTGCGACTAGCGAAAGCACGGGGGCGTAGATGGGGGTGCGCATGACGTCTCTCCTGTTTTTATATTTATGAGGCGAGCCGCGAGTGTTTCGGCTTGGGTTGCGCAGGCGGTAACCCAAATCAGCAAGTACCGTGGGCCGCTCATCCTCGACGTCAGCCACATTGATGTGCAGGAACAGCTTTCGAGGTTCGAGAGGTTGCCGTTTTGGGTTAAGGCCCCGCTCCGTGCCGCCCTTATGCTGGCCCCATAAGAACGCATAAGAACGAGGCCCCCGTCATGACCCCCACGTCACCCTTTCCGTCATTCCGTCAGGGGCTTCGCCTGCTGACCATCGTCGCCTGCGGTGCGCTTCCCGCCATCGCCACGGCCCACCATTCGTTCGCGATTTTCGACCAGACCAGGACGATCACGGTCAAGGGTGTCGTCGAGCGCTTTGCCTGGACCAACCCTCACATCGCGATCTACCTCGATATCCCCGGCCCGCCCCCTCAGAAAATCAAGATCGAGACCGGCAGCGTCAACGCATTGAGCCGCACGGGCTGGACGGCGGATTCGATCAAGGCCGGCGAGAGCGCCGAGGTCACCTATAAGCCGCTGAAAAACGGTGACCCGGGCGGATTGCTGGTGGAAATCAAAATCGGTGATGTCGTGCTCACAGGCGGCGGATGAATCCACTCGCCCCCCTGCTTCACGGGTATTCGATGGCACAAACCAACAGGGTGGAGACGCTTGAATGAAACCGACACGAACCTTGAATCCGGCAATGATTTTCCTGGGCGTCGCCCTCACGACATTCGCCGGGCTGAGCATGGCGACAACGCCCCAACAAGGCGCAGCCAGGGCTCCCGACATCAGCGGCACCTGGGAAAGAACCCCGGACGACTGGTTCGGCGAGAACCCGGACGATCCGGTGCATCCGGGCGGACCGATGGACCTGAAAGAGCCCTACGCCAGTCAGTACGCCGAGCTGAAGAAGAAGGAAGCCGCGGCGAACGAAGCCGGCACGCCCCTGGCCACCACCAGCGCCCGATGCCTGCCGGAAGGCATGCCGGTGCTGATGGCGGCGCTCTTCCCGATCCAGATCATCTACGACGATAAGCAGGTGGTGGTCCTGGGCGAGTACCTCCAGCAGGTGCGTCGGATTTTCCTGAACGAAGCGATGCCGCCGAAGGAAAAGCTGGACCCGACCTATCAAGGCCATTCGCGGGGCCACTGGGAAGGCGACACCCTCGTCGTGGAAACCTTGGGCGTGCGCACCGACGACGTGGCGTTCTACGGCGTTCCCCACAGCAAGGACATGAAGATCACCGAACGTTTGCGGCTGACCGCGCCGGATCATCTGGAAGACCAGGTGTTGATCGAAGATCCGCAGGTGCTCAACACACCTTATCGATTCACGTTCGAATACAAGCGCTCCGACTACCGCATCCAAGAGTACGTCTGTGAGAACAACCAGATCGTGATCGACAGCGAGGGCAAGACGAGCCTGCGCCGTGAGTGACATCACATTCCTCTCGATAACCTTTCGGAGTCACCGGATGGAACGACTGATGCCCTTCGACATCCTGCGGCCAACACTGCAAGGCGCCTTTGTGTCGCTGCTCCTGCTGTCGAGCGCGTTCGCGGAGGTGCCGCGGATGCCCACGGTGGTGCCGGTGCCGCCTTCAGGCAAGCCACCGCTCTCGTCGGCCAACGCCCAGGGTACCGAATACAGCGACCTCAACCGGTATGGCTACGTCGAGGAGGAGTATTACCTGCAAGGGGTGGCGCCGGCCATCACCGCTGCGGGTAAAAGCCTCTTCGAGGCGCCCTACACCACGCGCATCCTGGTCCGTAAACCAGCGGACCCGGCACGCTTCAATGGCACGGTGGTGATCGAGCCGTTCAGTTGGTTTGGCGAGCGCGGCGCCGGCTGGATCCTGACCCGCGATTACCTGTTGCGTCGCGGCTACGCCTATGTCGGCTACACGTTGAACCTCAACAAGCCGCAGGTGGACCCCAAGTTCATTTCGGAAACCCCGGCCGACGAGGCCGAGCAAATCGCCCAGTACGGACGGATCGTCAATTTCGAGTTCATGCGCCGCTTCGACTATGCGCGCTATGCGCCGCTGGGCAGCTATTACGATCCGCAACGCTTCACCCGCGGCAACGGGCCCGATCCATTCGTGCCACAGTCCCAGGGTATCGGGGCGCAGCTGGCGCTGCTGTTGAAGACCCATTCGGCGCAAGGCCCACTGGCGAACCTCGACGTGCGACGGGTCTACGTCAACAGCTGGGCCGTGACGGCGCAAGTCTGGATGGACTACCTCGACCAGGGCCGGCATCAGCAATGGCGCATGCCCGACGCGACGCCGCTGATCGACGGCTATATGACCGGCCGCATGGCCTACGGCGAGGTCGGCGGCGACGTCGGCCGGGTGCCGCGGCAGATGCCCGCGGATGTGCCGTTCGTGACCGTCTACAGCCAGTCCGAACTGATGCACGACGTACTCGAAGGCATCGACCTGCCGCCCGACACCGACAGCCCGCAGCTGCGTTATTACGAAGTGACCGGCATGCCGCACCTGCGTCTGGCCGACCTAGGGACGGAACATACCGAGCACGTCGCTGCCGACATCGGCAAGGGCGACGACCCGCAGTGCCGGACGCTGTACGACGAACCGGCAGAATGGGTGATCTCGGCACTCCTCGATGACATGGACCAATGGGTGCGCGAGGGCAAACCGATGCCCAAGGCCCCTCGTGTGCTACGCGAGGGCAAGGCCGTGGTGCGCGACCCCGCGACCGGCAACCTGCAAGGGGGCGTGCGTCCGCCATGGGTCCAGGTGCCCAGTGCGACCTACCTCACGGACCAGGAAACCGGCTGCGGCCTGATCTACGACACCAAGGTGCCCTACGCCACGGACAGGCTCGTGCAGCGCTATGGCAGTTTCGGCAATTACGAACGGCAGTTCGAAGACGCCAAGGCTATTTCGATCAAGGAAGGTTACCTCCTCCCTGAAGATGCGCCGGGCTTGCATCCGATCGCCAAACCTCAAGATTTCTAACCCACTGTGGGAGAAAGCACATGTCATCAGCACCGATCATTGACTGGCTCTACGCAACACCGGTGAGCACTGCCATCAGGGACATGCTCTGGGTCGTGCCCACGGTCCAGTCCATTCATATCGTGGCCATCGCGGTGATCTTCGGTTCCGCCGTCATCTCCGACCTTCGGCTGGCCGGCGTGTTCGCCACGGATGAGCCCTTGCGTGGCGTCGTGCGCCGCTATTACCCGTGGATGCGCAATGCCCTCATCGTCCTGCTCCTGACGGGATTGGTCATGACCATCGGCGAGCCGGACCGCGTGCTCGTCAACTCGACGTTCTGGCTGAAGATGGCCTTGGTGGTCAGTGCGTTCACCCTGGCCTGGTGGGTACGACGCCCGTTGCTGCGCCCTGCCGATCCGGCACGCGGCGAAGGCACGGACCGTTTCGTCAAGACACTGGCCTGGCTGTCGATCGCCTTGTGGTGCGTGGTGATCTTCTGTGGCCGCTGGATCGCCTACACGATCTAGTGATTTTTCAATCAAACCGCTCAGGTATTCGCCATGGATATTCAATCAAACCTGCAAGCCCTGGAGGCCACTCCTGTCGCCGCTTTGATCAGGGAGTCGGGCTTCGCTTTTCCAACCCTGGAATCGGTGCACGTGATCGGCATCGCCCTCGTGTTCGGGACCATCGCCGTGGTGGACCTGCGCCTGCTCGGCATCGCGTCCCATCGCCGTAGCGCGCTAAGGCTGATCCAGGAATTGCTGCCGTACACCTGGGTCGCCTTCGCCGCGTGTGTAATCACCGGCCTGCTCATGTTCGTCTCCAACGCCTCCACCTATGCCCAGAACCCGGTTTTCTGGGGAAAGATGGCGCTGTTGCTGTTGGCAGGCCTCAACATGGGAATCTTCCATCTGGGGATCTTTCGCCGGATCGGCGAATGGGATACGACGCTGCCGCCCCCCGGCCGTGCCCGTGTCGCCGGCTTCGGTTCTATGCTGCTGTGGGCTGGGGTGATCTGCCTTGGCCGCTGGATCGCGTTTTTCTGATGGCTCGCCTACTGCCACGTTGGCGTCGCGTCCCGGCAGGCCTGCCTGGCGACAACCAAGGCAACGCAGCCGGCGTCGTGCGCCCGGCCTCGGGTCGGTGGGAATCCCTGGCAATGCTGTTTGCGGCCCTCGCGGTCATCGCCAGCGTCGCCGGCTATGTGCTGCTGCGCCCCCAGACAGTCGGCCCACCGACCGCCTTGAGCTGGCAGGTCCGCTCCTTCGATGGCCTGGGTACGGTCGATCAGGCCATCCATAGCGCGCTGTTGCCTGCCGGTGAAGAAATAATCTGGTTCAACAACGATACCGGCGGCTGGATCACCCTGGAGCATGCCCAGGAACTGGTGCTGACGCCGTTCTACCGCGACGCATTCTGGAAGACCAACGGCCAGGTGCACTGGCAATTGATTCTGCCTGGCACCCATCAGCCCCACAGCCTTTCCGGCGATCAGCATGCTGACGACGCGCACCCTGCAGACAAGAGCGTCAGCGATGTCTCGCAAGCCACCCTGGGCCAGGGCGCCACCGTCTACTACGGCTCCGGCGGCAACGTGTCGGGCCAGAGCGCCTACCTGCTGGTGATCGGGCATGCCCATGCCGGTGTGATGTGGGCCAACCAGGCGACGATCTGGGTCCACCGGGACCCGAACGCCCCCTACCCCGGCATCGTCAAGCCCGAATCACTGGTCAGCAAAGGTTGGCGCCAGGTCATCCCCTATGACGGCAGCCGCGAAGTCGAACGCGTAAAAGGAACCCAGCCATGACCGCTCCTGCAACACACCACGCATCGCTGCGCCGCTGGATCGCGCTGCTGATGCTGATACCCGCCCTCCTGCTCGCCGGCCAGGCACACGCCCAGGGCAAGAAGCTCAAGGTCGGCGTCACCCTGCACCCCTACTACAGCTTCGTGGCAAACATCGTCGGTGATCGAGCGGAGGTCGTAGCGCTCATTCCGGCGGAGGCGAATCCGCACAACTACCAGCCGCAACCCGCCGACATCACCCGCGCAATGAGCCTCGACGCCCTGGTCGTCAACGGCATCGGCCACGATCAATGGGCCTTCCAGATCGTCAAGGCCGCCGGCCGCGGCGAGAACCTGCCGATCATCCAGGCCAACGCCACGGTTGCCCTCATTCCTATCGGCGGCGACCAGGGCGGTGCCAAGGTGGTCAACCCGCATACCTTCGTTTCCACCACCGCGGCGATACAACAGGTGTTCGAAATCGCCCGCCGTTTGGGCGAACTGGACCCGGACAACGCGGCTGTCTATCGACAAAACGCCCTGGCCTATGCCGGGCGTATCCGCGCGCTGCGGGCACGCTTCATGACGCGGTTTGCCAACCTGGACCTGTCTTCGTTCCGGTGCGCCACTACCCACGCCGGCTACGACTACCTGATGCAGGAGTTCGGCCTGTTCGTCAGCGCCGTCATCGAGCCGCGTCACGGCGTTGCGCCAACCGCACGGCAGCTGGCCAATACCATCGACGCGATCAAGAAAGCCAACGTGCGTGTGCTGTTCGCCGAGAAGTACTTCTCCATCGATCTGGCCAAACCCATCGAGGCCGCGACCGGCGTCAGGGTCTTCGCCTTGTCCCATATCACCGGCAGCACCTACAGCGCCGACGAGTTCGAGGTGGCGATGAGCGAGAACCTCGAGACCCTGGCCGAGGCCGTCGAGTTCACACAACAACAATGAGAGAGGAACCAGCGATGCGCGGACCCGCCGTGGTGTTCGATAACGTTTCACTGCAACTGGGCGGTACGCAAGTGCTCGACGCCGTGAGCTTCCGGGTCGAGGCCGGCGCCCTCCACTGCCTGGTCGGCCCAAACGGCGGTGGCAAGACCTCCCTGGTGCGCGCATTGCTGGGGCAGATGCCGCATTCAGGGGTTATCCGCTTTGAAGGCGGGCCTGCGAAACCGTTGGGGTATGTCCCGCAGTTGCTGGACTTCGACCGCAACGTGCCGATGACGGTCAACGATGTCATGGCCCTGCTCGGTCAACGCCGACCCGCGTTCCTGGGGGCGGGCCGCGCTACCCGGGCGGCCACCGGCGGGGCCCTGGAGCGTACCGGCGTTGCCGGACTGGGCGGCAAACCCTTCGGCAGCCTGTCCGGTGGCGAACGCCAGCGTGTGCTGCTGGCCCAGGCGATCACTCCGGTGCCGTGGCTGCTGATCCTCGACGAACCGACCGCTGGCATCGACGAAGCGGGCATTCTCCTGGTGGAAACACTGGTGGCCGAGCTGCACAAGAGCGGCGTCACCATCCTCTGGATCAACCATGACCTGGGCCAGGTCAGGCGCATTGCGTAATCGGTCACCGGCATCAACCAGCGGGTGATATTCGATGGCCCGCCCCATCAGGTCGCCCAGCATCTGGAGAGCAGCCGATGAACGCCTTCTACACGTTCATCCGCGACCACCTCCAGGCGCTCGCCGCGAGCCACTTGCTGCCGCAGCCGTTTGAGTACGAGTTCGTGATCAATGCGCTGCTCTGCGCACTGCTCATCGGACCGCTGCTGGGGGTGTTGGGCTCCATGGTGATGATCAAGCGCATGGCCTTCTTCAGCCAGGCGGTGGGCAACGCGGCGATGACCGGCGTGGCCATTGGCGTGTTGATCGGCGAATCCTACACCTCCCCCTACCTGTCAATGTTCGGCTTCTGCGTGCTGTTCGCCCTGACGCTGAAGTACACCCAGCACCGCACCACCCTGTCCAATGACACGTTGATCGGCGTGTTCCTGTCGATCTCCCTGGCCGTCGGGGCCTCGTTGCTGTTGCTCGTATCGGCGAAAATCAACACCCATGTGATGGAAAGCGTGCTGTTCGGCTCCATTCTGGCGGTAGACCACACCGACATGAACGTGCTGCTGGTCGTCACGGCGACCTGTGCCCTGGTCGGATTGCCGCTGTACAACAGCATCCTGCTGGCCAGTCTCAACCCGAGTCTGGCCCATGCCCGTGGCGTGCCGGTGCGTGTCGTCGAATACCTGTTCGTCGTGCTGGTTACCCTGGTGACGGTCGCCTGCCTGAAGATCATCGGCGCGGTGCTGGTGGAAGCTCTTTTGCTGATACCGGCGGCGGCCGCACGCAATGTCAGCCGTTCGCTCCCCGGGTTGGTAACCCTCGCCGTCCTGATCGCAACGTTCGCCTGCGTGATCGGCATCCTCGCACCGATGCAATACCAGATCCCCGTGCCCACCGGCGGCGCCATCGTGATCGTCGCTGCCCTGGTGTTCGTCGTGACCGCCGTCATCCGCGCCTCCACGTCCCGATTCAGAGGTGCCAGCGTATGAAGCGGCTCAGCTTGTCACGTCGATCCTGGCTAGGGGTACTGGCACTGCTGCTGGGCATCCAGCTCAATGCCATCGCCGGTCCCCGGGTGCTCGTCGCGCTGCCCGGCGTGCATGCGCTCACCTCGGCGCTCAGCGAGGGTACGAGCATCGAAGTGGTCCGTATCCCACCAGACGCTGCCGTGCCCATGGAAAGCCAGGCCAACGCGCTGTCGCGCCTGGACGCCAAGGTGTTCCAGCAGGCCGATGCGGTGGTCACCCTGAGCAGCCTCTGGCGCGCGGATCCGTTGTTTGCGGCGGCCCGTCGCCACAACCTGCGGATCATCGAAATCGATGCCTCGCGCTCCTGGGACCCGATCAAGCCCGGTGTGGCGGTGGTCCGTGCGCCAGCCAACGACGTGCCCTGGGCCGGCCCGCGTGACGTCGGTGTCGGCCCGTCGCCGTACGCCTGGCTCGGTCCCATCAACGCCATGCGCATGGCGGCGCTGATCACTGCCGACCTGGTGCGCCTGTCCCCCACCGATGCGCCTCGGATCACCCGCAACCTCGCCGCGCTGGAGGGCCGATTGCGTCAGCTCAAGGCCGAATACGGCGCCCGGCTGATGGAACTGCCGGATCCACGGGTGCTGTCGCTGGCCAACGAATTCATCTATCTGTTCGGCGAGTTCGACATCTTTGTCGATGGCTGGTTTGTCCGGCAGGACGTCGACTGGAGCGACGCCGACCGTGCCGCGCTGACCCAATACCTGCGCGAGCGCGACATTCATGTGGTCGTCCACAAATGGGCACCGGACGCCAGGATCGCCAAGGCCATCGAAGACGGTGGCGCTCGGCTGCTGATCCTGGACGCGGGCAACCCGGGCCTATTCGCCGACGCGGCCAACGGGTACGAGGCGCTCCTGCGCTCGAACCTGGACGCACTGCTGGCCGCATTCGCCTCCCCACTAATCAAGCCGACCGTGGAGTCCTTATGAAATCCCCCTGTTCAGTGCATCGGCTATCGCTGGTCGGTGCCCTGCTGTTCTGCCAGGCCGCCTTTGCCCATGCACCGGTTTTCGACTGTTACATCGACAGCGATGACTGGGTGACCTGCGAGGCGGGCTTCACCGACGGCAGCTCGGCCGCCGGCCGGAAAATCGATGTCCGGGACATGAGCGACACAGTGCTGCTCGAAGGTGCCGTCGGCCAGGACAACACCTACCGCTTCCAACCGCCAAACGGAAACTATTCGGTGCTGTTCCTCGGCGGTGACGGCCATGACGTCGCGATCCAGTCCTCCGACATTTCAAAGTGAAACTGCCCATGTCCCACAAGAAAACACTGTTCCAGGTCCTTGCGGCAACGTCCATCTGCCTGACCGGCGCCGCACAGGCGCATTTCCAGATGCTCTACGTCGAGGACACCGCGTTGCAGCGTGGGACCCAACTGGAGTTCGCGGTCGTGTTCACCCATCCCTTCGCTGGCGGCCCCACCATGGTCATGGGTGAACCCCGGGTCTTCAGCCACACCAGCTCGCTGGGCGGGGAAAAGAAGGATCTGCTCAAGTACCTGCGACCGGTTGAATGGCACACCCGCGATAACCGAGCGGCCGCCTATCGCGCGACGATTCCACGGGAGCTGATGCGTTCGATGGGCGACCATGTCTTCGTGCTCGAACCCTAGCCTTACCTGGAAACCGAGGAAGACCTGTACATCCAGCAGTTCACCAAGCTGATCGTCAACGTCGGCGGCGTGCCCGGCCAATGGGCAGAGCCCCAGGGCTTGCCGGTGGAGATCCAGCCCTTGAGCAAGCCTTACGCGAACTGGACCGGCGGCGTATTCCGCGCGCGGGTGCTGGCCGACGGCAAGCCTGTCCCGAACGCCAGGGTCGAAATCGAATACCTCAACCACGCCATCGATTTCGAGAACAATGCCTTTGGCCAGCAAGCCTATGTCACGGCTCCCCAGCCGTCCTTCAACGTCCTGAGCACCTACGCCGATGCCGAAGGGGTCGTGACCATCGGCCTGCCCCGGGCCGGCTGGTGGGGCATCGCGGCACTCAACATCGGCGCAACGAAAACCCACAAGGGCAAACCCCTGTCCCAGGACGCCGTGCTGTGGGTGCAGGCCAGGGACATGAAATGACAACGCCGGCGGCAGCATCCAATCGCAGGAGCGCAATCCGTCTAACGACTGAGCGCGACCACGAACTCCAGGAACGCACGGACCTTGGCCGGAGGGAGATGCCGCGAGGGGTACAAGGCGTACAGTGGAAAGTACTCGTCCGGCCAGTCCGGGAACAGCTCGACCAGTGTGCCCGCCCGCAAAGCGGGCTCCACACCCAACGCCAAAACCTGGGCAACGGCTTGGCCTTCTTCGCAGATCCGATGCATCGTGCCTACGTCGTTGACCATCAGCCGACTATGGGTCTTGACCCTCAGCCGCTCGGCGCCACGGTGGAATTCCCACGGGAAGGCCCTGCCGGTTTGCGGGTTGCGAAAATCGACACATACATGCCCGGCGCTTTCCAGTTCGGTCGGATGAAGCGGTCGACCATGCTTTTTCAGGTAGGCCGGAGAAGCAACGGTCAGGACACGGGTTTGCAGCAACTGCCTCCCGATCAATGAAGATGACGGCGGCTCACCGAAGCGCACGGCCAGGTCCATCCCGTCTGCAATCAGATCGCCCAACTGCTCGCGCGTCACCAGATCCAACTCGATGGCGGGATAGGTTGCCATGAAACCGCCGAGGGCCGGTGCCAGGATCAGTCGGGAGAAATACGGATCGACGTTGACTCTCAACCGTCCACGTACGGCCGTGGCACTGCCTGAAGCGAGCGTCGCGGCCTCCTCCAGGCTTGTCAGCAACGGCGCAATCTCCTCATACAGGCGCCGCCCCTCATCGGTCAGTTTCACGGAACGGGTGGTGCGGTCGAACAGCCGGATGCCGAGCCGCGCCTCCAGGCGTGCAACCGCGCGGCTGACCCCGGACTGGGTCATGTCCAGCGCATCGGCGGCCCTGACGAAACTCCCGGTCTCCACCACGGCCGACAACACCCCCATTCCGCTGACCAAGCGTCCATCGAAGCTCATTAATGATTCCCCAGCATCAAACTGATGACATTGATGATATCGAAGAAGTTTTGCCGCGCCGCAATAATTCAACGACAGCGACATAGGGTCGCTCTGAATGAGGACGGCATATGTACACGGTCATGGGTGTGACAGGTCAGGTCGGCGCTGAAGTTGCACGCGCCTTGTTGGCTGCCCGTCAGCGCGTCAAGGTGGTGGTGCGTGATCTCGAAAAAGGTCAGGCCTGGGCGGAAAAAGGTTGCGACGTCGCGGTGGCCGACGCCAATGACGTCAACGCGCTGACCGCTGCGTTCAGTGCCAGCACTGGCGTGTTCATCCTGCTGCCGCCCAATTTCGACCCTTCCGAGGGCTTTGAAGAAACCCGCCGAATCATTGAGAACCTGCGCGCGGCACTCGCCACCGCTCGACCTGCAAAGGTCGTGTGCATTTCGTCCATCGGCGCACAGGCTCGTCAGCCCAACCTGCTGAACCAGTTGCAACTGCTGGAGCAGAGCCTCAGCACGCTGGAACTGCCCGTCACGTTCCTGCGACCGGCCTGGTTCATGGAAAACAGCCTCTGGGACATCGAACCCGCCAGGCCCAGCGGTGTGATCCCAAGCTTTCTCCACCCGCTGGACAAGCCGGTTCCCATGATCGCGACGGCCGACGTAGGTCGAGTGAGCGCGCAGTTGTTGCAAGAGGACTGGCAAGGCAAACGCATTGTCGAGCTGGAATACGAAGATCCTGTAACGCCCAACGACATCGCCGCCGCGCTTTCGGAACTGCTGGGCAAACCGGTGAGCATGGAAGTCGTGCCCGGCGACACCTGGGAGTCGCTGTTCCGTTCCCAAGGCATGAACAACCCGCTACCCAGGATTCAGATGCTCAACGGTTTCAATGAAGGCTGGCTTCGATTCGAAGGTCTCCCTCGCAAAGGGCACACCGGCCTGAAGGAGGTGCTGGCAGGATTGCTTGCCCGCTGATGGCCGAACGCGCGGATATGGCCGGTTTCCACGGTACGTCGTTCAAAGGAACTGACCGTCTGCGAGCGGTCTCACCCGTCAAAACACAAAGCCGTGCCCCAGCTCACTCTCCATCCACTCCAGGAACCGCCGCACCCTGGGAAAGCCGGAGTGGGCTTTTGGAAACACCAGATGATGCGCCGCGACCGGGGCACTCAACGTCTGAGGCGCGACTTCGACCAGCGCACCGCTGACGAGGTATTTCTGCGCCAGCAGCGTGCTCTCCAGGGCAAATCCCAGGCCGTGGCTCGCGGCTTCCAGCGTCATGTATGAACGGCCGAAACTCAATGCGTAGGGTTTTTCCGGTCGTGCCAGACCGTGTTGCGCAAACCACTCAGGCCATTTGAGCAGCGTGGCCTCGGAGAGGATCAGATCCCTTTCCAACAGATCCGCCGCGCTGATGACCCGGTGCCGTGCGAGCAATGCCGGGGCCGCCAGGACCGCGAAGGTCTCGTTGCGCACGGTTCGGACCTCGTAGCTCGGCCAGTTCGGCTGGCCGTGGCGGATGTCGACGTCGATCTTGTCCCGGCTGAAATGCAGCGACTCATACGAACACGACAGATTGATCTGGATATCCGGATGGCTCAGGCGAAACGCCTCCAGGCGCGGCATCAACCATAGCAAGCCGAAGCTGGGCGCCGAGTGAAGCCTCAGGCAGTCGAGGCTGATGTCGCTGGAGGCCCGCTCCGTCGCCACTTCCAGGCTGTGCAACAGCCCGGAAATGTCCTTGAGGTACTGCTCGCCGACGGTGGTAAGGGTTACGCCACGGGCAGCGCGAACGAACAGTTGGCGACCGATCATCGCTTCCAGTTTCGCCAATTGATGACTGATTGCCGAGGGCGTCAGGTCGAGGACTTCGGCAGCCCTGGCCAGGTTGCCAAAACGAGCGGTCTGCTCGAAGGCCTGAATAGCTCTCAGCGGTGGCAGGTTCGCTGGCGCATTGTCGTCATGGCGCATGAATGCTCCGCGCGGTTTTCTTAGGGTTTCTGGACGTCACTGCATTCGACCATCTGAGGCTGGCTTTGACGAGAGCTGAATTTTTTTCATCGACTAGTGAAGTTTGCGTTATTGCTCACCCCTCCTGCTCGGCACACTCTGAATCATCGATCACCCATCGAACCATAAGAACAATCAGAGGAACCGCTCATGTTGCTTCAAGGCAAAATCGCAATCATCACCGGCGCTGCATCGGAACGCGGCATCGGTCGGGCCACCGCCGTGACCTTCGCCCACCACGGCGCACGTGTCGTGATCCTGGATCTGGATGAATCCGCTGCCCGCGACGCGGCAGCGGCCCTGGGCGAAGGCCACCTGGGCCTGGCAGCCAACGTCGCCGACGAAGCCCAGGTCAAACAGGCCGTCGCCCAAATCATCGAACATTTCGGCCGTATCGACGTACTGGTCAACAACGCCGGTATCACCCAACCCCTCAAGACCCTCGACATCCGCCCTGGCGATTACGACAGAGTGCTCGACGTCAGCCTGCGTGGCACGCTGCTGATGTCCCAGGCCGTGATCCCCATCATGCGCGCTCAATCGTCGGGCAGCATTGTCTGCATGTCGTCGGTCTCGGCCCAACGGGGTGGCGGCATCTTTGGTGGCCCGCATTACAGCGCCGCCAAGGCGGGCGTCCTGGGACTGGGCAAGGCCATGGCCCGTGAGTTCGGTCCGGACCAGATCAGGGTGAACTCGATCGCACCAGGCTTGATCCATACCGACATCACGGGTGGCCTGATGCAGGATGAACGACGCCACGCGATCATCGAAGGCATTCCCCTGGGTCGCCTGGGTGCCGCCCAGGACGTGGCCAACGCCGCGCTGTTCCTGGCCAGCGACCTCTCGTCCTACCTCACAGGCGTTACGCTGGATGTCAACGGCGGCATGCTGATTCACTGATGACACGCACGCGGGTCGGCAATGGCCTGCGCTGTTCTGGATCGATGATGCGCCGGGCGGTAACGCCTGGCGGTCTATAAAAACAAGAGATCAGACCATCATGATGACCACCCTGACGCTCGACGCGGTTTCGACCGTGCGCTCCAATGCCTACCGCAAGACGGCCTGGCGCCTGATGCCCTTTTTGATGCTGTGCTATCTGTGCGCCTATCTGGATCGGGTCAAGGTGGGGTTCGCCAAACTCCAGATGATGAGCGACCTGTCCCTCAGTGAAACCGTCTACGGACTGGGAGCCGGGATGTTCTTTCTCGGCTACTTCCTCTGCGAAGTACCCAGCAACTTGATCCTGCACAAGGTCGGCGCTCGCCGCTGGATTGCCCGGATCATGATCTCCTGGGGAATCATCTCCGCCCTCTTCGCCTTCGTCGAGACGGCCTGGCAGTTCTACACCCTGCGCTTTCTGCTGGGCATCGCCGAAGCAGGCCTGGCCCCCGGCCTGCTGCTTTACCTGACCTATTGGTTCCCATCCTATCGCCGGGCCAAAATGACGGTCCTGTGGTTCATCGCCATTCCGCTGTCCGGCATGATCGGCGGCCCACTGTCGGGCTGGATCATGAATCAGTTCGCCGGCTTCCATGGCTGGAGCGGCTGGCAGTGGATGTTCGTCATCGAAGCCATTCCGACCGTGATCGTCGGCTTGTTGGTGCTGTCCTACCTGAAGGACGGCGTGCATCAGGCCACCTGGTTGAACGATGATGAAAAGGCACTGGTCAACAAGGAGCTCGCCGAGGACAACAGCCGCAAGGTCACCCATGCTTCACCACGGGAATTCATCCGTGACCGGCGCCTCTGGTTGCTGGCGTGCATCTACTTTTGCGTGGTCATGGGCCAGTACGCAATCACCTTCTGGCTGCCGACGCTGATTCGCAACGCCGGGGTGTCCGATCCCTTGCACATCGGCCTGCTCACCAGCCTGCCCTACATCTGCGCCATCGCCGCGATGCTGCTGATGGGCCGCAGCGGCGACAAGTACCGTGAGCGTCGCTGGCATCTGGTTGCACCGATGATCGCCGGCGCCATAGGCCTGACGCTGGCGGCCCTGCTGGGCGGCAATCTGCTGCTCTCGGTGCTGAGCCTGTGCCTGGCAGCGGCCGGCGTGCTGTCCGCGTCATCCCTGTTCTGGATGCTGCCCACGACGCTGCTCGGCGGTGTATCCGCAGCGGCGGGCATCGCCGGCATCAACAGCTTTGCCAATCTGGCCGGGTTCTGTTCGCCGTACCTGATTGGCTGGATCACCACCACAACCGGCTCGAGCGCTATCGGCATGTACCTGATTACCGGCGTGCTGTGCATCGGCGCCTGTCTGGTACTGCGAATCCCGGCCGCCTCGGTCAATCGTTAAGTTCCTGGAGTCGTCACCATGACTGTTACCGTCCCCACCACGCCGCTATCGGCTCTGGCAGATCGCGCCCATACCATCCGCCGCCATGCACTGCGCATGGGCCAGGTTCAGGGCCAGGGCTATGTCGGCCAGGCCCTGGGCGCTGCCGACCTTCTGGCCGTGTCCTATTTCCACGCGCTGCGCTATCAGCCACAGAACCCCGAATGGGAGGAGCGCGACCGCTTCTACCTGTCCATCGGGCACTACGCGATTGCGCTGTACGCCGCGCTGATCGAGGCCGGCATCATCCCCCTCGATGAGCTGGAAACCTATGGCTCGGACGACAGCCGCCTGCCGATGTCGGGCATGGCGGCGTACACCCCCGGCATGGAAATCACCGGTGGTTCCCTCGGTCATGGCCTGGGCATCGCAGTGGGTGCCTGCCTGGGGCTCAAACGCAAACAATCGGACTCATTCGTCTACAACCTGCTGTCCGATGGCGAGCTCAATGAAGGCTCGACCTGGGAAGCCGCGATGTCGGCCTCGCATTGGAAGCTCGACAACCTGATCGCAATCATCGACGTCAATAACCAGCAGGCCGACGGCCACTCCAGCGAGGTGCTGGCGTTCGAACCGATCGTTGACCGCTGGCAGGCGTTTGGCTGGTTCACCCAACGGGTGGATGGCAACGATATCGCCGCGCTGGTGGATGCATTCGACGCCGCGCGCAGCCATCAGAGAGCTCAGCCTCGCGTCATCATCTGCGACACCAAGATGGGCAAGGGCGTGGACTTCCTCGAAACCCGTGAAAAGACCCACTTCATCCGCGTCGACGAAAACGAATGGGATCTGGCATTGAGCAACCTGAAGGTCGGGAGAACCGTATGAGCAGTGTGAATACCCCTTCGAGCGGCAAGAAACGACTGACGACATCGGCCATGATCGCCTCGATTGCCTCCGAAGGTCAGGCGACCCGCTCCGCGCCGTTCGGCCACGCACTGGCCGCCTTGGCCGAGCAACGCTCGGACATCGTCGGGTTGTCGGCTGACCTGTCGAAATACACCGATCTGCACATCTTCGCCAAGGCCCACCCGGATCGCTTCTACCAGATGGGCATGGCCGACCAACTGCTGATGAGCGCCGCCGCGGGTATGGCCCGCGAAGGCTGCGTACCCTTTGCCACCACCTACGCCGTGTTCGCTTCACGCCGCGCCTATGACTTCATCTGCATGGCCATTGCCGACGAAAACCTGAACGTCAAGATCGTCTGCGGGTTGCCCGGCCTGACCACCGGGTACGGTCCAAGCCACCAGGCCACCGACGACCTGGCGATCTTCCGCGCCGTGCCTAACCTGATGATCATTGACCCGTGCGACGCCCTGGAAATCGAACAGGCCGTGCCGGCCATCGCCGCACACAACGGGCCGGTGTACATGCGCCTGTTGCGCGGCACCGTGCCGTTGGTACTCGACGAGTACGGCTACCAATTCGAAATCGGCAAGGCCAAGACCCTGCGCACCGGCAAGGATGTGCTGATCATCTCCACCGGCCTGATGACCATGCGCTCGTTGGAGGCTGCACAACAGCTTCAGGCAGATGGCGTCGATGTCGCCGTGCTCCACGTCCCGACCATCAAACCGCTGGACGAGCACGCTATTCTCGCCGAGGCCCGCAAATCCGGACGCCTGGTGGTCACCGCCGAAAACCACTCGATCATTGGCGGTCTGGGCGAAGCGGTAGCGACGGTATTGCTGCGCAACAGTGTCACGCCGACTTTCCGGCAGATCGCACTGCCCGATGCGTTTCTGGATGCGGGCGCACTGCCGACTCTGCACGATCGCTATGGTATTTCGACCGAGGCAGTCTGCGCGCAAATCAAAAGCTGGTTGTAGCCGCTGAAACCGGGGGGGGGTTGGCTGCCCCCCCACTTCCCAAGGAGTGACAAATGGATGCTGCCGAGCTGCTGGACCCTTCATATCGATTCTTGCTTGACGAACCGTCCAGCCCCTGGACGCTCGACACGCTTGCTGACATCAGACAACGGGTCAGCCGCGGCTATAAATCACCGCACGCCGCATGCTGTGAAATCAAATG
>Ga0157373_10000536_pt1 | contig 29657 bp, 29 predicted proteins | sample C65metaG_FD_113460 | JGI IMG/M metagenome (GOLD analysis project Ga0157373, IMG submission 113460) | Corn rhizosphere microbial communities from Kellogg Biological Station, Michigan, USA - C6-5 metaG | ecosystem: Host-associated > Plants > Roots > Rhizosphere > Soil | place: USA: Michigan... | reverse complement strand
CGGATGGCGCCTAACCTACGGACTCAGCGACTCACCGCCCACCTTGGGGGTAGGCGGACGGCGCGCCTGAGAGGAGCAGCAGGGACACATGGCTGACACTGGAAAGAAGAACAACGCGTTGCAAAAGCCGCTGCAGCCGTCGGCCGAACTGGCCGCCGTCGTGGGGCCGGGCCAGCATTCACGGGGCGAGGTCGTCTCGAAGATCTGGGCCTACATCAAGAAGAACAACCTGCAGAACCCCGCCAACAAGCGGGAGATCCTCGCGGACGCCAAGCTCAAGCCGGTGTTCCACGGCAAGGACAAGGTCAGCATGTTCGAAATGAACAAGCACCTTGCCCAACACCTGAAGTAGGGGGACCGGAAGGGGCGCGGGCGATCCCGCGCCTCTTCTCCCTTGCGCGCCGCCGCCTGTGCGGCGAGGCTGGCGGCCATGAAGCGCAATCTCCTGGTCGCGAGCGCCACGCTCGCCTTCGCCCTGGGCCTGACGGCCTGCAGCTACAATCCCGAACTCGGCCGCAGCCAGTTGCTGCTGGTCAATGACTCCTCGCTCGTCTCGGCGGCGCAGGAGGCCTGGCAACAGAGCCTGTCCACCAAGCATATCTCCAGCGACCCGGCGCTGAACGAGCGCGTGCGGCGTGTCGGTCAGCGCATTGTTCAGGCCGCCGGCATGGGCGATCGCCAGTGGCAGTACGCGGTCTTCGACGACCCCTCCGCCAACGCCTTTGCGCTGCCCGGCGCCGAGATCGGCGTGAACACCGGTCTCTTGAAGATCGCCACCACCGACGATCAGCTCGCCGCCGTCATCGGACACGAGGTCGGCCACGTCGTCGCTCACCACGCCGCCGAACGGATGTCGCAGGAAACCGCCGCCCAGATCGGCCTTGGCGTCGCCCAGAGCGCCCTTGGCGGCGCCTCAGGGTCGCGCGGCCAGGCGCTGGCCTCGCTTGGCAGCGCGGGGGCGCAGCTCGGTTTCCTGCTGCCCTATTCGCGCAAGCATGAGCTGGAGGCCGACCGGCTCGGCGTCGATTTCATGCACGCGGCCGGCTACGACCCGCGCCAGGCGGTGACTCTCTGGGAAAAGATGCAGTCCCAGGGCGGCAGCGCGCCGCCGGCCTTCCTGTCGACCCACCCGTCCGATGCCGCCCGCATCGAGGCGTTGCGCGCCTACATCGCCAGCCGCGGCTGGGGCTGATCGGGAGCCGTACCCTCGCCGGGACGTTGTAAGGGCCAGGAGGCCCTCATGTCCGAGCGCATCAGCTACATGGAAGAGCGCCATAACGCTCACCCCGACCCCATCCGGATCGGCGACATCGTCAAGACCGGGCCCAATGATTATCCGCGTTTCAAGGTGATCGCGTTGGACAGCGGCCGGGCATGGCTGCGCAACGTGCTCACCAGCGACGACGCCATCGTCAGCCTCGAAGAGTGCTGCTGGCGCGTGAGCGACTCCGGTGAACCGGACGTCCCCATCGGGCCGAAGGTTGCAGCCTCCAACACCCCGGCGCCGGCCAAAACCGGACCCGACGCCCCGGTCGAGCCCACCCGGATAGACCGCAAATTTCCGGGCGACCAGCCCGCGGGACCCTCGTCGGACAACCCGTCCTGAGTCGCGAAAACGCCACGCCGGGATGAGCGGCGTGGCGTTTCCTGCGTCTAGCCGCAGGGCTAATGATTGAGGCGGGTGTCGACCTCATGCTTGACGGTGTCGACGCCGGCGCGAGCGACCTGCTCGGCCTTGTCGACCAGACCCGCGAGGTTGGTCACGCCCTGGCGGTTGGCTTCATCGCGGACGCTGTCGACGGTCTTCCTGGCGACATCCCTGGCCTGATCGAGCCCCTGCCTGGCGCGCAGGCGGCCCTTGTCCAGCGCACGATCCCGCAGCGGGCCGACGTAGCGGTCCTCGAGCGGGGTCGAAGGGATCGCAGCCCCGATGGCCGCGCCGACGGCGAAGCCCACGGCGCCGACGATGAGCGGCTCACGATCGAGTGTATCCATGTAGGCGTCATGCCCGCGTTGGGCGTACTCACCCGCGCGCTGCCGAGCGGCCTGGGTCTTTTCGGCCACCGTCGCCTTGGCCGACGACATCGCCCGACGAGCCTTGTCGGCCCCATCGCGCGCGGCGTCCTTCATGCGGTCGATGCGGCCGTCACCGTCAGTCTCGGCGCTGAGATAGCCGCTGTCCGGCCCGGTGTCGTAATCCGGCTCGAAGTCGGCGAGGTCGCGGTCCAGCCGGCGCGAGGGCCTGAAGCTGCGCTGCTCGTCATAGCTCGACGACGAACCCCGCCCGAAGATCAGCCAGGCGACGCCCGCGCCGATCAGCGCCAGCGGCAGCGGGTTAGCGCGGACCTGGGCGCCGAGATTGGCCGCCATCTCCTGAACGGGGCCCCCCATGGCGTCCATCACCGCGTCGACCAGCTGGCCGGGGGTCATCTTTTCCTTGATGGCTTCCACGGTGCGGTCGAGATCGCCCCGGGTCGCTTCGACTTCGCGTTCGATGTCCTCGGATGATCTGGTCATCTCACCTGCTCCTTCACGAGTTGGGCGTCTTTTCTGAGTTGGTTGGCGGCCCGGTCAGGCCGAAGGTTCGAGGGTTGGGCGGCCTTGGCGCCGCTGCGCAGCAGGACGATGCCGACGATCGCCACGACGACGCCGACCAGCAGCGAGGCCCAGACCGGGTCCATCACCTTGGCCAGCGCCAGCACCAGCGTCTGCAAAAGGACCATCGCTGCGGCGAGGGTCAGGACAGCGCCCACGGCGAGCGTCGCGCCGCCCCGGGCCATCTGCTGCATGTTCTCCTTCAGCTCGACCCGGATCAGCTCCGACTCCTTGCGCACGAGCGTGGAGAGATCGTGCGTCAGATCGCCGACCAGCTGGGGCAGGGACCTTGGGTCCATGGTGTCGGCCATCCGCTAGTCCTCCGAGCCGTCGCTCGGCGATCCCGCGCTCATGCCGACGCTGTCGTCGTGCCCGGACGCCGAGATCACCCCGCCGGTTTCGGCGTCGGAGCGGCCCATGCCGTCGGGCGTCATCGTCAGGTCGGCCTGATCGGCGTCGAAAGCCCGGCTGTTCGCATCGAGCCCGTCGGCCCCTGACGAGCCGGTGTCGCCGCGCACCAGCGTCTCGCCTTCGTAGCCGCCGATGCCCGCCGCATAGACCTCGCCCTCATCGATCTGCGGCTCGGGCCGCGAGCTGCGCAGGAAGCGGCCGAGCGCCACGCCCAGCAGCACCGAGCCCGCCAGAAAGGCCGTGGGGTTGCGGCGGCCGAAGTCGCGCAGGCCGTCGACCATCTCGCTCGGCCGTTTGTCGGCCAGCGTGCGGGAGACGTCTTCCAGTCCTTCGGCGGCGCGGCTGACCAGCCTGGCGGCCATGGTCTGGTCGCGTTGATTGAGCTCGTCGCCCGCGCGGTGGACCGCGTCGGCGAAGTCGTGGATGGTCCCGGTGACCTTCTGCTTGCGCTGCTCGACGCGGCTGGCGGCCTCGCGGCGCGCGCTTGAGGTGAAGGTGTGGGCTTCGTCGCGAACCGTACGGTTCAGCTCGCCGATCCGGTCGCGCGCGGCGCCGACCTGATCCTTGAGGGTCGGAGTGGTCTGCGGTTCGAGATCGGAGCGCCCGCCGGCGGCCTGCGATCCGTCATCAGTATAGGTGTTGGACACGTTCGTTCTCCCGCAAAGCGCCATGGCTAATCGGGCAACAAGCAGCGAGCCGCGCGGGGAGTTCCGGGCTCTCTTTCATTTGATGGATGAAACCTGCGGCCCCGCTCGTTTCTCAGATGAACGAAGCGTGACTGTAGCGTTCGGGGGGCCGTTCAGGCTCGCGATGCGAAGGTGCCTCGTTCTCGATTGGAACAAGGAGATTAGGGCAATGAAGACCTCTGTGATCAGCAAGTCCCTCGTGGCCGGCGCGCTCGTCGCGGCGGTGTCCATGGGCGCGTTCGACACCGCCTCGGCCCAGACGGGCGGCGGGATCAAGTCCATTTTCAAGTGCGATGCGGTCGGCGGAAAGCAGGAAGCCGGCGCGCTGCTCGGCGCTCTGGCGGGCGCCGCGGCGGGCTCGAACCTGGCCAAGAACGACCGCGGCACGGGCACGGCCATCGGTGCGTTGGTCGGCGCGGCCGCGGGTTCGTGGACCGGGTGCAAGATGCAGCGCAACGAGGCCGCCAACGGCCAGCGCGCCTGGAAAGACGAAGGCGGACCGACCTACGCCAGCGGCCGCTATGCGCTCGCCCGCGACGTCCAGCCCGCGCAGTTCACGCCGGCCGACTACGACATGTACGCCACGTCATCGGTCAATGTCCGCGCGGCGCCGAACGCGGGCGCCTCGAAGCTTGGACGCCTGAACCGTGGGCAGCCGTTCCATGCGCTCGCCTACGCCAACGGCGGCCAGTGGGTGCTGGTCGGCGATAATGGGATCGGCGTCGGCTACGTGAACGCGGCCTACGTCACCAGCGGCCAGCGTTACGCGTCGGGCTACGGTTACGGCTACTAGGCGCTAGTCCGATCTATTCGGCCGCCATCGGCGGGGCTTTCGGCTCCACGATGGCGGCCTTTTTCTTTTCCGGCAGGCCGAGATAGCGGCGGACCTTGTCGAACGCCCAGCCGAACCGCCGCGCCGTGCTCCTGGGCGCCGCCAGCAGCACCGGCGTCAGCAGCAGCGTCAGCAGGGTCGAGAAGCTCAGGCCCCAGACCACCGCGCCCGACAGCTGCACCCACCACTCCGAGCCCGGCGCCTTGTATTCGACGTGGCCGTTGCGGAAGTCGGGGTGAATCTGGAACATCAGCGGCAGGAGGCCGACGATCGTCACCAGCGTCGTCAGCATCACCGGCCGGAACCGCTGCACCGCCGCGCGCACCGCCGCCTCGTCGGCTTCGAAGCCCTGCCGCCGCAGCTGATAGAAGGTGTCGACCAGCACGATGTTGTGGCCGACGACCACGCCGGCCAGCGCCACCACGCCGGTGCCCATCATGATCACCGAGATGTAGTCGAAGGTGTGCAACAGGTTCACCTGCACCCCCAGCAGCACCCCGATGGTCGACAGGATCACCGCCGACAGCGTCACCAGTACCCCGTAGAAGCTGTTGAACTGCCACAGCAGGATCACGAACATCATGAAGAGGGTGGCCGCCATCGCGCCCAGGAAGAAGGTCTGCGCCTTTTGGCCCTCTTCGTCGGCGCCCTGGAATTTCCAGTGCACGGACGGGTCGATCGGCGCCTTCTCCAGCCAGGGCTTGAGTGCGGCGATCTTCTGGTTGGCCGCCACGCCCTCGATGGTGTTGGCCTGGATGATGACCAGCCGCTGGCCATCGCGCCGCTGGATGGCGGTGACCTGCTGGGCCGGAACGCGGCGCACGAAGTAGCTGGCCGGCACCGGACCTTGCGGCGTCGAGATCTTCAGCCGGTCGAAGGCGCCCATGTTGCGCTGGTCGGCCGGGAAGCGGACGCGGATGTCGAGCTCGTTCTCCGCATCGTCAGGCCGGAAGCGGCCGACGAGGATGCCGTTGGTGACGAACTGGATCGCCTGTCCGACGCTCAGCACGTCAACGCCGTAGCGGCCGGCGGCGATACGATCGACCGAGAAATTCCACTCGATCCCGGGCGAGGCGCGGCTGTCCTCCTGTTCCATCAGCTGCGGATCGGAGGCGAACCTGGCCTTCACCAGATCGGCCGCGCGGTTCAGCGCCACGGGATCTGGCCCGCGCATCTCCACCTGGATGTCCTTGCCCGTGGGCGGACCGCCCTGCGGCGTCCGCACCTCGGTCTGGACGCCCGGAACCTCGGCCACGCGCTTGCGCAGATTCTCGACGATGTCCTTGCCGCGCACGCCGAGCTCGTGGCGGTGCTCGAAGTCCACGAAGTCGACACGGATGCGGCCGACGGCGTCGTTCGGCGGTCCCCCGAAGCCGAAGCCCTGGAAGGCGCCCGAGCGGACATAGACGGACTCTATCCCCTTCAAGCCCACCAGCCGGCGCTCGACCTGCTGCACCATGACGTCGGCCGCTTCGGGAGAGAGGTTGCCGCGCGCCTTGACCCAGACGGTCGCGAACTCGGGGTCCTCGTCGAGGAAGAACTCGGTCCGATGAGGTGTGAGGCGGAACCAGACCACGATAGCGACGACGACGAAAAGCGAGGCGCCGATGAACCGCCCGGGATGTCGTCCGGCGAACCAGAGCATCCGGGCATACCGGCCCATGAAGCCCTTCATCTGGCGCGGGTCGCCGTGCTCGGACTTGGCGATCTCGGCCAGCGCCTCCTCGTCGACGCCCGTCTTGCGGCCGAAGATCGAGCCGAACGCGGGCGTGAAGATCAGCGCCACGAAGATCGAGGCGCCCAGCACGAAGAACAGGGTCAGCGGCAGGAAGCTCATGAACTTCCCGGCGATCGAGTTCCAGAACATGAAGGGGATGAAGGCGCTGAGCGTCGTCAGCGTGCCGTTCACCACCGGCCAGAACATGCGCACGGCCGCCGCGCGGAACGCCTCGGCCTTGGGCATGCCCTCGGCCATCTTCCGGTCGGCGTACTCCACCACCACGATGCCGCCGTCGACCAGTATCCCGACGGCCAGGATCAGGCCGAACATCACCATCTGGTTTAGCGTCACCCCGATGCTGTTGAGCATCAGGAAGGCCAGCAGGAAACACGCCGGGATCGCCATGCCGACCATCAGGCCCTGTCGGATTCCGAGCGTGGCCACGATGATCAGCATGACCAGCAGGGTCGCCGTGGTCAGGCCGCTCTCCAGCACGTTCAGGCCGCGCTGGATGAATTCGCTTTCGTCATAGGTGAAGTCGACGGCGATGGTCGGCGGCCAGCGCTTCTGGTCCTCGGCGACGACCTTGCGGACCTCCTTGACGGTGTCGAGCACGTTGGCGCCGGAGCGCTTGACCACATCGATGGCGAAGGCCGGCTGGCCGTTGTAGCGGCTGATGCGGTCGGGCTCCTTGAAGGTGCGCCGCACCTCGCCGATGTCGCCCACGGTGATCAGCCGGTCGCCGTTCTTCTTGATCGGCAGAGAGAGGATGTCCTCCGGCCGCTCGACCACGCCCGGCACCTTGATCGCGAACTTGCCCTGCACGGTCTGCATGTTGCCGGCCGGGACGAGCTGGTTGTTACGGGCGATGACCTGCGCCAGTTCGCCGGCGGTGACGTTGGCCGCCTCCATCCGCACCGGATCGACCGTGACTTCGAGGACCTCCTCGCGCCCGCCGCTGAGCTCGGTGCGCAGCACGCCGGGCAGGCTCTCGATCTTGTCCTGCAGTTCGGTTGCATGCTGGTAGAGCGTCCGCTCCGGCGCGCCGCCGTAGAGCATGATCCCCAGCACGGGATCGTCGTTGACGTTGTTCTCTTCGATCACCGGCTCTTCGGCGTCCGGCGGGAAGTGGCCGCGCGCCAGGTCGACCTTGGCGCGCACGTCCTGGAGGACCTTGTCTTTCTTGAAATTCACCTCGAACTCGAGGCTGATCACCGCGGCGTTCTGCATCGCCACGGCGTTCATTTCCTTCAGCCCCTCGAGCGACTGCAGCTCGCGCTCCAGCGGCCGCACCAGCAGGCGCTCGGCGTCCTCGGGGCTGACGCCGGGGTAGGGGACCGTGACCGAGACGTAGGGGACGGGGATGTCCGGGCTCGATTCCCGGGGCATGCCCAGATAGGCGAACAGGCCGAACAGGCTGGCGATGAAGGTCACCGCCAGCACGACCTTGCGCCGCTTCAGCGCGCCATCGATCAGCGCCGCGATCATCTGGCCGCTACCCGAACCTTCTGGCCTTCCGAGACGTAGGACTGGCCAACGGTGATCAGGCGGACATTGCCGCGCAGTCCGGCGACCCAGACCCCGCCCGGGACCTCGTCCAGCACCTTCACCGGCGCGAAGGCGACGCGGCCGTCATCCTGCACATAGCGCACGCCCTGCCGCCCGGCGGCGTCCAGCACCAGCGCGGTTTCGGGAACCAGATGGGCGGGCCCGGCGCCAGCCGAAACCTGCACCTCCGCCGAAAGCCCTGAACGGACCGCCCCGCGCGGGTTGGGGGCGACGATCTCGACCCGATAGGTGCGGGTCTGCGGGTCGGCGTCATGGGCGACGTAGCGCACATGGCCGCTCAGCGTTTCGCCGGAGACCAGCTTGGCCGTGGCCGGCGCGCCGACGTGGACCTGGCCGGTCTCGATCTCGGCGATGTCGCCCACGATCAGCACCGGATCGAGCTCGATGACCGTGCCGCAGGATTGGCCGGGCGACAGGTAGGTTCCGATCTCGGCGTCGCGGTGATCGAAGACGCCGGCGAACGGCGCGCGGATGTTGATCTGGTCGAGGGTGACTTGCGCCTGCCGCACGGACGCGGTGGCGGCGTCGAGGTTGGCCTGGTCCTGCAGCACCTGCGTCGGCGAGCGAAAGCCTTTTTCGGCGAGTTCGGCCGAAGCCTGGCGTTGCAGCTGGCGCGACTTCTGGGCCGCGCGGGCCTGGTCAAGCGTCGCCTGGCGCGCCTCGACTTCCTGACGGCAGAGCACCTGGCCGGTCTTCACGAACGAGCCTTCCGGCGCTGGCGTGGCGGCCACGACGCCCGCGGTCTCAGCGCGGACAACGACGGTGCGGGCCGCTTCGGTGTGGCCGCGCACGACCACGTCGTAGGGCTTGATCTGCTCGGCGATCAACACGGCCTGGACCAGCGGGTCCTGATGGCGGGCGGCGATGGCGGCGTTCTTCGCCTCGGTCGCCTGGGCTTCACGATCCTGACCGCCGAAGATCCCGCGAACAACGAAATACAGGACGATGACCGCCAAAATACCGGCGGCGAACACGTAGGATGACTTCCAGCGCATGAACCAGACCCCGGGGGACTGCAGGTCCGTGCGCGCGAGTGGGGGAGGCGCGCAACCTGACCGGCAGGGAAAACTGAACAGCGTTCGGTATCGTATGGACCCTAAGAAGGTGCAAATGAATTCCCCGAAAGGTTAGGAAGGCGGGTACGTCTTCGCCGCGTTCGTAACCGGGCGGACACAGGGAGACCCAAGACGATGCAGTATTTGCACACCATGGTTCGTGTGCGCGAGCTGGACGCCGCGCTCGCCTTCTACTGCGACAAGCTCGGGCTGAAGGAAGTCTCCCGCATCGAAAATGAGGGCGGGCGATTCACGCTCGTCTTCCTGGCCGCTCCCGACGACATGGAGCTGGCCCGCGAGCGCAAGGCGCCGATGGTCGAGATCACCTACAACTGGGACCCGGAAGACTACGGCGGCGGCCGCAACTTCGGGCACCTGGCCTATGCGGTCGACGACATCTACGCGGCCTGCCAGCGGCTGATGGACGGCGGCGTCCCGATCAACCGCCCGCCGCGCGACGGCCGCATGGCCTTCGTCCGCTCCCCCGACGGCGTCTCTATCGAGCTGTTGCAGAAAGGCGCGGCTCTGGCGCCCGCCGAGCCCTGGACCTCGATGCCCAACATCGGGAGCTGGTAGCGGCGGCTACTTCTTGAGTGTTTGGAGGTAGGCCGCGCGGATGTCGGTCAGGCTGTCGCTGGGCAGCTGGTTTTCCGTGATGCTCGCCGGCGAGCAGATCGCGTCACGCACGGTTTCTCCGGTGGTGCTTGGCTCGACGTTGCTCCATTCGCCCACCTCGTCGTCGGAGGTTATCACGCTTCCATCTTCGTCGCGGGCCGTGAAGCTGATCGGCCGCGACCGGTTCTGCTGGCAATCGACCTCAAGCAGCATGCTGACGATCGGGGCCTGGTCCTCGTCATCCGAGTCCTGGTTCAGCGTAATCAGCCAGCCGCGGGAATATCCGCCGGTCTGATAGATCGAGCTCTTGTCGACCATCATCATGTAGCCGTCGCCGGCCGCGACCCCATAGTAGTCCGCCGCCGCGGCCGAAGCCGCCCCCGCGAACGCCAGAAGTCCACCCAGCGCCAACCGCGCCACACGCGTGCTTGTCCGATGTTTCATCGCAGCCTCCACCCCTGAGGCAAAGCTTAGGCGTGAAACCGGAATTTCCGCAAGGAGCGCGTCAGAAGGCCGTGGAGTCGATCGGCGTTCCAAGGCCCGTCGGGCCGTCCCAACCTTGCTTGGCCGTGCAAAGCGCCGAGCCGGTGCAGCTGCCGTTGCTGCCGGACGTGACGTCGTTCAGCGCATTGGTGTGGCCGTACGGGTCGCTGCCGTAGGCAACTGTTCCACCGTTCACGCCGTACAGGCCGCCGATCAGCGGCGCCGACACGCTTGTTCCGCCAAACACCAGCCATCCGGATCGCTTGGCGTTCACGGGGCCATAGACGGCCACCCCCGTGCCTGGATCGGCGACCGCCGACACGTCCGCCAGCGCCCGCTTCGAGCAACTGGAGACAACGCCGCTCTGCCAGGCAGGCTGGTTATAGACGGTGCTGCAGCCGCTGCCGGCGCCCGACCAGACCGTTTCGGTCCAGCCGCGCGTGTTCACCGCCTGCTTCAGTGTGGTGCCGCCAACCGCGATCACATGGTCGGAGGAGGCCGGGAACTGCACGCCATAACCGCTGTCGCCGGTGCTGACCGTCACGGCCACGCCAGGCCGGTTGTAGGAGGCTTCGTAGCTCGTCGAGCCGCTCTCGCCGCCGCCGTAGCTGTTGCTGATGACGTGGGCGCCCAGGCTGGCCGCCGTACGCACCGCCGTCGCCAGGTTCGAGTAGGTAGGGGAGGAGGCCTCCACCAGGAGGATGTGACAGTTCGGGCACATGGCGCTGACCATGTCGAGGTCAAGCGCGGTCTCCTGCGACCAGCCGGTGTCCGAGCGCGGGTAGGAGCCCTGAACGCCGCTCTGGTTCACCTTCTTGAAGCAGCCGTTGGCCGTCGTGCAGGCCGGCAGGCCGAAGCGGGAGCGATAGACCGCCAGGTCGGCTTCGGCGTTGACGTAGCCGTAGGCGTCCACGATCGCGACGACCGTGCTGGAGCTGCCCGCGCCCGACACCGCATAGGCAGACTGGAGGTCCGCGGGCCAGTATCCGGAGGGGCCCGTATTGGCGTTGGTGACGATCGGACTGCCGGCGCTGTCGGTCACCACATGGGCGTGGCAGCGGGCCGTTCCGGCCGCCGCCGGCCCCGGACAGACCGCCCGGTGATAGACGCCCTGCGAGTGCTGCACGCCCGCGGCGGACTGCGCGAAGGCGGTCCCGGAGCCGAATCCAAGCGCTGCAAACGCAAGCGCGGCGAGTAGGCGCGAAGACCTGGCGGCCATGATAATGCTCCCCACTAATCGAACAGCCAGCACACCATGGGCGCCTTGGCGCGCCTATCCAGCGTTTGGCCTAATGATTTCAACGATTTCGGAGCCGTGGTCGGCGCGCGCGGAGAGTCGTGTCACTTCGTCGCAGACAAAAATGCGGGGTCGTTACGCAGGCCTTAACCACGCGCGCGGATAAGTGCCATCTCAGTACCGGAGACCCGCATGAACTTCGCCGCCCTCACCCATGAGGAATTCTCAGCAGCCCTCGACCGCCTCGGAGAGCGGGACGTGCGCAAGCTCGTCCAGGCGCGCGCGTTTGACGGCAGGGAAGCTCTGTGGGCCGAGGCCTGGGTGCGCGGCGAGCGTCCCGTAAAGGTCGAGCCGGTTGCGGTGGAAGAGCCGCCGGCGGCGGCCGAGCTGCCTGTGACGGATGAACCGTACGTCCGGCTGCGGCTGGCGTCCTGACCGGACAACCCGGCCGTCGATCTCAAATAACTCAGACTTTTGCAGGCCCGCGTGCTATCAGGGTCAAATCGAATATCGTCTGCGGTTCGGTTGCTCTCCACGCTTGCTCTTCGGATCGAGCCCCGAGCCTACCCTGATCCCCACCCGTTATTTTGATGTCGTGCTCCGACCCGAGCGCGCGCCCACCTACGCTTGAAAGCCACACTGTCTGCGATCATTTGTCATGACCACTCCAACCATAGAACGAGCCTTCCAGCTGGCCCGCAGCGGCGCGGCCCCTAACGCCCGCGCGCTGAAGGACCTGCTCAAGGCCGAAGGGTGTCGCGCTGTCGACGCCCTGCTTTCCCCGCGCTCCGTCATCGGACATCTCGAGGCGATCTGCGCGGCGACCTACACGGCCATCGACCCGCACCCCTAAAAGGATACGAATGTACAACACCCCCAACGGCGGTTTCTCTGACCGCCTCAAGGCCTCGGCCGAGGCGCGCAAGGCGCTCTTGTCCAAGTTCCAGCCCAAGCCGACCGTGACCGCCGAAGTCGCGCCCGACCGCGCGGCCGAGCGCGCCGCCGAACTCGAAAAGATCCGCGCCGAGCGCAAGGAAGCCAAGGCCGCCAAGGCGCAGGCCATCCTCGAAAACGTTCAGGCCCAGCAGGAGGCGCTCGACGCCGCTGCCGCCGCCGCCCTCGACGCCAAGCGCGGCGAGCGCAAGGAACGCAAAGCCCTCTCCAAGGCCGAACAGAAGGCCAGGCGCGACGCCCGCTACGCGGCCCGCAAGGCGCGCAACTAGGATCAGGTCCGAGCCTCCAAAAGGGGCTCGGCGTCCTCCACCGCTTCAAATGACAGCTGGACCGATGGCTCCCCGGGCAGGACTCGAACCTGCGACCCGGCGGTTAACAGCCGCCTGCTCTACCAACTGAGCTACCGAGGATCAGGGCCATCGAAGGACCGTGCGTATATGGCGCCCCTCGGTGACGCGCAAGCGGCGCTTGGCCCTTCAAAACCGCCAAAAAAGAAGCCCGGCCGGAGCCGGGCTTATTGAAGTCTGTGTGGTGGGTCGCTGTCTTCAGGTGAAGACACGGAAAGGTTTGGTTTGTTTTGGTTAACGGGCGCTTAACGACGTTTGCGCGCCTCGCGGAATGACACCAGTCGGCCCCTGGCTTCGTCCCACAGGGTCAGGCGTACGGTCTTGAAGCTCTCCCACAGCGTCACCTGGCTCATCGCGTCGAGCTCGGGGTGTTCCTTCAGGACCTGCGGAAGGCGGTAGTAGGGGATCTTCGAGCCCACGTGGTGGACGTGGTGGGCGCCGATGTTGGCGGTCAGCCAGGTCAGCAGCGGCGGCAGCTTGTAGTGCGAAGAGCCCTTCAGCGAGGCTTCAGCCAGGTTCCAGTCCTCGTTGCGCACCCAGTAGGCGCCTTCGAACTGGTGCTGGACGTAGAACAGCCACACCCCGATCGAGGCCGACAGGAGAACCACCGGCAGGTGGACCATAAGGAACGGTCCAACGCCGCCCAGCCAGATCAGACCGAGCACCAGCAGCGCCAGGCCCAGGTTGTTGCCGATCACCGACAGCCACGCCTTGCGCTCCTTCATCAGCCCGATGGGCAGGCGATGCTGGAGGAGGAACATGTAGCCGGGGCCGATCAGGAACAGGACGACCGGGTTGCGGTACAGGCGATAGCCAAACCGCTTCAGCGGCGACAGGGCGCGATATTCGTCGACGGTCAGAGTCTCCACCCCGCCCAGCCAGCGCCGGTCGAGGTTGCCCGACGTCGCGTGGTGGATGGCGTGGGTGCGCCGCCAGTAGTCGTACGGGGTCACCGTCAGAACGCCGATGATCCGGCCGACCCAGTCGTTCAGCAGCTTGTGCTTGAAGAAGGCGCCATGCCCGCAATCGTGCTGGATCATGAACAGCCGCACGAGGAAGAAGGCGGCCGGGACCGTCAGCAGCAGGCCCCACCACATGTGGTGGTCCAGCGCGTAGAAGGCGATGCCCCAGAGGGCGACCAGCGGTCCGGCGGTGATGAAGATTTCAAAGAGGCTGCGCCACAGACTGGGGCGCTGATAGGTGGCGAGGGTCTGCCGCAGAGTTCGCGGGTCGCTGGTGATAGAGGTCAAGGAAGATTGCTTTCGGTACGTAGAAGGGGTCGCGAGAGGAGAACCCGTCGGGGCCCGGTAAGGGTCCAGACCATACGCGCGCAAGGTGTCTTAATTGCGAACAATCTCATCCCCCCGGAATCAGCGACGCATCATCGCGCGTCGGGCGGCGGGTTCAAAGAGGCCTATGACCAGGACAGCTGGTTCTTCGGCAGGCGCCCGCTCGGATCATGGACCTGCACCCTGTAGGGAAGGTCCGGACCATAGCGCCAGAGCACAAGGTTGTGGTCGCTCACCGTCGCGCCGTTGGCGAAGCTGGGGACTAGCATGCCCGCGTAACCATCCGCCCGCAGCCGCCTGACCACCTGGTGCGAAGAGGGCGTCGTTCCGCGACGCAGGTTGTCCGCCCAGTTGCAGGCGAGTTCCGTCAGCGTGACGCCCAACGCCGCGCGGCCGTCGTCTGAGCGGGCGTCGGCGATGTCCTCGCAATCGACGTCATAGCTACAGAAGGTGAGGGGGTTGAGGCGGTGGGCGAAGCCGTGGGTCACCTCCAGGATCGCCGTGCTCAAGGACAGCGACAGATAGAGCGCCTCCATACCCGTCCAGTTGAACCGGCCGCCTGAAACGGCCGCGCCCGCGCCGGACAGGGGCCTCCATGCCCACGCGGGATCATGGCCGCGGTAGCACTCGCCCTTGAACCTCAAGCGTATCCGCCGCGCGCGACGTGATCGAGGTAGTCGCGGACAGCTTTGGCGTCGCCCGACTGCACAAGCGATTCGGCCGTGCGGCCGCCGAAGGCGGGCAGGGGCTCGGCGTGATACCAGGCCAGAGCCTGGGCTGCGCTGCCGGCCCAGTCCTGCACGCGCTGGAGGATCTCCAGCATCTCGCGGATACGGCCTTGCGCCTTCGGACTCTCGCGGCGGCTCGCCTTCTGGAGGACGTCGCGTTTGAGACCAGCGCTTTCGGCCAGTTGACCTTTCGACAGCCTAAGCAGCGTGGCGACCTCTTCCAGCTTCACCGCGCCGTTGTCGGACAGATAGGCGGCGGCCGACAGCTTGGCCGACGCAGGAGCGGCCTTGACCTTGCGGCGGAGCGCGGGCTTTTTGGCTACGGCGGGCATGTCTCTCATTTTCCCGAAAATACAGGCATAATATAGGCGGGTCCGCCTCAAGCGGCAAGTCGCCCGTGAGCGGGTGGGACTGGCGAGACTTGAGGAAGGTTTGGAGGCCCGACCCGGAATCGAACCGGGGTGCACGGATTTGCAGTCCGCTGCGTCACCACTCCGCCATCGGGCCTTGGAGAGAGCGCGGATCGCTAACAGACAGGGGGCTTTCCGGCAATCGCCTTGTCCGCCTATAAGCGCGCCCTGGACTTCACGCCCCCGAGGGACTCCATGAGCGCCGATTTCACGACCGCGCGGTTGAACATGGTCGAGAGCCAGGTGCGCACGCAGGACGTCACCGAGACCGCCATCCACGACGCCATGCGCGCGGTGCGGCGCGAGGACTTCGTCGCGCCCGGCAAAGCCTACGCCGCCTATTCCGACTCGGAGGTCGAGTACGCGACGGGCCGCTACCTCCTGAAGCCGCGCGATGTGGCCAAGCTGTTGCAGGCGCTTCATCCCCAGCCGCTCGAGCGGGCGCTGGCGATCGCCGCCCCCTATGCCGCCGCGGTGCTGGAGCACATGGGCCTGAGCGTCGACCGGCTCGACGGGGACGACCTGAAGACGCCGCCGGGCGGCGGCTACGACATCATCATCTGTGAAGGCGCGGTGGCGCAGGCGCCCGCGGCCTGGATCGCGGCGCTCGGCCCCGACGGCCGGCTGGGCGTGGTCGAGCGCGACGGGCCGGTCGGCAAGGCCGCGGTGTATGTTCGCACCGGGCAGGGCGCGGGGCGGCGCGAACTGTTCGATTCGACACCCCCGGTGTTGCCGGGATTTGCACGCGAGCCGAAATTCGCCTTCTGATCGCGACAGTCCTGAAACGCTTGCGAAATATCCTCGTGAGACAGGGCGTCATGAAAAAAGCTTAACTGGCCGTAGGGGTGGCGGCTGGTGAAAGACGCAGTCATAAATGATGAGGGCGCGCCCCCGCGCGCTTGGGGATAGCTGATGTTGAACACCCGAAAGGCGGGCCTTCTCGCCGCCGTCTGCAGCGCCGGTCTGCTGGTCGTTGCGGGAGCCGCTCAGGCGGAGACCCTGGCCGACGCCATCGCGCTCGCCTACCAGACCAACCCAACGCTGCAGGAGCAGAGGGCCAATCTGCGCGCGCTGGACGAGACCTATGTCCAGGCCCGCACCGGGCTGCGCCCGACGGTCGGGGCCAACCTGCAGGTGGTCGATCGCCAAACCAAGTTCGCCAATCCGTCGACCTCTTTCGTGGACACCAACGGCGACAGCATCCCCGACACCCTCGCGACCACCGACAGCGTGCGCTCCAACTCCAGCGCCGGGACGCTTTCGGTGACCCAGCCGCTTTACACCGGCGGCCGCGTGACCTCGCAGATCTCGGCCTCGAACGCCGACGTGTTGCAGGGCCGCCAGCAGCTGCGGCAAATCGAGGCCACCGTCCTCCTGGGCGTCATCCAGTCCTACGTGGACGTGCGCCGCGACCAGGAGCGGCTGCGCATCAGCCAGGAGAACGTCACCGTCCTCCAGCGCCAGCTTGATGAGTCGAACGCCCGCTTCAACGTGGGTGAGATCACCCGCACCGATGTCGCCCAGTCTCAGGCGCGTCTCGCCGCCGCCCGCGCGGGCCTGGCCTCGGCGCAGGCTTCGTTGGCAATCAGCCGCGCCAACTATGCCGCCATCGTCGGCCAGAACCCGGGCGAACTCGCACCCGAGCCGTCGTTGGCGAGCCTGCTGCCGGCTTCGGTCGATGACGCCTTCACCCGGGCCGAGGCGAACAACCCGCAGGTGATGGCCTCCGGCTATGCCGAACGCGCCGCCCGCGCCCGGGTCGCCGCCGCCCGCGCCCAACGCCGTCCAACCATCAGCCTTCGGGCCGACCTCGGCTACAACGCCTCCGACGTTGGCGGGAACGGCAATCAGTTCGGCGACTATGACCGCGCCGTGACCGGCTCGGTGGTCGCCACGGTGCCGATCTTCACCGGCGGCCTGACCAGTTCGGAGGTTCGCCAGGCCTCCGCCCGCGACGACGCCGCCCGCATCGCCATCGAGGGTTCGCGCCGCAACGTACTGCAGGACGTGGCGCAGGCCTGGAACCAGCTGCTGGGCGCGCGCGCCAACCTGACCGCCAATCAGGAGCAGGTGGACGCCGCCACCATCGCCTTCGAAGGCACGCGCCAGGAGGAACAGGTCGGCCTGCGCACCACGCTGGACGTCCTGAACGCCGAGCAGGAGCTGCGCTCGGCCGAGTTGGCGCTGGTCACCGCCCGCCATGACGAATACGTCGCCGGCGCCTCGGTGCTGGCCGCCATGGGCGATCTCGAGGCTCACAACCTGACCACCGGCGTGCCGACCTACGATCCGGCCAAGAACTTCAACAAGGTCACCCATAGCTGGGGCTGGGTGCCGTGGGAGTACGGCGTGGAGCTCATCGACCGCGTCGGCGCCCCGCCGATCGGCCAGGATCCGGCCGACTCCCCGGTTAAGGGCAAATAGCGCCCGCGTCGAAAGCGTGGCCGTTACAAAGTGCGCGCGGCCTGATACAACGCCTGCGTGTCGAAAGCTGGCATCATTCTGTTGATCGGCGTGCTGCTGTCGGGCTGCTCTGACCACGCTCGCCGCCAAGCCGTAGCCGCCTGCATCTGGGATATCCGAAAATCTTTCCCGGCTCAGTGGCGGGATGCCTACAACCCGAATGACCCCGTCGCGGACCTGATGACGGACTGCATGGCCGCTCAGGGGTACGATGCTGACCAGCGGGCTTGCCCCAATCGACAGAAGAACCAAGCCGATGTGCTTGACGAAAGGTGCTACCGGCGAAGCCGATAGTTCAAATGCGACCTCGGCGGCCGCATCCGTTTGCAACGAGGCGGCGTCGCGCTAGGGTGAGGCGCTTCGCGCTTCGCATCCAGCCACGGCCCACCCATGTCCGACCAGACCGCTCCCGAACCGACGATGGAGGAGATTCTGGCCTCCATCCGCCGCATCATCTCCGAAGATGACGCGCCGCAGGGGGAGGGCGCCGTCGCGGCCGAAGCTGAAGCCGAGGACGAGTTCGAGCCGGAAGCCGTCGAGGAGACCACCGACGAGAGCGTCTCCGTCCAGCAGGAAGACGTCCGCGCGCCGCAAGCCGAGCCGGAGCCTGAACCGGTTCGTACGGAGGCTCCGTCTTCCCGTCAGGCCCCGCTGGTCAGCCGCGAGGCGGCCAGCGCCGCGGCCAGCGCGTTCGGCCAGCTCTCGGCGGCGGTCACCCAGCCCTCGCGCAGCAGCCCGACGCTGGAGGATCTCGCCCGCGAGATGCTGGCGCCGATGCTGCGCCAGTGGCTCGACAAGAACCTCCCCGCCATCGTCCAGGCCGCCGTCCGCGACGAGGTCGAGCGCATTTCGCGCGGGCGAGTAGGGTAAGCAACATTGCGAGGATGAGCGGATGAAAATGCGCTCGATTACGCGCGCCCGTTCCCTGTCATTAGATTGAAAATGCTCGAAAAGACCTTCGATCCCAAGTCCGTCGAACCGCGCCTCTACAAGAAGTGGGAGGCGTCCGGCGCCTTTGCGCCCGAGGCGGTGCTGAAGCGCAATCCAAACGCCGAGCCCTTCACCATCGTCATCCCGCCGCCGAACGTGACCGGCTCGCTGCACATCGGCCACGCGCTCAACAACACCCTGCAGGACGTGCTGACCCGCTTCGAGCGGATGCGCGGCAAGGCGGCCTTGTGGCTGCCCGGCACCGATCATGCCGGGATCGCCACCCAGATGGTGGTCGAGCGCCAGCTCGCCGCGTCGGGCAACATCGGCCGCCGCGACATGGGCCGCGAGGCTTTCGTCGAGAAGGTGTGGGAGTGGAAGGCGCAATCCGGCGGCCAGATCGTCAACCAGCTGCGCCGGCTGGGCGCCTCCTGCGATTGGAGCCGTGAGCGTTTCACCCTGGACGCGGGCCTGTCGGCGGCCGTGCGCAAGGTCTTCGTCCAGCTCTACAAGGAAAAGCTCATCTACCGCGACAAGCGGCTGGTGAACTGGGACCCGCACTTCCAGACCGCCATTTCCGACCTCGAGGTCGAGCAGCGCGAGGTCGACGGCCAGTACTGGCACTTCGCCTATCCGCTGGAGGACGGGACCGGAGAGGTCGTCGTCGCCACCACGCGGCCCGAAACCATGCTCGGCGACACCGGCGTCGCCGTTCACCCGGACGACGAGCGCTACACGGCCCTGATCGGCAAGCAGGTGCGCCTGCCCATCGTCGGGCGGCTGATCCCCGTCGTCGCCGACGACTACGCCGACCCCGAAAAGGGCTCCGGCGCGGTCAAGATCACACCCGCCCACGACTTCAACGACTTCCAGGTCGGCAAGCGCCACAACCTCGAGGCCATCAACATCCTCGACGAGTTCGGCCGCCTCAACGCCAACGCGCCGTCGGAATTTCAGGGGCTCGACCGCTTCGAGGCCCGCAAGCAGGTCGTCGCGCGGATGGAGGAGCTTGGCCTCCTGCGCGGAATCGAGAAGACCCGCCACGTGGTCCCGCACGGCGACCGCTCGGGCGTGGTCATCGAGCCCTACCTGACCGACCAGTGGTACGTCGACGCCAAGACGCTAGCCCAACCCGCGCTGAAGGCGGTGGAGGAGGGGCGAACCACGTTCACGCCCAAGCACTGGGAGAAGACCTACTTCGAGTGGCTGCGCAACATCGAGCCCTGGTGCATCTCGCGCCAGCTCTGGTGGGGTCACCGCATCCCGGCCTGGTACGGCCCCGACGGCCACATCTTCGTCGAGGAGAGCGAAGACGAGGCGCAGGCCGCCGCCCAGATCCACTACGGCGAAGAGGTGAACCTGCGCCAGGACGACGACGTCCTCGACACCTGGTTCTCGTCGGGCCTGTGGCCGTTCTCGACGCTCGGCTGGCCCGAGCAGACGGAAGACCTGAAGCGCTTCTATCCGACCGATATCCTGGTCACGAGTTTCGACATCATCTTCTTCTGGGTCGCCCGGATGATGATGATGGGCCTGCACTTCACCGGCGAAGTCCCGTTCCGCCGGGTGTTCATCAACGCGCTGGTCCGCGACGCGGAAGGCGCCAAGATGAGCAAGTCGAAGGGCAACGTCGTCGACCCGCTCGGCCTCGTCGACAAGTACGGCGCGGATGCGCTGCGCTTCACGATGACGGCGCTGTCGGGGCCTAACCGAGACATCAAGTTATCCGAGCAGCGTATTGAAGGATATCGTAATTTCGGCACCAAGCTGTGGAACGCCGCGCGCTTCTGCCAGATGAACGAGTGCGTCCGCGTCGAGGGTTTCGATCCCGCTGGTGTCACCCAGACCATCAACAAATGGATCCGCGGTGAGACGGCCAAGACGGCCGCCGAGGTCACCCGCGCCATCGAAACCTGCGCCTTCGATGACGCGGCCGGCGCCCTCTACCGCTTCATCTGGAATGTCTTCTGCGACTGGTACCTGGAGCTCGCCAAGCCGATCCTCAACGGCGACGATGAGGCCGCCCGCGCCGAGACCCGCGCCACCGCCGCCTGGGTGCTGGACGAGTGCCTCAAGCTGCTGCACCCCGTCATGCCCTTCATCACCGAAGAGCTGTGGGACAAGACCGCCGAGTTCGGCGCCAAACGCGACGGCTTCCTGATGACGGCGCCGTGGCCCGATCTGCCCGCGTCCTGGGTCGACCCCGCCGCTGAGGCCGAGATCGGCTGGCTGGTGGAGCTGGTCACCGAAATCCGCTCTATCCGCGCCGAGATGAACGTGCCGCCTTCGGCCCGCCCGCCGCTGACGCTGACCGGCGCTAACGCCGCGACCTCCGAGCGCCTTGCCCGCCACAACGACCTGATTGTCACGCTCGCCCGCCTCGGCAGCGCCACCGCAGCCGACGCGCCCGCGCACGGCGCCGCGCCCTTCGTCATCGGCGAGGCCACCGGCGCGCTCGCCATCGCCCAGTTCATCGACCTCGCCGCTGAGAAGGCCCGCCTGGTGAAAGACATCGCGGCGGCGGCCTCCGACATCGACCGGACGGCCAAGAAGCTCTCCAACGCCGACTTCGTCTCCCGCGCGCCGGAAGAGGTCGTCGAGGAGAACCGCGAGCGTCTGGCCGAGGCGCAGGAGGCCAAGGCCAAGCTCGAAGCGGCTCTCGCGCGGCTCGAAACCGTGGCCTGATCCGCGCAGCCAAACGCCCGTTTGCATCGCGGCGCGCCCTGTGCTTTCAGGGAGCCAAGGCGCCGCCCCCGCAAGAGCGCCAAGTGACTTCGGGAGAGATCATATGACCGACGCCGCCTCCGCTCCGGCGATCCCCTGGCCCGCCATGTCGATCGAGCAGGCTCACGCCCTGATCACCGGGCCGGGCTCTCCGCTGGAGGTCGAGGAAATCGACATTCGCGGCGTGCGGACCAAGGTCTGGAAACACCTGCCGCCGACCGTGCGCGACACCGTCGCCACCGGCCGCACCTTCGGCGACAAGGTCTTCCTGGTTTACGAGGATGAGCGCGTCACCTTCGAGGCCTTCCACCGGGCCGTCGCGGCCTTCGCGAAGGACCTGCAGGCGCGGGGCCTGAAGAAGGGCGACCGCGTCGCGCTGGTCATGCGCAACCTGCCCGAATGGCCGGTAGCCTTCTACGGCGCCATCAGCCTGGGCGCGATCGTCACGCCGCTGAACGCCTGGTGGACGGGGCCTGAGCTGGAATACGGCCTGACCGACTCCGGCGCGCGATTCGCCATCATGGACGCCGAGCGGCTCGAGCGCTTGCGCGAGCACCTGCACAACTGTCCCGAACTCGAGCACGTCTACGTCAGCCGCGAGGACGAGGAGATCGCCCACCCGAAGATCTCCAGGCTGGAAGACGTGATCGGCGCCGCCAACGACTGGGCCAAGCTGCCCGACCAGCCGCTGCCGAATGTCGAGATCGCGCCCGAAGACGACGCCACCATCTTCTACACCTCCGGCACCACCGGTAAGCCGAAGGGCGCGCTGGCCACCCACCGCAACGTCATGACGAACATCTTCTCGTCGATGAGCTCGGTGGCGCGCTCCTATCTGCGCCGGGGCGAGATGCCGCCCGTGCCCGATCCGGATGGGCCGCAGCGGGCGAGCCTGATCAGCGTGCCCTTCTTCCATGCGACCGGCTGCTATGCCGTGCTGAACCCGGCGCTGCACACCGGCGCCAAGCTGGTGATGATGCACAAGTGGGACCCGGTCCGCGCCTTCCAGCTGATCGAGCGCGAGAAGATCACCCAGGCCGGCGGCGTGCCGACCATCGCCTGGCAGCTGATCGAACACCCGGCCCGCAAGGACTACGACCTCTCGACGCTGGAGGCGGTGGCCTACGGCGGCGCGCCCTCGGCGCCCGAGCTGGTGCGCAAGATCCGCGAGACCTGGCCCAACTCCCAGCCCGGCAACGGCTGGGGCATGACCGAGACCTCCGCCACCGCCACCCACCACATGGCCGAGGACTACGAACACCGCCCCGACAGCTGCGGTCCGTCCGTGGCCGTGGGCGAGTGCAAGATCATGACCATCGAGGGCGACCGCGAGCTGCCGATCGGCGACGTCGGCGAGCTGTGGTTCAAGGGTCCGCAGGTGGTGAAGGGCTACTGGAACAAGCCGGAGGCCACCGCCCAGACCTTCGTCGACGGCTGGGTGAAGACCGGCGACCTTGCCCGCATCGACGCCGAAGGCTTCGTCTTCATCATCGACCGGGCCAAGGACATGCTGATCCGCGGCGGCGAGAACATCTACTGCATCGAGGTCGAGAACTGTCTCTACGACCACCCGGCGGTGATGGACGCCGCCCTGGTCGGCATCCCCCACAAGACGCTGGGCGAAGAGCCCGGTGCGGTGGTCACCCTGAAACCCGGCGCGGAGGCCACCGAGCAGGACCTGCGCGCCTTCGTCGCCGAGCGCCTGGCCGCCTTCAAGGTCCCCGTCCGCGTCGTCTTCTGGCATGAAACTTTGCCGCGCAACGCCAACGGCAAGATCATGAAGAACGAGCTGAAGAAGGTGTTTGAAGGCTGAGACGCTCGCGCCTTTGCCTTCACCCGTCATCCCAGGCCTTGTGCCTGGGACCCATAATCGGGGCGCTTCGAGGGTAACGCGCGGCGTTCGCCCAGCATTATTCACCTCGCGCCTCGATTGTGGGTCCTCGGGACAAGCCCGAGGATGACGATTAGGTTTAGCTGATACTCACCGGCGCCGATCTTCCCATGACCCGCAAACGCGCCGACATGCTGCTCGTCGAGCGAGGCTTCTTCGAGAGCCGCGCCAAGGCGCGAGCCGCCATCGAGGCGGGCGGCGTCACGGCCGACGGGCAGGCGGTGGCGAAGGCTTCCGAGTTACTGGACGAGGGCGCCGAGGTGGTCGCGGAGGCGGCCCACCCATGGGTCGGGCGAGGCGCGCTGAAACTCCTCCATGCGCTGGAACTGTGGCCGATCCCGCTCGAGGGCAGGGTGGTCCTCGACGTCGGCGCCTCCACCGGCGGCTTCACCGAGGTCTGCCTCAGCCGAGGCGCGGCCAAGGTCTATGCCGTGGACGTCGGCCGGGACCAGCTGCATCCGAAGGTCGCCGCCGACCCGCGTATCGTCGATCTCTCAGGGGTCGATGCGCGCAACCTCGACGCCACGCTGGTCCCCGAGCCGCCCGGCCTGATCGTCAGCGACGTCAGCTTCATCAGCCTCGCCAAGGCGCTCCCCGCCGCGCTGGCGCTCGCCCAGCCCGGCGCCGACCTCGTCTGCCTCGTCAAACCGCAGTTCGAGGCCGGCCGCGAGCACGTCGGCAAAGGCGGCGTAGTGAAGGACGAGGCCGCGCGCGCGAACGCGGTCCGCGACGTCGCGGCTTTCCTCGAAAGCTCCGGCTGGACTGTGCGCGGCCAAGCCCAGAGCCCCGTCACCGGCGGCGACGGGAACGTCGAGTTTCTGCTCTGGGCCGTGAAGCGCGCCTAGTGCTTGGTGTGCTTGGGCTTACCCTTGCGCTTGGTCGAGGCCATCTTCTCCAGCTCCTTCTCGCTCATGGAGCTGGCCATCGACTTTGAAGCGCCCTTCAGCGAGCTCTTCGAGCGTTCGCCGCGCTTGGCGGACAGGGCCGCGCCGGCGGCTTGCTGCTGGGCTTGGGACTTGGCGGGCATGACGTGTGCCTCCTGTACTGTTCAGACCTCGAGGAAAACGTTGGTCCGGCCAAATTGCTGCAACAGCGCCGCTTCCGGTTTGCCGCGCCCGTTCGTCTTGGGACATGGCGGCCTTTACATCGGTGTGGAGGCGCTGCTTGCTGGCGGGCCTGATGGCGCGGGTGGAAGCGGACGAGGTTTGGGACGCGGAACCGGGGGCCAATTCCCGGATCGAGAGCCTGTTCCGCGAACATAACGACACCCTCCTGCGCTTCCTGCGCGCGCGGCTGCACAGCGAGGCCGACGCCCGTGAGGCCGCGCAGGAAGCCTATGTCCGGCTCCTCCAGCTCGACGATCCCGGCCAGCTTTCCTTCCTGCGCGCCTACCTTTTCCGCATCGCCGCCAATGTGGCGACCGACCTTTTGCGCCGCCGCAGCCTGCAGGCGAAGGCCGCGCAGGACATCGGTTTCTTCGACGCCGACGCCCCCGCCACCCAGGAGCGCGGCCTGCAGGCGCGCCAACAGCTGGCCGCCGTGGAGCTCGCCCTCTCACAACTGCCGCCCAGGTGCCGCGAGGCCTTCCTGCTCAGCCGCCGCGAGGGCTGGGCCAGCGGCAAGATCGCCACCCACCTCGGCGTCTCCGACCGGATGGTGCGCCTCTATCTCGTCCGCGCGCTTGAGCACCTGGAGGCGGTGATATGAGCCCGCGCGCCGCCGACAAGGTCGCCACCGAGGCCCGCGAATGGTTCGTCCGCCTGTTGGACGACGACGTCTCCGCCGACGAACTGGCGCTGTGGCAGGCCTGGCTCGCCCGTTCGCCCGCCCACCGAGACGCCTGGGATCGCGTGGCCGACGCCTGGTCGCTTGGGGGGGAGGGGACGCCGCAACGCCCCTCCATCACTGAACTCGCCGCTGATGCCTACGACGGCTCCACGCCGGTGGCCCAGTGGCAGGGCAAACCCCGCCGCGTCTTTCGGCCCGCCTTGATCGCCGCCAGCCTCGCGGTCGCCGTGATCGGCGGCTCGGCCGCGCTCGTGGCGCTGCCCGGCGGCGAAGCCCAGGCCATCACCACCGCGCGCGCCGAGCACAAGCAGGCCGCGCTTGCTGACGGCTCGAAGGTCGAGGTGGGCGCGATGACGGGCGTGCAGGTCCGCCTCACCGACGGCCGCCGCGAGGTGAAACTCGACCGCGGCGAGGTCTTCTTCAAGGTCGCCGGCGATGCGCGGCGACCCTTCGTGGTGAAGACCCCCTTCGGCGCCGTGAAGGGCTCGGCCGGCGCCTTCAATGTCGATGTGGCGGGCAAGCAGCTTTGTATCACCGTGACGGAAGGCGCGGTGGTGGTTCAGCCGTCCAGCCTTTTCGCCAAGCCCGTGCGGGTCGCGGCCGGCCAGCAACTCGTCGTCGATCGCTCGGGCGCGACCGTCGCCGCCAGTTCACCCGTGACGTGGACGCAGGGGCGGCTTGAGTATCGCAACGTTCGTCTCAGCGTCGTCATCGCGGACGTAAACCGCTACGCCGAGCATCCGATCGTGGTTCGCGACCCATCCGTCGGCGAGCTGGAATACACGGGCGCGGTGAAGACCGACGCGACCGCCGATTGGGCCAAAGGTTTGCCCGCCGCCTTCCCGCTGACCGTTCAGCCTGGACAGGGGGGCGTGATCATCTTGTCTTCGAGATCGTAAATCTTGGCTTCCGTTTTGCCCCGCCTGTTCGTCTTGGCCCTGTCTAAAGCCGCACTCAGGCGGCGTCAGGGGGGATGACATGAAGACCTGGACAAGACTGCTTTTCGGCGCAACTGCGCTAACCAGCGCCGCGCTGGCCGCGCCCGCATTCGCCGCCAGTCTCGACGACACCGTCAATTTCCAGATCGCGCCGGGCAATCTCGACGACGCTCTGATGAACTACGCCAAGCAGACCGATCTTCAGGTCATTTCCGCATCAGCGTCCATTCGCGGCAAGCATACCGCGGGCCTGGAAGGCGCGGCCACGCCCCGTGAAGCGCTCGCGATGTTGCTCAAGGATTCCGGGCTCTCCTTCGTGGCGACCGGGGACAATACGGTGACGGTGACCGCCGACCCCCAGTCGGGAAGCGCCGCGGGGGACGGCGCTGAAGGCACGGTCGCGGCTCTGGTTGTGACGGCGCAGAAGCGCGAGGAAAATATCCAGGACGTGCCGATCGCGATCTCGGCCTTTACCGAGAAGACGCTGCAGGAGCAGAAGATCGAGGGCGGCTTCGACCTCCTGAAGGCGATCCCGAACGTCACCTTCTCGAAGAACAACTTCACCAGCTACAACTTCTCGATCCGCGGCATCGGCACCAAGGCGGTATCGGCCACGACCGATCCCGGGGTGGCGGTGGCGTTCAACAACGGCGGACTGATCGTCAATCGCCTGTTCGAGCAGGAATACGTCGATATCAAGCGCGTCGAAGTCCTGCGCGGCCCGCAAGGCACGCTCTATGGCCGCAATGCGACCTCGGGCGTGATCAATGTCATCTCGGCCAAGCCGAACATGCAGGCGTTTTCCGGCTGGCTGAAGGGCGAGGTGGGCAATCACAACGCCAAGCGCATCTCGGCGATGACCAATATCCCGCTGGTTACAGACAAGCTGGCGATCCGTTTTGCCGGCGCGCTCACCCAGCGCGATGGCTACGGCTTCAACGCCGTGACCCAGCACCACATTGACGGCCGCGACCTGTGGTCGGCGCGGGTGACGATCGCTTTTAATCCGATCGATAGCCTGCGCACCAACCTGGTCTGGGAACGCTTCAACGAAAACGACGATCGCGCGCGTACGACCAAGCAGCTTTGCCACACCGACCCGGGCCCCTCCACGCTGCCGGGCCTCAATGGCGGTCCCCTTCAACCTCTCGCCAGGGCCATGATGAGCCAGGGCTGCCTGCCCTGGTCGCTCTACGATCAGGGCTCCTTCCAGGCGCCCAACGGTGACAGCCTGCCGTATATCTTTGCCCTCAAGGGTAACGGTGGATCACCCGTGATCGACGACGCCTCCGACCCCTACGGCGGACTGCAGCAATCGACGGATCTGCGAACGATCTCGTCGCGGTTCGACCCGATCTACAAGGCCAAGGCTGATGTCATCGAGTTCAATGCTGAGTTTGATCTCACGCCGAGCCTGACCGCGTATTCGCAAACCCTTTACGACAAAGACAAGATTTTCTCGACTGAGGACTATAACCGCTTCAACACCCAGCCGGTGTTTTCCACCGCGTCCAACGCCTGTCACTTCCAGTATGATAACTTTCAGGTCGACCACTGCCCGGGCGGCTACTTCACCGATCCACAGCTGGGGGCGTCGAACGCCATCGTCGTGCAGGACATCTCCCAGGGTCAGAGCGAGCAGTTCAGCCAGGAGTTCCGGCTGCAGTCGAACTTCAAGGGCCCGGTCAATTTCAGCGTTGGCGCGAACTATGTGCGCTTCCACACAGATATTGACTACTACGTGTTCGCCAACGCGTTCACGATTATCGGCTACACGCTCGCCAGCGGCAGCACGGACCCCAACTCGCCCACGCATGGAACGTATATCGACCCGAAACCGCTGGATGCCATCGACGGTTATGGCCAAAACTATTTCAGGAGCAAGAATCCCTATCGGCTGACGTCGGCCGCGGCTTTCGGCGAGGTGTATTGGCAGGTCTCGGATGAGCTGAAACTCACCGCCGGCTTACGCTACACGGACGATCGCAAGAAGTTCGAGCTGTGGCCGACCGAACTCCTGGACAACAATCTTCACCTGCTAAGTCACCAGTCCGACATCGATCAGCACTGGGGCGAGTGGTCGGGCCGTCTCGGCGTGGACTGGAAGCCGCAACTGCCGTTCACCGACAAGACCATGATCTACGCCTTCTACTCGCGAGGCTACAAGGCAGGCGGCGCGAACCCGCCGAACATGGCGCCAAGCACGCCCGCGCAATGGATTACCGGCATTCCGGTTCCACCGAACGCGATTCACCCCGCCACCTTCAAGCCGGAGTTCGTGAACGCCTACGAAGTCGGGTCGAAGAACGTAATGGCGGGCGGCTCGCTGATTTTAAACGCCGACGCCTTCTATTACGACTACAAGGACTATCAGGTTTCCCAGATCGTCGACCGTCTGGCGTTGAACGACAACTACGACGCCAAGAACTGGGGCCTGGAGTTTGAAACATTGTGGTCGCCGACGCCCAACTTCCGGGTCAACGCGAACCTCGGCTACCTGCACACCCGTCTCGACAAGGGCCAGTCCTCGATCGACCTGATGAACCGGACCTATGGCCACGACGATTGGACGATATTGAAGAACTGGATCCAGTATCCGTCGAACTGCATCGTCCCGAAGTCCTTTGCGGCGCAGGTGGTCAACTTCGCGCGGATGCTGGGCCCTGTGAACCTGGGCGTGAGCAGCCCGATCTACGTCGATCGGACCTTGCTGTTCGCTTTCTACGACTCTCCCTGCGAGGGGCTGTATTCGCCGACCCACACCGGCGGCCTGTACGGCAACTTCTTCTCCATGGCGACGGGCATCAGCTACGACCCCTACAGCCAGGATCCCGCGGTCAACAACGGCGCCGGCTTTGCGACGCCGCTGGGCGGAAAGGAACTGCCGAACGCCCCGCACTGGACGATGAACGTCGGGGCTCAATACAGCTTCGACATTCACCCCGGCTGGAAGGCTACGATCCGCGGCGACGGCTACTGGCAGTCGCAGTCGTGGGCTCGGGTCTACAACCTGAACCCGTATGACAAGCTGCACGGCTGGTACAACGCCAACCTGTCGTTCTGGGTGGAGAACGAGGACGGCCTGAAGATCGAGCTCTACGCCAAGAACATCCTGGACAAGACGCCGATCACCGACGCGTTCCTGAACTCCGACGACAGCGGCCTGACCACCAATGTCTTCGTGCTCGACCCACGGCTCATCGGGCTGTCGATCAAGAAGGACTTCTAGGCCGGCTTCGGTCCCCTTCGAACCCGGACATACTGAGGCGGCCGCTGTCTTCGCGGCCGCCTTTTTTCTTGCGCGCGCACCGCGCTGCGTCCGCACCCCCAGCACACCGCCCAAAAGAAAACGGCGGCGGGATTGCTCCCGCCGCCGCTGGTGTTTGTTACTGGAGAAACGGTCTTACTTGTTCTTCTTCGGACGGCCGCGGCCGCGCTTGGCCGGAGCCGCGACGGCGGCGTTGTTCTTGGCCTTTGGCGGACGGCCCGGGCCGCGCTTGGCGGGAGCGGCGGCCTTGGCGGCTTTCGGCGCCTTGGCGGTCTTCGGAGCCGAAGCGGCGGCCGGCTTGCGGCCGCGGCCGCCCTGGCCCAGGCCCATGTTGCGGGCCATTTCCGAGCGCGCCTTGGCGTAGTTCGGAGCCACCATCGGGTAGTCCTTCGCCAGGCCCCACTTCGCCCGGTACTCGTCCGGCGTCATGTTGTACTTCGTGCGCAGGTGGCGCTTCAGCGACTTGTACTTCTTCCCGTCTTCCAGGCTGATCAGGTAGTCGGGCGTGATCGACTTCTTGACGGCGACCGCCGGTTTCGCCGGTTCGGCGGCCGGAGCGGGCGCGCCCGAAGAAACGCCGGAAAGCGCTTGGTGAATGGTCTGTATCAGCGACGGCAGATCGCCGGCCGGGACCGTATTGGCGGAAAGGTAAGCCGCCGCGATGTCCGCGGTAAGCTCAACAAGTTGGGCCTTATCTTCCATTTTCGCGCGCCTCCAACGCGGT
>Ga0157373_10000533_pt1 | contig 29731 bp, 25 predicted proteins | sample C65metaG_FD_113460 | JGI IMG/M metagenome (GOLD analysis project Ga0157373, IMG submission 113460) | Corn rhizosphere microbial communities from Kellogg Biological Station, Michigan, USA - C6-5 metaG | ecosystem: Host-associated > Plants > Roots > Rhizosphere > Soil | place: USA: Michigan... | reverse complement strand
GCCAGGAAGGCTCACGGGACAAAGCCGAGGAATGGGCCCAGGGATTTCTGCTGCGGATGGAGTCGGGCTACACCGCCGGCACCGTTGGCTTCGGCCTGGATGCCTTGGGCATGGCCGGTTTCATGCTGGACTCGGGTGGTGGTACGGCGGGCACCAACCTGTTGCCGGCGGATTTGTCCGGAGGGTCGCAAGACCGCTACGGCGAACTGGGCCTGACCGCCAAGGTGCGCGTGTCCAACAGCACCCTCAAGGCGGGGACGCTGCAGATCAAAGACCCGGTGGTGAGCTCCAACGATACGCGGCTGTTGCCGGCGACGTTCAAGGGCGGGCTGTTGAACGTGCAGGAAATCGATCGCTTGAAACTGACCGGAGGGCAGTTCACCCAAATCAACGTCGTCGACTCCACCGATTATCAGGATATGACTGCCAACCGCATCGGCGGTACCAGTGACAAGTTCCAGTTTGCCGGTGCGGACTATCAGTTCCTGCCGAACCTCACAGCGAAGTACCGTTATGGAAAGCTGCAGGACATCTACCAGCAGAACTACCTCGGCTTCGTTCACACCCTGGACCTGGGAGCCGGCCAAACGCTCAAGAGCGACGTGCGTTATTCCCGCAGCACCGAGGACGGCAACTTCCGCAACATCGACAACCAGGCCTTCGGCGCGCTGTTTACCTACAGTCTGGGTGGACATGCAGTGGGCCTTGGTTACCAGCGCATGAGTGGCGACGATCCTTTCCCGTACATCAGCCGCAGCGATCCGTACCTGGTCAACTTCGTCCAGATCGGCGACTTCGCCAACATCGACGAACGCTCCTGGCAAGCACGCTATGACTACAACTTTGCCGCGCTCGGTGTCCCCGGGTTGACCTTCATGACCCGCTACATTTCCGGGGACAACGTGCAACGTGCCGCGCCGGGGGAGGGCAAGGCGTGGGAACGCAACACCGATATTGCCTATGTCGTGCAGGACGGCACATTGAAAGGCCTTGGATTCAAATGGCGCAACGCCTCGGTGCGATCGAACTTTGGCAATGACCTGGATGAGAACCGGTTGATTGTCAGCTATACGATGGCGCTCTGGTAAACAAGGGCGCGCATCAAGGCGCTGTTCAAAAGAACGGCGCCGAAAACAAGTTAAAAAATATAATCAATTTTTTCATGGGCTTGTGGTTTTTTGCCGCTGCCCCAGGGTTTCAGAAAACGGTGTCGCTCGATCTCGGCGTTGCGCGACGTGCTCTTCTTTTTGGTCTGCTCCCAGTATTTACTGGCTATAAAGCCATCCATCCGACTGCTGAAAATAAGGAAACCTATGTGTTTCCTTTGTTTCGTTTTTTGTCATACTCCACCCTGCGAGTCGGCAGAGGTGCCTGCTCGCCCGGTATTAGTACTGGCTAATAACAATTCCACCAGCAGGAACCTACGCCATGAGTATTCTCGGTCACCACGCTACAGCGGCTCCCGCCGAACAACTCGCTACCGCGCTCGCACGCATGAAGCAGGCTCACCTGGACGAAGGGCCCGCAAGCCTGGCGTTGCGCCGTGACCGTCTGGATCGGGCGATTGCCCTGCTGCTGGACAACCGTGAAGCCGTCGTCGCGGCGGTGTCCGCGGACTTTGGCAACCGCAGTCGCGAACAGACCCTGCTGTCCGACATCGCCGGGTAGGTAGCAAGTCTCAAGCATTGCCGCGAGCACCTGGCCGAGTGGATGCAGTCAGAAACGCACCCGGCCCCGTTTCCGGGTTGTGAAGCCCGGGTCGACTACCAGCCGTTGGGCGTCGTAGGGGTGATCAGCCCATGGAACTTTCCCATCGTGTTGGCCTTTGGACCGTTGGCGAGCATTCTTGCTGCCGGCAACCGGGCCATGCTCAAACCTTCGGAGTTGACCCCGCGTACCTCGGCGTTGATCGACGAGTTGATCGCCCGCTATTTCGACGAACGCGAGCTCTGCACGGTGCTGGGCGATGCCGAGGTCGGGGCGCTGTTCAGTGCACAGCCTTTCGACCACCTGATCTTTACCGGCGGCACGTCGGTGGCCCGGCACATCATGCGTGCCGCCTCGGACAACCTGGTGCCGGTGACGTTGGAGCTGGGTGGCAAGTCTCCGGTACTGGTTTCCCGTAGTGCCGACCTGGCTACCGTGGTGCAGCGGGTCCTGACGGTGAAGACCTTCAACGCCGGGCAGATCTGCCTGGCCGCGGACTATCTGCTGCTGCCGGAAGAGTTGCTGGAGGACTTCGTCGGCGAGGCCATCGGTTTCGTCAGTGCCATGTACCCGACCCTGCGCGGCAACGCCGACTACACGTCGATCATCAACCCGCGCAATTTCGACCGTCTGCGGGGCTACCTCGCCGATGCCGAGGCCAAAGGCGCGCGACTAGTGGAGATCAACCCCGCGCAAGAAGACCTGAGCGACCGCGAGATCCGCAAGATCGCCCCGACCCTGGTGCTCGATCCCAGTGAGGAAATGCAGGTACTGCGCGAGGAAATCTTCGGTCCGCTGCTGCCGATCAAAACCTATCGCGACTTCGCCACGGCCATCGACTATGTCAACGGGCAGCCTCGGCCGTTGGCGGCCTATTATTTCGGCGAGGATGCGAGTGAGCGCGACCAGGTGCTGGAACGCACGACGTCGGGCGGGGTGGTGATCAACGACGTGATGAGCCATGTGCTGTTCGAGTCACTGCCTTTTGGCGGGGTCGGTCACTCAGGCATGGGGGCCTATCATGGCGTCTATGGTTTCCGTACCTTCAGCCATGCCAAGGCGGTGGTGGTGCAGAGCGCCATCGGTGAGTCCAACCTGGCGATGCGTGCTCCCTACGGCCCGATGATCCATGGCCTGCTCGACCACTTGCTGACGGCCAACTGAGCCACCCGGGCGTCTGATCATGAACCTGCTGCAAACGCTCAAGGCCAAGCTGCTGCGCGCCCTTGCCAAGCGCATGAAAGCCAAATTCGTCTACGACGCGGCACGCTATCCGCTGCGCTCGGTAGACGAGCGGCACATCCCGACAGCCTGGGGGCCGGCGCGGGCGCTGTTCTACTGGCCCGATACGTCGCCTGGGGAACCGCTCCCGGTGTACCTGAACCTGCATGGCGGTGGATTCGTCGCCGGGGTGCCGGAGCACGACGACAGCTATTGCCGCCGTCTGGCTCACAACCTGGGGTGCCTGGTGGTCAATCTGGATTATGTCCTGGCGCCCGAGCATCCCTTTCCCGCAGGTTTGCGTCAGAGCTTCGAGGTGCTGGAGTGGTTGGCCGGTCAGGGCGCGGCGCTGGGTATCGACCCGCAGCGCATCGCTGTCGGCGGGCACAGCGCGGGTGGCAACCTGGCGGCGGGCCTGGCCAATCTGGCGCGAGGGCATCAGCGACTCCGGGTGGTGCACCAGGTCATCGACTATGCGGCACTGGACGTCTCCCAGGCTCCTGAGCTGAAGCGCTCGCCCATCGACAAACCGCTGCTCGGCGTGGGCCTGATGCGCTTCTTCAACCAGTGTTACCTGAGCGACCCGGCCCAGGCCCACGATCCCCTCGTCTCGCCATTGCTGGCGCCGGTCGAGGCATTACGCGGCCTGCCAGCCGCCACATTGATCACCGCCGAGTACGATATCCTGCGCGCCGAAGGCCAGGCCTATGGGGAAAAACTGCGTCAGGCCGGCGTTGCGGTGAACGAGAGAATGTTCCCAGGCTGCGATCATATGTTCACTCACCTGGGGCCGGATGCTTCTGCGGATGAAGCATGGCAGTTCATTGAGGATGCGTTGCGCGGGGCTTTTGAGGGGGTGGTGGAAGAGGTCGATGGCGCAAGGGTCGGAAGTCTCTGAGCCCCCTGTGGCGAGGGGATTTATCCCCGCTGGGCTGCGGAGCAGACCCAATGCAGCGGACTCAATTAGCATGACACACGGAGTTGTCTGCTTTGGGGCCGCTTCGCAGCCCAGCGGGGATAAATCCCCTCGCCACAAGGTACTATGTTGTCTGTTTAACGCTAGCCAGGATGCCCGTCATGCCTGAAACCACCCCACAGGCCGTCAGGCGCGGCCGGCCGCCGGTGCGCAGTCGCGAGGAGCAGATGAGTCTGTTGCTCGATGCGGCGGCACAGATACTCGGCAGTGGCAACTTCGCCAACGTCACCATGGACACCATCGCCCGCGCCGCCGGCATCTCGAAGAAAACCCTGTACCAGCTCGTGACGAGCAAGGAAGCGCTGCTTTCGCAGTTGGTGGCCCGGGACCTGTCGACCCTTGAGCTGTTGTTGGAAAGCGGTATCGACTGCGCCGAGGACCTGCTCAGTGAACTGCGCATGTACCTGACCCTATGGGCACGCCTGACCTTGTCGCCGTTGGCGCTGGGGCTCTACTTGATGGCCGCGCAAGGACGCGAGACGGCACCCGACATCGCCAGGATCTGGTACCAGGAGGGCGCCGAGCGATGCCTGGGGTTGTTGCGCAGCTGGTTGGACAAGGCGGCGGGCAAGGGGCTTTTGGCACGTGGGGATGTCGAGCCGGCGGTCGAGCTGATCGATGCATTGTTGATCTCGCAACCGCTCAAGCTGTTCACCCTCGGAGTCCAGCAGAGTTGGTCCGACGAGCAGATCGGCCAACGGGTCGACGTGGCCCTCGAGATGTTTGGGCGTTGCTTCATCCAGCACGAATAGAGTTGAGATGAGCCTTTGGCAAGAGAACTGTGGGAGCAAGGCTTGCCCGCGATGAAGGCGCCGTGGTTTCAGGACAAACCGCGTTAACTTCATCGCGGGCAAGCCTTGCTCCTACAGATACTCTCGCCATGGATCATTAATCTCCCCCCGAACGCCGCGACAGCCGATAAGACAATTGAGCACGGGTCAGCCCAAGCCGACGCGCGGCCTCGGAGACATTGCCTTTCACCTCGGCCAGGCAATGGTCGATCATCGTTTCCTCGATCTCCTGCAGCGACAGCCGACTCAGGTCCTTGCCGCCGAACAAGGCCTGGATCGCTTCATTGCCGGCAGGGGCAGGCGCGACCGGCGCAGGGGCGGCTGGGTCATTGGGGGCTGCCGCCAATTGGCCCCGGTTGCCAATGGAAAACATCGGCTGGGCCAGGCGTTCGCCACTGGTGAACAGGTGGGCCAGGTCGATGGCCCCGCCATCCGGCGCACTGATCACGCCGCGCTCCACCAGGTTCTGCAGCTCGCGGATATTGCCCGGAAAGTCATAGGCAAGCAGGGTGTCCGCCGTGCGCGGGGTGAAGCCGCTGATCTGCCGGCCATGATGGCGGGTGAAACGGTGCAGGAAGTGAGTCATCAGCAACGGGATGTCTTCCTTGCGTTCGCGCAGGGGCGGCAGGTGGATCGGGAAGACATTCAGACGGAAGAACAAGTCTTCGCGAAACTCGCCGCGTTGGGCAGCGGCACGCAGGTCGACGTTGGTCGCGGCGACCACCCGCACATCGACCTTCAAGGTACGGCTGCCGCCGACCCGCTCGATCTCACCTTCCTGCAGGGCTCGCAGCAATTTGCCTTGGGCGACCAGACTGAGGGTGGCGATTTCGTCGAGGAACAGCGTGCCGCCATCGGCGCGCTCGAAACGTCCGGCGCGGGATTGGGTGGCCCCGGTGAAGGCCCCGCGCTCGACGCCAAACAGCTCCGACTCCATCAGGTTTTCCGGAATGGCGGCGCAGTTGATCGCGACAAAAGGCGCATCGTGCCGCGGGCTGATGCGGTGCAGCAAGCGTGCGAACATTTCCTTGCCGACGCCGGATTCACCGGTGAACAGCACGGTCGCCTGGGTCGGTGCGACCCGGCGCAGCATGTGGCAGGCAGCGTTGAAGGCCGAGGAAATACCGACCATGTCGCCGTCCTGGGTCGCTTGCGGATCGGCTTGCGGAGTGGACGGCAATACACCCTTGCCGCCAGGGCTGGGAGGAATCGTGCTACGCCCGCCGCTGCTGACGAAAGGTTCCGCTTTCAGGGCGGCCAGGTCCTCTTCCGCATCGTCCCATTCTTCTGCGGGTTTACCGATCAGCCGGCAGATGCTGGAACCGGTGGAGCGACATTCGACCTCGCGGTAGAGGATCAATCGACCGACCATCGCCGAGGTGTATCCGGTGGCATAGCCAGTCTGCATCCAGCACGCCGGCTCGGTGCCGATGCCGAACTGGGCGATGTGCTCGTCATCCTCGCTGGAGTGGTGCCAGAGGAATTCGCCGTAATAGGTGCCCAGGTTCATGTCGAATTCGAGATGCACCGGCTCGACTTTAACTGCGCCTTCGATGGCATGGATGATCGGGCCGGCGGCAAACAGCGCCAGGAAGTCGGCCTCGGGGAAGCGTTCCTTGATCAGTGCCGCATCCCGGGCACCGCAGTGGTAGCCGGTGCGCAGCAGGATGCCACGGGCACGGGCCAGGCCCATGCTTTCAATCATCTCCCGCCGAAGCGCGCCGACGCCGCTGCTGTGCATCAACAGCATGCGTGCGCCGTTGAGCCAGATGCGCCCGTCGCCCGGGCTGAACATCAGGCATTCGGTCAGATCCTGCAGGGTAGGGGCCGTGCCGGGAGGCAACTGCTCGCTGGCGCCGCGCACGGGTTTCTTTCGGACTCCGCCGGAGAGTTCGGCCAAAGAGATCAGCTTGTCTGCCATCGGAAATCCTTAATATGAGTAATCATAATCCGCATAGTGCAGCATGAAATTGCTGAAATCATCACTTTTTTCGACCCTCGATTTCCCCTGCATCACGCCGTTATCCGTCAAGAATGCCTGTATGCCGCGTGCTTGAGCGGTCGCCCGGTCGTTATCGAGAGATGGCATATCGCTTGCTACAACTAGTTACCGAGCTTAACTAGTTCGGCAATAACAACATGACTTGGTTGTCGCCCTCATGGGAGGCAGTACAAGCACGAACCGGGAAATCCGTATGAAGCTGACCAGCAAAAGGATTGTCGTGACCGGGGTTTCCTCGGGCATCGGCGCCGAGACCGCCCGAACCCTGCGTGCCAACGGGGCTGTCGTGATCGGCATGGATCGCAACGAGCCCAACCTGAGCCTGGATGACTTTGTCCAGGCCGATCTCAGTCATCCCGAGGCCATTGATGCGGCCGTGCGCCGGTTGCCGGAACAGATCGACGGTTTGTGCAACATTGCCGGGGTGCCAGGGACTGCCGATCCGCAGCTGGTGGCCCAGGTCAACTACCTCGGCCTGCGCCACCTCTGCGCGACGGCGCTGCCGCGGATCCGGGCCGGCGGCAGCATCGTCAACGTGGCCTCGATCCTCGGCGCGCAGTGGCCCCAGCGGTTGGAGCTGCACAAAGCCCTGGCCCGCACGGAGAGCTTCTTCCAGGGACAAGCCTGGTTGGCCCAGCACCCGGTGCCCCAGGAGAGCTGCTACCAGTATTTCAAAGAAGCGCTGATCGTCTGGAACTACGTGCAGGCCCAGCCCTGGTTCCTGCAGACCTCGGTGCGCATGAACAGCGTGGCGCCGGGCCCGGTGTTCACGCCCATCCTGGGGGATTTCGTCAGCATGCTCGGCCAGGAACGGGTCGAGGCCGATGCTCATCGCATGAAGCGTCCGGCCTATGCCGATGAGGTAGCGGCTGCCATCGCCTTCCTGAGTGCAGACGAATCCCGCTGGATCAATGGCGTCAACCTGCCCGTCGATGGCGGCCTGGCGTCCACCTACATCTGAACGAGGAACCACTGCCTGCTCGGTTGCGGGCAGCTCATTGCCGGTCGTTTTCCAGACAACACGTTTCCAAACAACAAGAACAATGAGGAACACCATGCACAACACTCGATGCTACCCGGGCTTCAAGCGTTCCACCTTGGCACTCTCGGTGTGCCTCGCCGGCTTGGCCTCACAGGCTCAGGCCGCACAGATCGATCTGGGCGACAGTGACTGGCGCCTGCGCTGGGACAACACCATCAAGTACAGCCAGGCCTGGCGCCTGCAGGGTGCCGACGACCACCTGACCAACGCCTCCACGGCGGGCGGCTTGTACCCTTCGATCCAGGGCCAGGGCGACAAGAACTTCAGTCGTGGCCTGGTCTCCAACCGGCTGGACCTGTTCAGTGAGATGGACCTGAGTCGGGAAAACTACGGCCTGCGTCTCAGCGGCGCGGCCTGGTACGACGATATCTATAACAAGGACACCGACGACAGCGCGAACCCGCATTTCCTCAGCGATACCCGCGAACTGCACGGGCGCGACGCCGAGGTGCTGGACGCCTTCGTGTTTCTGCGCGGTGATGTCGGTGACGCGAGCCAAGGCACCGTGCGCCTGGGCCGCCATAGCCTGATCTATGGCGAGAGCCTGTTCTACGGCAGCAACGGCATCGCCGCCGCCCAAGGGCCAACCGACGTCGTCAAGCTGCTCAGCGTACCGGGGACCCAATTCAAGGAAATCCTGCGCCCGGTCAACCAGGTGTCCGGCCAGTTGCAGATCAACCCGCAGTTGTCTGTCGGGGCCTATTACCAGTTCGAGTGGGAGCGTTCCAACGTGCCCGGAGCGGGCAGCTACCTGAGCGAGAACGATGGCATCGGCAAAGGGGCAGGGGACTGGACCGAGGTGTTTGGCAACACCACCGTCCATGCTTCCGATATCGAGGCCAAGAACTCGGGGCAGGGCGGCATGCAACTGCGCTTCAAGCCCGAAGGCACCGAACTGGAGCTCGGGTTCTACGCCGCCCAGTATCACGACAAGACGCCGAGTGCGCTCTACGCCTATCTGGATGGTGCGGCGGCCGCCGCCACTGGACTGCCGATCCTCAGTTCCTATCGCCAGGTCTACGCCGAAGACATCAAGACCGTCGGCGCCAGCTTCTCCACCGCTTATGGCCCGTTCAACTTCGCGGGCGAAACCTCGGTGCGCTGGAATGCGCCACTGGTGAGCAACCTGCAGGTGGTGACACCAGGCACTGCGGCGGACAACAACGGTGACGCGCTCTACGCCAAAGGCAAGACCGCGCACGTGAACCTATCGACGATCTATCTGCTGTCGCCCGGCGCGCGGTGGGACGGCGGTTCGGTACTGGCCGAACTGGCCTGGAACCGCACCCTCAGCGTGACTGACAACCCGGGGGCACTGGACCCCAACACCACCCGGGATGCCACTGAGCTGCGGGTACTGGCCGAACCGACTTACTTTCAGGTGGCCGACGGCCTCGACCTGAGCGTACCGGTGGGTTTCGGGGTGGGCCTCGACGGGCGCTCCTCGGCCGTCAGCAAGGGCGGTTTCGGCAACTCCCACGCCGGTGACTGGAGCGTAGGGCTCAAGGCCACTTATCTGCAGCGCTGGGACTTCGGCATCAACTACGTGAATTTCTTCGGCAAGGCTGCGGCAGGGCTGAACGAGGCGGGCAACTTCAGCTATGCGCAATCGCTGGCCGACCGTGACTTCGTCTCCATGTACGTGAAAACCACATTCTAATAAGAGGTTTCATCCCCTATGCAAAGCCAATTTTCCTTGCGTATGTCGGCCCTGGCCATTGCCTTGCTGAGTGCCGGCGCGGTTCAGGCGGCGGTTTCCCCCGATCAGGCCGCACGGCTCAATACTGACCTCACCCCCATGGGCGCCGAACGGGCGGGCAACAAGGACGGCAGCATTCCGGCGTGGACCGGGGGCTATACGACAGTGCCAGCGGGCTACAAGAACGGCGACAAGCGTGCCGATCCGTTTGCCGCCGACAAGCCGCTGTACCCGGTCAGCGCGGCCAACATGGCGCAATACGCCGACCAGCTGTCCGACGGCACCAAAGCCTTGTTGCAGAAATACCCGGGGTATCGCCTGGACGTCTATCCGACTCACCGCAGCGCGGCCGCGCCGCAATGGGTATATGACAACACCCTGAAGAACGCTACCCGCGCCACCCTGGAAGTGGATTCGGAAAAAGTCAGTGGCGCCTATGGCGGGATTCCGTTCCCGTTGCCACAGAACGGCGCCGAAGTGTTGTGGAACTACCGCCTGTCCTGGCAGGTTGCCGACACCTTCTATTCACCTTTCGATACCTGGCTGATGACCGCCGGCGGCAAAAAGATCCAGGCCACCCGGGCACGTTTCTGGTACCAGGACCCTTACTACTTCAAGGAAGGCAGCCTCGAAACCTTCGCGGGCAAGTTCCTGGTCGGCAAGCTGGCCACGGAGCTGCCATCGTCCAAGGCCGGCGAGGGCCTGATGACCCACTGGGACATGGACCCGGGCAAGCGCGCCGCCTGGCAATACCTGGTCGGCCAGCGTCGGGTGCGGCGTGCACCGAACATTGCCTATGACACGCCGGACTTCGTCACCTCGGGGGTGGGCTTCTTCGACGAGGCCTTCATGGTCTTCGGTCCGACCGACCGTCACGACCTCAAGCTGGTGGGCAAGAAAGAGTTGCTGGTGCCCTACAACAACAACCGTGCGGCCGCCGCGAAGAGCGACGACCTGGTCAAGCCGAACTTCCTCAACCCGGATCTGGTGCGTTGGGAGAAACACCGGGTCTGGGTGGTGAACGCCACGCTCAAGGACGGCAAGCGTCACGTGGTGCCAAAACGCACCTATTACGTCGATGAGGACTCCTGGCAAGTGCTGCTGGTGGACGGTTACGACGCCCAGGGCAAATTGGGTCGCACCAACTACTCGCTGACCCTGCTGGCCCCGGAAATGCCAGCGCTCACCGCGCAGATGTCGTGGGGCAGCTACAACCTGGAGACCGGTGCCTACTTCCTGAACTCCGCGGCCAACGATCTGGATGTCCAGTACCAGAGCTACCCGCGTCCGCCATCTTCGTTCTTCACGCCTGACGCCATGGCCAACGACAGTTCGCGTTGAGTCATTACCCAGCGCGCCGGGGCCCCGGCATCGGCGCGTTGCGTTTGGATAACTCTTGAGTGGTGGTTGGAGCGGGATATGAACGGTAACTTTTCACTCGGGCGGGCGTTGTCGGCAATCCTGGCGCTGACGTTCTTGCTGATGTCGGGCTGGGCAACGGCCAGCCCCCGAATTGCGTTGCTCGACCAGGCGGCACTGCAGAGCGCCAAGGCCACGCACGCCGCGTTGCTGGCGGTGACTCGCGCAGGCGAACGGCTGGTGGCGGTCGGCGAACGCGGTATCGTTCTGCTCTCCGACGATTCCGGCAAGCATTGGCGCCAGGCCCGGGTGCCGGTCAGTGTCAGCCTGACGGCGGTGCAGTTCGTCGATGACGAGCAAGGCTGGGCCGTCGGCCATATGGGCGTGGTGCTGCACAGCACCGACGGCGGCGAAACCTGGGTCAAGCAACTCGATGGCGTCGCGGCGGCGCAGTTGGCGTTGGTTGCGGCGCAACAGGGCGGCGACGCCAGGCATGTGGAGGACGCCGAGCGATTGGTCGCGGATGGGCCGGACAAGCCGTTTCTCGATTTGTACTTCAGCGACCGTCGCAACGGTTATGTGGTCGGCGCCTATGGCCTGATCCTGCATACCGTGGATGGTGGCGGGACCTGGAAACCCTGGATGCAGCAGGTGGATAACCCCGACGGGCTCAACCTGTATGGCATTCGTGCGATGGGTGGCGAACTGTTCATCGTGGGCGAGCGAGGTTTATTGCTGCGTTCCAAAGACAACGGCCGCCGTTTCCAGGCGCTCGAATCACCCTATGACGGCAGTTTCTTTGGCCTGCAAAGCAGTGCCGGCGGCGAGTTGGTGGCCTTCGGTCTGCGGGGCAACGCCTTTTGGTCGGGCGATCAGGGCAGCAGTTGGCGGCGTATCGACACCGGCCTGGAAGTGGCCTTGTCCGCCGGCACTCAATTGAACGATGGCGCGCTGGTCCTGGCCAGCCAGGCCGGTGACCTGCTGCTCAGTTCTGGCCGAGGAAGCCGCTTGCGGCACCTTTCCGGTCCGGCCGGCACCTCGATCGCCGGTCTGGTAACCGCCCCGGATGGCAGCCTGATTTGCGTCGGCCTGAGCGGGCTGACCCGTCTCGATCAAGCCCTTTCCTCGGCGCAACGTTGAAAACCTTGCCTGAGCGCTATTTGCACAGCCCATGCGGCCGTATTCGGAGTCCGATGTGAACGACCATAATTCCTCCCTCGAACAACAAGTGGTGATGGCCCGCCTGGAGGATTTCGATCCGCGCTCCGGTAACCTGGGCGAGCGGGCGATCTTCAATCACCGGCCCTGGGTCATGCTGCTCTGTCTGCTGGTCACCCTGGTATTGGGTTACCAGGCCAGCAAGATCGGTCTCAACGCCAGTTTCGAGAAGACCATCCCGACGTCGCATCCCTACGTCGCCAACTTCCTCGAACAGCGCAGCGAACTGAGCGGGCTCGGCAATTCGATCCGCGTCGCCGTGGCGGTCAATGACGGCAGCATTTTCGACACGGATTACCTCGACACCCTCGCCAAGCTCAACGACGAGATCTACCTGCTGCCAGGTGTCGACAAACCCTACATGAAGTCCTTGTGGACGCCGACCACGCGCTGGACCGCGGTGACCGAAGACGGCCTGGATGGCGGTACGGTGATTCCGGACAGCTATGACGGCTCGCCGGCCAGTCTGGATGAGGTACGGACCAATGTCGCTCGCTCCGGTGAGATCGGTCAATTGGTGGCCGGCAACTTCCAGTCCAGCGTGATCTTCGTGCCGCTGCTGGAAATCAACCCGGCCACTGGCAAGGCGCTGGACGCCGGTGAGTTTTCACGGCAACTGGAAGCCTTGCGCGACAAGTATCAGAACGAGCGCATCCAGATCCACATCACCGGCTTCACCAAGATCATCGGTGACCTGATCGCCAGCCTGGGACAAGTCATGCTGTTCTTCGCGGTCGCCGTACTGGTGACCGTGGCGGTGCTCTATTGGTACACCCGCTGTGCGCGCAGCACGGCATTGGTGGTGCTCTGTTCCCTGGTGGCGGTGCTCTGGCAGATCGGCCTGCTCGCCACCCTCGGCTACGATCTGGACCCGTACTCGGCGCTGGTACCGTTCCTGGTATTCGCCATCGGCATGAGCCACGGCGCGCAGAAAATGAACGGCATCATGCAGGACATCGGCCGAGGCACGCACCGGGTCGTCGCCGCACGCTACACCTTCCGCCGCCTGTTCGCCGCCGGCATGACCGCGCTGCTCTGCGATGCAGTGGGTTTCGCCGTGCTGATCGTGATCAAGATCCAGGTGATCCAGGACCTGGCGATCACCGCCAGCGTTGGCGTGGCGGTGCTGATCTTCACCAACCTGATCCTGCTGCCGATCCTGCTCAGTTACATCGGCGTCGGTACCCAGGCTGCTGCTCGTAGCTTGCGCGCGGAAACCGCCGAGTTGACCGCGAACGTCAAGCACCCGCTGTGGAGCTTTCTTGACCTGTTTACCCGGCGCTCCTGGGCCAGTGCCGCCTGCCTGGTCGGCCTGGCCCTGGCGGCTGGTGGTTTCGCCGTCAGTCTGCACCTGAAAATCGGCGATCTGGATCCCGGTGCCCCGGAGCTGCGTCCAGACTCACGCTACAACCGCGATGCGGCGTTCATGACGCAGAACTACGCAGCCAGTTCGGACATTTTCGTGGTCATGGTGAAAACCCCGGAGGACCAGTGCACCCGCTATCCGACCCTGGCCGCGGTCGATTCGCTGGCCTGGCAACTGGAGCAGTTGCCAGGCGTGGAGTCCACCAACTCCATGGCCGCCATGAGTAAGGTCGCCGCCGCCGGGTACAACGAGGGCAACTTCAAGTGGTACGAGTTGATCCCCAACGACGGTGCCCTCGGCGCCGTGCAGACCCGGGCCCCTCGCGAGCTCTTCAACCAGGGCTGCTCGCTGCTTTCGCTCTACGTGTACCTGGCCGACCACAAGGCCGACACCCTGGAGCGGGTGGTGCAGACCAGCGAAGCGTTCATCGCCCAACAGAAACTGCCGGAGGCGAAGTTCATGCTGGCCGCCGGCAGCGCCGGGATCGAGGCAGCAACCAATATCGTGGTGAAAAAGGCCATGCACGAGATGCTGTTCTGGGTCTACGGCGCGGTGATCCTGCTGTGCTGGGTGACCTTTCGCTCCTGGCGCGCGGTACTGGCCGCGGTGCTGCCGCTGATACTCACCTCGATACTGTGCGAGGCGTTGATGGTCGGCCTCGGCATGGGCGTCAAGGTGGCCACCTTGCCAGTGATCGCCCTCGGTGTAGGCATCGGTGTCGACTACGCGCTCTACGTGCTGAGCATCATCCTGGCGCACATGCGGGCCGGTGCCTCGCTGTCCGAGGCGTATTACCGCGCGTTGCTGTTCACCGGCAAGGTGGTACTGCTGACCGGCATCACCCTGGCCATCGCCGTGGCGACCTGGGCGTGGTCACCGATCAAGTTCCAGGCCGACATGGGCATCCTGTTGGCGTTCATGTTCCTGGTGAACATGCTCGGCGCCTTGATCCTGTTGCCGGCATTGGCTTACTTCCTGCTGCCGCAGAGGTTGTTCGCAAAAAAGCCTGAGGCCTGCGGCGTGATGCAGGCGGTCGAGGGGGGCTGACGGGGCGATTCAGCGCTTGCACTCTCCGGTGCTATCGATCTGCTTCAGACATAAGGATAAGAACAATGCTGAAGAAAACTGCCCGGCTGCTTGCCGACTGTTCGGTGGGACAGAAGCTGTTGCTCGGTTTCGGCCTGGTGTCCTTGCTCGCGGTGGCAGCCATCGCCCAGGGCTTGTATGCCACCGCCAGTCTGCTGGAGCATGGCCGGCAGGTCGACGCCATGGTGGAGATCAATCGCCTGACCTTGCAACTGCGCAGTGCCGAGAAAACCTATGCACTGGATCCCGCCCCCCTCGCCATGCGTCAGGTTCGGGATCTGATCCAGGCGCTGGGCGCTCAGCTCCAGAAGGTGAAGACCGGCGCATCGAACGAGGACGTGCCGTTACTGAACGCCATGCAGCGATCAGTGGATGGCTATGAGGACCAGTTCACACACTTCATCGATCACCAGCATCTGGCGGCGGATGCGTTGCGCCATATGCAGGAGCAGGCGGAACAAGCCCGCCTGCAGTTCGAGGCCGTCGAACTGGATATGTATGACCAGGTACGCGGTGTATTGAACAGCGGCCAGGCCCTGGAAGGCGATCCGCTGAGCCTCGCGGAACAGGCGTCGGCGTTGCAGCGCAAACTGCTGGTCACCCGCAACCGAGAATTTCTCTACGTGGAGGAGGGTGCAGCGCAGACGCTTCAAAGCTGGACCGAGTCAGTGGAGGAAATGAGTGACGCGCTGGAGCTGCTTCAGGGCCGGGTGGATGAGAACTCCGAAGCGTCCCTGGCGGCGGCTCGGGCGGCGCTGGTCGAATATCGCAAGGCATTCCAGCGTTACCGCGACAGTCGGGCGCAGAGCAGGCAAACGGCCGGGCAGATGGACGCCCAGGCCCAGACCGTGCTGACCCAGGTCGAACGAGCCGCCACCGATCGACAAATGCAGATGGGCCAACGGGGCCTTTCGATGATGCGCCTGCAAGCAGTGGGGGCCCTGGTGATTGTCGTCCTGGCGTTGTTGGCATCGTTGGTTATTCGTCATCTGATCGTCGTGCCTCTGCGTGAAGCACTGCGGGTGGCCCGGCGCGTTGCCCAGGGCGATTTGAGCAATGCGGTCGAAGGCATGGCCATGCGGCGAGACGAGTTGGGCCAGTTGATGACCGCAGTGGGAGAGATGACCGCCAACCTGCGCCAGTTGGTGGCGCGTATCGGACTGAGTGTCGCGGGACTTGGGCAAACGACCCGGACCCTGAGTACATCCAGCGCACAGAGCAGTGGGGCGGCTCAACGCCAGAGGATCGAGACCGAACACGCCGCCACGGCCATGCAACAGATGACTGCCACCGTTGCACAAGTGGCATGCAACGCCGAACAGGCCTCACAGGCCGCCGGCGAGGCCGACCACCAGGCACGCAATGGTGAGCAGATCGTGCAGTTGGCCAGCCAGCAGATCCATCGCCTGGCAGCGGAGATGACACTTTCCGAGCAGGCCATCGAGTCCTTGCAACGCCAGGTCGAGACCATCGGCACGGTCGCCGACGTGATTGCCTCAATTGCCCAACAGACCAACCTGTTGGCACTCAATGCGGCCATCGAAGCCGCTCGGGCGGGGGAGCAGGGCCGTGGATTTGCCGTGGTCGCCGATGAGGTACGCGCCCTGGCACGACGAACCCAGGACTCGACCAGCGAGATCGAAACGTTGCTTGTGGGACTGCAGCATCTGTCGCAACACAGCGTCGGCCAGATCCAGGGCTGCGCACGTCTGATGGTCGATACCGTGTCGTTGGCCGAGCAGGTGAGCACCGCCTTGGGTGGCATTACCGGAGCGGTGTCGCTGATCGAGCAGATGAACCAGCAGAACGCGGCCAGCGCCGAGCAACAGAGCATCGTGGCCGAGGAGGTCAGCCGCAACGTCATGCAGGTACGCAATGAGGCCGAACATGGTGTCGGGGTGAATCAGCAAGTGGTCCTGGCCTGCGGGGATCTGGCCGGGCTGGAGCACGAGCTGCGGGAGGCCGTTGCCCAGTTCCGGACTTGAAGCCAGGTCTCAGGCTCCCCTCATTGCCTCAAAAAAAACCGTTTGACATCGTAATGAAGTGCTCGGCTGCCGGCGCCATCGTCTGGCCCTGGCGGGTGATCAAACCGATTTGACGGGTAACGCCGGGATGGTACACGGGGACTTTGACCAGTCCCTCGCGACCTTCATCCGCCGACTCCGGCAGCAGACTTGCGCCCAGGCCCTGGCGCACCAACGCCAGGACCGTCGACATGTAATTGGCTTCGAGGCCCGGCGACAATGGGAGGCTGGCGTCGGCGAACAGCTGCTCCACCAACTCACGAACGCTGCTGTCGCGCCCAGTGAGAATGATCGGTTGCGTGGTCAACTCGTTTAGCTTGACCGTGCGTCGACGGGCCAAACGGTGGTCGGCTGGAATGAACAGGCACAGCCGATCCTCCAATACCGGTTGAAACTCCAACCCATGGCTCGTTCGTGCCCGCACACCAAGGCCGAAGTCCACCTCGCCGTCGCGCACCAGCGTGTCGATCCGGCGCGCCACCACGTCACGCAAGCGCACCTCTATCCCGGGAAACTGTGCACGAAACTGTTTCAACAGCGGCGGTAGCGCACCGGCGCACAGCGAGGGCAGGGCGGCGATGGTGACGACACCCCGGCGCAGCGCCGCCAGGTCCCGGGAAGCGCTGACGATGTTGTCCAGGTCCAGCAACAGTTTCGCCATGGGCAACAGGTTGTTCTGTCCGGCGCTGGTCAGGGCCACGTGACGCGGGCTGCGTTCGAGCAACGCGACGCCAAGCCAATCTTCCAATTGTTGAATCTGCACGGTCAGGGCCGAAGGCGAGAGGTTCAGCATCGCGGCAGCCTTGGCAAAGCTGCCGGTTTGCGCCACGGCCAGGAAGGCGCGGATGTGCTGGATCGAGTTCTTCATTCTGTTTTTCCGAATGCAGGCTGCCGAACATTTCAATTTACAAAGAATACCGGCAATTCCAATACTCGGTGAAAACAACAACAGCGCATTTCATCGCCACCGCGGATAGAAATGCCGAACAGGACCTACCTATGCTCGCCATACTCGGTGTCGTCCCCATTCTCTGTCTGCTCATCTGCGTGATGAGTAAACGCCTGTCGCCCCTGGTTGCGCTGATCGCGTTGCCGATCATCGCTGCCCTGATCGGTGGTTTTGGCCTGCAAACCAGCGCATTCATTATCACGGGTATCAAGAACGTCGCCCCGGTGGTCGGGATGTTCGTGTTCGCGATCCTGTTCTTTGGCGTCATGACTGACGCCGGCATGCTTGACCCGATCATTGACCGCATCTTGAAACGCGTCGGCACCCGTCCGACGCGCATCGTCGTGGGCACTGCGCTGCTGGCACTGCTGGTGCACCTGGACGGTTCCGGCGCCGTGACCTTTCTGGTGACCATTCCAGCCATGCTGCCGTTGTATACGCGCCTGGGCATGGATAAACGCATCCTGGCTTGTGTCACGGCGATGGCGGCCGGGGTCAACTTCCTGCCATGGACCGGCCCGGTCCTGCGTTCATCGGCGGCCTTGCACGTACCGGTGGCCGACTTGTTCCAGCCGCTGATTCCAGTGCAGATCGTCGGTCTGGCGTTCGTCTTTGCTTGCGCCTGGCTCCTTGGTCGTCGCGAAGAAAAACGCCTGGGGTTGGGCGCCGGGGCAGGGGTGGAGGTGATACCGCAACGTGTACTGTCCGATGACGAAGTTGCCTTGCGCAAGCCACGGCTGTTCTGGCCCAACCTGATACTGACCGTGGTGGTGATGGGCGTGATGATTGCCGGAGTGGTCGATCCGGTGGTGATGTTCATGCTCGGCACGGTGCTGGCGTTGTGCATCAACTCCCCCAACGTCGACGCCCAACGGGCACGCATCGACGCCCATGCGAAAACCGCCCTGACGATGGCCAGCATTCTCCTGGCCGCCGGGGTCTTCACCGGCATCATGCAGGGCAGCGGTATGCTCAAGGCCATGGCCGAGGTGGCGGTCGCACAGATTCCCGCCGGACACGGCAAGTTGATTCCGATGGTCGTGGGGTTCATCTCCATGCCATTGAGCCTGCTGTTCGATCCCGACTCCTTCTATTTTGGTGTGATGCCGGTGGTGGCCGAAGTCGGCCGTGCCCTGGGTGTCGATCCGCTGCAAGTGGCCCAGGCGTCACTGTTGGGTGTTCATACCACCGGGTTCCCGGTCAGCCCACTGACCCCGCCGACCTTCTTGTTGGTGGGGCTGTGCAAGATCGAACTGGCCGACCATCAACGGTTCACCATTCCTTTCCTGTTCGCCGCCTCGGTGCTGCTGACGCTGACAGCGCTGCTCATTGGAGTCTTCTGAATGAAAACCTTACGCATCGGCTCCGGTGCCGGTTACTCCGGGGATCGCATCGAGCCGGTAATTGAACTGGCCGAGCACGGCGAATTGGATTATCTGGTATTCGAATGCCTGGCCGAACGCACCATCGCCTTGGCACAGCAAGCACGATTGATCGATCCGCAAGCAGGTTTCGATCCGTTGTTGAGCGAGCGCATGCGTCGAGTTCTGCCCTTTGTCGGCAGCGGAGCCGATGGCCGGCGCCGCCGCTTGCGTGTGATCACCAACATGGGCGCGGCCAACCCATTGGGCGCAGCGCGGGAAGTGCGACGCATTGCCGGGCGGCTTGGTTTGTCGGATCTCAAAGTGGTCGCCGTGACGGGTGATGATGTGCTGGCGACACTGCTCGGCGATCCGACGCAAACACTGGACAACGGCATGACCCTGGCCTCATTGGGCGACCGCCTGATTTCGGCCAACGCGTACCTGGGTGTGGAGGGCATCATCGCGGCCTTGCGAGTTGATGCTGACGTGGTCATCACCGGTCGAGTGGCGGATCCATCGCTGTTCCTCGCGCCGCAGATGTTCGAGTTCGGTTGGGCCGCGGACGATTGGACACGATTAGGACGCGGCACCTTGGTCGGCCACTTGCTCGAATGCGCAGGCCAGATCAGCGGTGGCTACTTTGCCGATCCGGGGTTCAAGGATGTGCCGGATCTGGCGCGCCTGGGATTTCCCCTCGCCGAAGTGGAGGCGACAGGCCGTGCGGTAATCAGCAAAGTCCCAGGCTCAGGCGGGCGCATCGATACCGCGACCTGCACCGAACAGATGATTTATGAAGTGCACGACCCCGCCGCCTACCTCACGCCTGACGTCAGCGCGGACTTTTCCGACGTGTCGTTTACGCTCCAGGGACCGGATCAGGTGCAGGTCCAGGGCGCCGATGGCCGGGAGCGGCCCTCATCGCTGAAAGTGTCGGTGGGTTATCTCGACGGCTGGATCGGCGAAGGCCAGATGTCCTATGGCGGACCGGGTGCCTTGGCGCGAGGCAGACTGGCGCGGGAAATCGTGCTGGAACGTTTGAAACTGACGGGCGTGGCCTATGAAGAAGTTCGCGCCGAGTTGATCGGCGTCGATGCCTTGCACGGTACTGAGCTGGGCTCGCGACTGGACGGCGAACCTTGGGAAGTACGCCTGCGGGTGGCGGCTCGTTGCACCGATCGCGCCGAGGCCGTAAGGGTCGGCAATGAAGTGGAAACCCTCTACACCAACGGCCCCTACGGCGGCGGCGGTGCGAGCAAATCGGTGCGCCAAGTGGTGGCGGTGGCTTCGCTGTTACTGCCACGGGACGCTGTCAGCGTGCAGATTCATTTGGAGGACGCGCAATGAGTCGTCTTAAACTGCGTGACCTGGCCCATTCCCGTACGGGAGACAAGGGCGACACGTCCAATATTTCCGTGATTGCGTTCCACGCCGAAGATTATCCACGCCTGTGCGAATGGCTGACGGTAGAGCGGGTGGCCGAACATTTTGCTGAACTGCTGCCTTCCCATGGACCGGCGATACGGCGCTATGAACTTCCTCGGGTGTGCGCGCTCAACTTCGTCTTGCCCGGTGTCTTGCGCGGTGGTGTCACCCGTTCATTGGCACTCGATGCCCAGGGGAAGGCGTTGGGGGCGGCGTTGCTCGACTTGGATATGCCGAGCGGTTGAGCCGGGTTTCAAGGCTGTCGCTTGGCGTCGGTCGAGACAACGCTGTCCAAGGTATCCGCACCGGGTATCTTGCTCGGTCCCCACGACCGCTCGCTGCGACATTTGAACTTCACGCCTTTACGGGGCGTTATGTCCCTGGCTTTCGCCATACACAGCTCTTTAGTGAGATAAGTCGGCTCGGTTTTTCGCACATCCACGCAGCCTTCGTCGCCCCTGCAGAGGGTCATAACCATAACGTATACGGTCATCATCCTGATGTTGCTCCCATAGAAGCAATGCAATTGATGTGTCTTGCATTAAGCCTGGGAAGGCTTAAGCGAGTAGCCACGACAAGCGGATGATGAGCCTTCCTTTGAAGCTCCAGCAATGGCGGATTGATGCCTTCCGTCGGGAAAACGTCACTTTTTCAAAAATTGATGATTGGAGCGAAATTAGCGCCATTATGTTGGCGAATCTCCAGTGGCGAGCGGTTAAATGCTATGGAGCATTAACCGCCCATGCCTGGCAATCTCGCCACCGGATAACCAGCTGTATCCGAACGAAAACCTAGGGCGCCTCAAAGTTTTCGTAAGCCAGCGAGATCGAATCGCTCCTTGGATAGCTCACATACACCATCTCGCCATAATTGCTGGCGACCAGTACGTAGGGCCACTTGCCGTTGGCCTTGCGCAGTTGCTCATACAAGGGAAGAAAGAAATCCTTGGTCTGACCCTGAGGGTCATACGGGACGTCACCCTGAAAGATCGGATAGCGCCCACCATTACACAGCTGAACCCGCTCCAGCTTGATGCCGTTCTTCTCCAGCACGGTCCGCGCTGGATGCTGCCAGGTGTTGAGATCGACATCCTGGCAGTCGCTGGCATTTTGGGTGTAGAGCTCGGTGTCCTTGAGGGCCGGGTACGCCATGGCCTGGCTGGTCAGGAGGAATAAAGCCAGGGGTAAGAGACGCTGCATGATGATGATCCGAATAAAGGGGAAACGATTGTAAGTGCTTTTCAGCGAGTTCCAAGGCGTTCGCGTGTGGGTTGAGTCTCAGGGTGCGGCAGGCGCTCACAGTTTTCGTCTCGATCAAACGTGCCGATCTTTACAAAATATCCAGAACTGGATAATGTGTCTAAAACCGCTGCTGTTTCCAGGCCCATTAACATGTCCAGGCTCGAACCATTGAAATTGCCGAACAGTGACAGCGTCAACGCCATCATGCGATCCGAGCAGATCCAGGGTGCCGTGCGCGAAGCGTTCCATTGACCATGGTAACTACATGAGGACTCACACCATGCAAATCATCCTGCCCACCTACAGCGATGTGGTCGACGCTTCGCAGCGACTCCAAGGCGTCGCGAATGTGACGCCGGTTCTGACGTCCCGTACCCTCAATGCGGAGGTCGGGGCTGATGTTTTCTTCAAATGCGAAAACTACCAACGAACCGGCTCCTTCAAGTTCAGGGGAGCTTACAACGCCCTGAGCAAGTTCAGCGAAGAGCAACGAAAGTCTGGAGTTGTAGCGTTCTCTTCCGGGAACCACGCTCAAGGTATCGCGTTGGCAGCTTCGATTCTGAGCATCCCGGCCACTATCGTGATGCCAACTGATGCACCGTCTGCCAAAGTTGCCGCTACCCAGGGTTATGGAGCAGAGGTCGTCTTCTACGACCGCTACACGGAAGACCGCGAAGCCATGGGCCGGTCGCTTGCCGAGCGGCATGGCATGACCCTGATCCCGTCATACGATCATCCGGATGTCTTGTCAGGCCAGGGTACCGCTGCCAAAGAATTGTTCGAGAGCGTTGGTAGGCTCGATGTGCTTTTCGTTGGCCTTGGCGGCGGCGGAATGCTTTCCGGGACAACATTGTCCACACATGCGCTTTCACCTGGCTGTACGCTCATCGGTGTTGAACCAGTAGCGGGGAATGACGGCCAGCGATCGTTCAACGCCGGTGAGATCGTTCATATCGATACCCCGGATACCATCGCTGACGGCGCCCAGACCCAGCATCTGGGTCACTACACCTTCCCGATCATTCTGAATGGTGTTAACCGAATCGAGACAGTGACTGATGAAGAACTCATCGACGCCATGAAGTTCTTTGCTCAGCGAATGAAAACAGTAGTCGAGCCTACAGGCTGCTTGGGATTGGCTGCTGTTCGTAAATTCAAGAACGAGCTGAAAGGTAAGCGGGTAGGGGTGATTATTACAGGCGGGAACATTGACATCGATAAGTTTGGTCGTTTGCTGCAAGCCTAAATAAATTCAGCCCTGATAGATAAGTTCATCAGGCGCAGTTTGCGCCTGATGGCGAAGCCTTGTCGAAAATCCAAAGATCACGTGTTTCTACCTAAACAAGAATAGCCATGTTGACATGGCTTCCAATAATAAGAGGTGCATATGAAAAGCCGCTTTCTTGTCAAAGCGATAGTGATCGCTATGGTGCTCGGTGTAGCACTGGGTGGCACGCTCCATAACCAATTGGACGCATCCAGTGCAAAAGAAATCTCCAACTACCTTAACTTGGTAACGGATGTCTTTCTTCGTCTGATCAAGATGGTCATCGCACCGCTTGTTCTCGCCACGCTGGTCACCGGTGTCGCCAGTATGTCGGGCAGCGGGTCGATTGGACGCGTAGGTTTCAAAGCCATTTCCTGGTTCATGGTTGCCTCTCTCATCACCCTGTCGATCGGGCTGATGTTTGCGAATTTCTTCCAGCCAGGCGCGGGGCTGAACCTAACCGTAGATGCCAATGCAGCGGTGAACACCGGGTTGAACACGAGCGGTTTCAATCTGCCGACGTTCCTTTCCCACGTGTTCCCTCGCAGCATCATCGAAGCAATGGGAAGCAATGAAGTTCTGCAGATCGTTGTGTTCTCCCTGTTCTTCGGCTGCGCGCTGTCATTCGTGAAAGGTAACGGCAAGTCGCTGATCCTTGAGGTACTGGATGAGCTGGCTAACGTCATGTTCAAGGTGACTGACTACATCATGTACGTGGCGCCTTTCGCAGTGTTTGCGGCAATCGCTTCTACGATCACTTTGCATGGCTTGGAGATGGTGGTGACCTTCGGAAAAATGGTCGCACAGTATTTCCTGGGCCTGGGGCTGCTCTGGTTCCTGATCACGCTGGCGGGGTATCTGGCTTTGGGCCAGCGTATCAAGCCGCTGTTGTCCCACTTGCGCGAGCCAATCCTGATTGCTTTCTCTACGGCGAGCAGCGAAGCCGCTTACCCGAAGGCGATTGCAGCACTCGACAAATTCGGGTCGAACAAGCGCATAAACAGTTTCGTCCTACCTCTTGGTTACTCGTTCAACCTCGATGGTTCGATGATGTATCAAGCGTTCATCGTGATGTTCATTGCTCAGGCCTACAACATCGAGATGACGTTTGCCCACCAAGTCATGGTGCTGCTGACGCTGCTGGTGATCAGCAAGGGCACTGCAGGTGTTGCTCGTGGCTCCCTCGTTGTCTTGGCGGCAGGTCTGCCAATGATCGGCCTGCCTGAAGCAGGACTGCTGCTGATTCTGGCCGTCGACCCGATCCTGGACATGGGCCGCACAGCCACCAACGTTTTTGGCTGCGGCGTCGCGACTGCGGTAATTGGCCGACACGGTAACGAGATTGAAGAGTCTTCTATCAGTCGCCCGGAAGGGTCGCCGCAAACGGCTTGACGCCACCACCACTTAATAAAAACAAGAGATGCACATCATGGCTATCCATTTCCCGTGCTCCAATCTTCGCCAATCGCTTCCTAAAAAGCTCTGCGTTGCAGTTGTCGCGACGCTTTTGGCGGGCGTCGTTGTTGGAGTCCCAGTCAGTGCCCAAGAGAAACCTATGAGCGCCACTACTCAGCAATCCGCACTTTCCCACGTTCTGCTTCTGGCCACTGGTGGCACGATTGCGGGTTCGGCCGACAATCGCGGAAGCGGTGCTTACAATGCTGGCGCCATCGGGGCGCAGCAGTTGGTTTCATCCGTAGCCGGCCTGGGCGACCTGGCATCGATCTCGGCGGAGCAGATTGCTTCTATCGGGTCGCAGGATATGAGCGATGAGATCTGGTTCAAGCTGGCCCACCGTGTCCAGCAAGCCTTCGATAAGAACGAGGCTGATTCGGTGGTCATCACTCATGGTACTGACACGATGGAGGAGACTGCTTTCTTTCTGAGCCTGGTACTGAAAACCGACAAGCCGGTAGTGCTGGTGGGTTCCATGCGTCCAGCGACCGCCTTGGGTGCTGATGGCCCCGCCAACATCTACCAGGCAGTCCAGGTCGCCACTGACAAGCAGTCCAAAGCCCGCGGCGTGATGGTCGTCATGAACGATCAGATCGACAGTGCCCGCGGGGTAACGAAGTCTCACAGCACCAGCGTACAGACCATGCAGTCCCCCAACATCGGCTCTCAAGGCTACGTGGATCTCGGGCAGGTGCGATTTGTTAAGCCACCACTGCCGGCTCAAACCCTTTCCCTACCTGAAGCAGCACCGCTGCCTCGCGTGGAAATCATCTATAGCCATAGCAACATGGATGCACTCCAAATCGAACATGCTATTGCCGACAAGGCAAAGGGCATCGTTCTGGCAGGCATGGGCGACGGCAATACCTCCAAGGCGGCACTGTCTGCACTGGAGAAGGCTGCCGCTCAAGGGATCGTGGTGGTTCGATCGACCCGCGTCGGCAAGGGGTACGTCAACCGCAATGTTGAAGTAGACGACTCCAAGAGCGGCTTTATTGCCTCGATGGATCTCAACCCGCAAAAGGCTCGAATCCTCACGCAGTTGCTCATTGCGAATGGCATTACCAATCCGGAAAAGGTTCAGGAAGCATTCTTGAACGGACATTGATCCCGTACAAGGCCCCACCCAAACCGACGCCTCGGCAATGCCGAGGCCCGGCTCACCGTAAAAGGTTTCCCATGAAGATTATCGGCACTACCGCAGCTTCGACCCCGGCAGGACACTACTCCCAAGGTGTAATTCATCAAGGCTCGCTTTACATCTCGGGACAGCTTCCAGTCAGCCCTGATGGAACCCACAATATTCAAACTTCCTTTGCTGAGCAGACTCAGCTGGCCTTGAACAATGTGCTGGCCATTCTGGACGCGGCGGGGTGCACCACCTCTGATCTGGTGAAGGTCACAGTCTATGTAGCGGGTGTGAAGCATTGGCCAGCGTTTGACAAGATCTACGCCGAAACAATGGGTAATCACCGCCCCGCACGCGCCGTTGTACCGGTGCCTGAGCTGCACCATGGCTACCTGGTTGAGATTGAAGCCGTTGCTCGCGTGTCGACAGCTGGTTGAGGCCGCTCGACAATTGCTCAGAGCCTAGGCTGTCCGGGCCAGGTGACTAACTAGCGCCTATCATCTGGTGTCGGTGTAGACAGTGGCTCTGGATACCCCCAGATGAGAGGCTACCGTTTCCATTGCCTTCCTGCTCTCAAGCAGCCCTGCCTCTTTCAGCTCCCGCAACAAGATCCTCCGGTCGGCAGCCTTCAGAGCCCGCGGCGTTGTGGCAAGGCGCGCGGCGAACTGGTCGATCCTGGCCCGGATAGTATCGGCGCCGTTGCTCTCCAATGTTTCTTGCTGGCGATCGACGCTGAAGCTGCCAAATTGATCCAGCATCCCCTGGAGGCCACGGAACAATGAGAGGTCGATATTCATGCACAGCGCCGCGACGTATTTACCGGACGCATCCTTGATGCCAATCGAAGTACTTTTTACCTGTCGGCCATCTTTGAACTGGTTTGGGTAGTTGGCAATGATCTGCGGGTATGCCGGATCAGCAATCCTGGCCAGCCCTAACTCGGTAGCCGGGTCACCCACATCTCGCCCAGAGAGATTGTTGTGTATGGCCAAAATCGCATGATCCGGATCGCGCAGATCGTGCAGAACGACCTCGCAAAAAGGACTGAAGGTCTGGCTGAGACCTTCGGCTATCTGCTCCATTTGACTAATGAGAGCTTCTTGTTCGGGGGTAGTTTTTTTCATGGTTCGAAAGTATCCAGCCTATGAACGCGGTGTCAATCGAGCTCTGTCTGACGCCGATTTAAACCGATTCCGGGATTGATGACTTGAAAGAGGCGCTCAGGAAGGTGCTCAGCATATGAACCTTTCGGGATCGATTTTTTCGCGTTGGGATAAGGAGCAGGATAGGGGCGGCATCGAACCGCCAATCAGGCAGTACACGCACTAATGTTCCATTTGCAACCGACTCCGCAACGTCCCACTGGGATCGCAATACCAGCCCCAGGTCGCTCTCTGCCCACCTGCGTGCAACTCCGCCGTCATTTGTGGTCATCGCTGGGATAATTCGAACCGACGCTGTCTGCGAGTTTTTGTGCAGATTCCAAAACGTTGCATGCTCATTGTTTTCGCGAATGCAAATACAGCGATGGGAAGCCAACTCATCCGGCGTCCCAGGCGTCCCGTGCTTCTGCAGGTATGACGGGGTGGCGCACAACCAGCGTTCGTTGGTTGCCAGCGCCAGGGCCGTCCAGGAACTATCGGAAATCGGACCGATATGAATGACGGCATCACTATTATCGCGATCAGGCCACGGCGTTTCCTTCAGATCAAGCTCGATCTTCAGTTTGGGATGGAGCTTTGCAAATCGAGCCAGCATTGGAGCCAGACGTAAGCGGCCGAATCCGAACGGCGCCGCGAGACGTAGCACTCCTTGGAGTTGCTGGTCATCTGCGATCATCGACTCCGAGAGCTCCTCCAAGGACTGCAGTAGGCGCTTGCCTTCTTCAGCCAGTCGCTCCCCATCTTCGGTTAATGCCAGGCGCCTGGAGTCGCGGCTCGCGAGCTTTAGTCCCAGCTCACTCTCAAGCTTTCGCAACCTCATGGAAAGAGCAGCGGTGGTGACACGCAACCGGCTAGCCGCCTCGCTTAGGGAGCCAGAGGCGGAAATCGTGGTGACAAGCTCTAGGTCGGCGGAGGTGAGCATTAAGAAATTCTTAACTTTGGATTAAGTAACCGTCAACCAAAAATATAATCTTCTCAGTACAGTTGCAATGACAAACAGATAGAGGTTTTCCCCGTGACTACTCGTATAGATGCCTTGGATACACCGGTAGCCGTTGTCGACGTCGCTAAAATGAAAAGCAACATTGGTCGTATGCAGCGTCAGGCCGATAGTCTCGGAGTTCGACTGCGGCCCCATGTGAAAACCACAAAATGCATGCAAGTCGTGGAGGAGCAAATTCGCGCAGGAGCGAAGGGAATCACCGTATCCACGCTCAAGGAAGCGCAGGCTTTTTTCGCCCAGGGGGTAACCGACATACTGTATGCGGTCGCTATGGCGCCAACCAAACTGCCTCAGGCGCTTGAGTTGCGCCGGGCGGGCTGTGCTTTGATTATCGTCACTGACAGCGTTGCTGGCGCTAAGGCCATCGTTGAGTTCGGCCGAGCCAATGAGCACGGCTTTGAAGTATTCATTGAAATCGACAGCGATCATCACCGCTCTGGCGTCCGCAGCAATGATCCTATCTTGATTGAAATCGCTTCGATCTTGCATCAGGGCGGCGCTGTTCTCAAAGGCGTCATGACCCATGCTGGAGAAAGCTACAAACTGAATACCCTGGACGCCCTGCAGGAAATTGCGGAGCTCGAGCGCTCTGAATGCGTGAAAGCTGCTGAGGCCATTCGCTACGCAGGCCTGCCTTGCCCAGAGGTCAGCGTTGGCTCTACGCCTACGGCGCTGTCAGCCGTTCAGTTGGAAGGCGTCACGGAGCTCCGCGCAGGGGTTTATGTCTTCTTCGATTTGGTCATGCATAACGTGGGTGTATGCACGCTGGACAATCTGGCCTTGAGCGTGCTGACCACCGTAATAGGGCATCAACCGGAGAAGGGCTGGATCATCACCGACTCCGGCTGGATGGCCATGAGCCGTGATCGGGGCACTCAGGTCCAACAATATGATTACGGTTACGGGCTGGTATGCGATGAGAATGGATCGCTGATTGATGGCCTGTTACTGCGCGCGGCTAACCAGGAGCACGGAGTGGCGTCCTTTGAGGAGAGTACGGTTATAGATGTCGAGCAACTTTATCCCATCGGTACGCGCCTTCGTATCCTGCCAAACCATGCCTGTGCGACTGGTGCTCAATATCAGGCCTATGAGGCACTCAAGGAGAACGGTGAGATTGGGCATTGGCCACGAGTCAATGGCTGGTAGTGACCAGTGTCGGCGAAATCCTTTAAAAATGGGGAAGGGTGGGTGAGGTTGGCTTCAGCAACTGAAAATCAAGCGGCGAAGCTAGTTAATCTATCCACAAAGACATTGAAGGTGTCGCCAAAGAGCTCGGGATACCGCCGCAGATCTACCGGTATTTGGGCGATGCATTGGCTATCCGCCGGATGAGCGACTATCAGCCAAGGTCAGCCGACTGCGTAGCGCGTGATTAACAGACTGCGGAGCGTCTCGAGCCTGCATGGTCATGAGCAGCTCGTCGAGATGCTGAAGAAAATGGGTTTGGTCTGCACTGATACTTTCATCTGGTGCACGCCTGCGAAGGCATGTCCATCGGCATCTGGACCTTTGCGCAGCTTCAACCGGTCAGGATAAGAACCGGCCGGATTGGTAATGAGCCCAGGCGCACAACGCTCGTCGGTTAGCGCTGTGCGTTTAAAGTCGTCTCAAGCCCTTGGTTCGTGAGGGGCGCATTTTCAAATGGGGAAAAGCGCACTTGATGTGTACGTGGTTTGATCGTCGCTCATGGCAGCAGGCATTTGGTAATATCTTGTTACGCATAATGTATATTATGTTAAATAAAGTGTCAGAACACACTGTGAGCTACCTTCAGTCAGACGCATCTGAATCTAATGGTGTCGATGCAGGTATTTGCCATGCGGGTTTTTTGTCATCCTGACTGTCGAAAATACGCCGCGCCTTGCGGAAATCCTCAACGTTCTCGACAACCCAAGTCCAGATAGGCGACATGCGGATCAACAGTCCCATACCCAGCGGTGTCAGCTCATACTGGACACGTGGCGGGACTTCACCGAACTCCCGCCGAACCACTAGGCCATCCCGCTCCATGGAACGTAGCGTCTTGGTTAACATCCGCTGAGTCACCCCTGCCATCTGCCTTTTTATTTCGGCATGGCGCATCGTGCCGTACACCCCCAGGGCATGCAGAATACCTAACGACCAGCGGCTGCCTGCATGAGCACGCACTTCTCGTCTGACGCCCTCATCGTCTTCTCTAAGCGTCCGGCTAATTGTTTCTGCCTGGCTGCGGGCCTCCTGATCGGTCACTTCTTTCTCTGGTCT
>Ga0157373_10000531_pt1 | contig 29770 bp, 29 predicted proteins | sample C65metaG_FD_113460 | JGI IMG/M metagenome (GOLD analysis project Ga0157373, IMG submission 113460) | Corn rhizosphere microbial communities from Kellogg Biological Station, Michigan, USA - C6-5 metaG | ecosystem: Host-associated > Plants > Roots > Rhizosphere > Soil | place: USA: Michigan... | reverse complement strand
CGTGGCTGAAGGCGGTTCGGATCGCCTGATTGAAAGCCGCGTCGCCGAGGGTGGTGCTGACCGCCTGCAAGGCAACCGTGTTGCCGAAGGTGGTTCGGACCGCCTGCTGGAACGCCGTGTCGCCGAAGGTGGCGCTGATCGCCTGCAGGAACGTGGCCTGGCCGAAGGCGGTGCTGATCGCCTGCAGGAACGTGGCCTGGCCGAAGGCGGTGCTGATCGCCTGCAGGAACGTGGCCTGGCCGAAGGCGGTGCTGATCGTCTGCAGGAACGTGGACTGGCCGAAGGCGGTGCTGATCGTCTGCAGGAACGTGGACTGGCCGAAGGCGGTGCTGATCGTCTGCAGGAACGTGGACTGGCCGAAGGCGGTGCTGATCGCCTGCAAGGCAACAACGCATAATCCCGCGCTGTTTGCGGGAACCCCAAACCGGCCTGATCAGCCGGTTTTTTTTCGTCTGTGATTAATGCAGGTCACGGTCGATCCACAGCAACGCCTTGCCGATCTGTTGCCGCACCCCTGAGTCAAACCGGCCGGACCAGGAACTTCTTGCGATACGCCGCCGGCAACATACCTACCCGTTGCTGGAACAGGCGGCGGAATGAATTGCTGTCTTCGTAGCCCACCGCGTAGGTGATGCTTTCCAGGGTCATGCGGGTCGACTCCAGCATTTGCTTAGCCCGTTCCAGGCGCAAGGTCTGCAGGTAGGCAATAGGCGTGAAGCCAGTGGCCTCCTTGAAGCGTCGCTTGAAATTGCGCACACCAAAACTGAATTGCCGGGCCACCTCGTCAATCACCACGGGTTCGGCAAAGTGTTGTTCCAGCCAGTGCTGTACCCGCAGGATCTCAGCGTCGCCATGGCTTTTGGGCAGTGACCACATGGCATACACCGATTGTTCGCTGCGTACGTTATCGATCAGCAGGTATCGGCCACAGGTATGGGCCAGTTCCGGTGAGCCGAAACGGCGGATCAGGTGCAGCATCAAGTCCATCGCTGCACTCGCCCCGCCGCTGGTGATCACCCGGTTCTCTTCGCAGAGAAGCTGCGCGTCCTCCAGGCTCACGTCGGTGTAGCGTCGCCGGAACAACTCGGCAAACGCCCAGTGGGTCGTGGCGCGCAGGCCCTGGAGCACGCCGGATTCAGCCAATAGAAAAGCTGCGGTGCACATCGAAGCCAATACCGCGCCGCGTGCGTGCTGTTCGCGCAGCCAGGGCGCGTAGGCAGGAAAGGTCGGCAGGGCTTCCTTTAGCGTGAACAGAAAGCCCGGGATCAAGACCAGGTCAGTCCGCACGATCTGCGCCAGCGCGTGATCAACCTGCAGGCGTTGACCACCCCAGGCCACCACGACGTGACCGTCCAGGGAAGCCACTGCGACTTCGAAAGGCGGTGAGTCGGCAAACAGGTTGGCGGCGCTGAGCATCTCCAGGGCCGTGGTGGCGCTGGCGGCGGAGCAGCGATCAGCCAGAAGCAAGGTGATATGCATGATAAAAACCCGATTGCGTTTTTCGCATGTAATAAGTCATTTATGCATATACCTTAGCGGATTCCACGCCCCTACAGTGCTGCTTTTGATCAACTGTCAGGAGCTTTGGATGAATCTGTGGTTTCGCTTGCTCTTAATGCTGTCCCGGCGCCCCTGGCGCAAACCTGTGCATGGCCTGGACACCACGGTGGTGCGCATGCGCGTCTGGCCGCTGGACCTGGATATCAACCGGCACGTCACCAATGGCCGGTATTTTTCCCTGGCAGACGTTGCCCGGATGGATTTCGTATTGCGTACCGGGGCCTTTCGCGTGGCATTGCGCAATAAGGCGCTGCCGATCGTCGGCGATACCTGGGGCAAATTCCGTCGCGAGCTGAAGCTGTTCGAAGTGTTTGAGGTGCACACACGCATGCTCGGTTGGGACCACAAGTGGAGCCTGATGGAGCACCGCTTCGTGAGCAACGGCCGGGTGGTCGGCGTGGTGGTGATGCGCGGGCTGTTCCGTTCGGCCAAGGGCACCCTGCCGCCGGGCGACTTTGTGAAGGAACTGGGCCTGGATGAGACCTCGCCACCGATGCCGCAATGGCTCAGCGACTGGGCGAAAAACTGCGATGACATGAGTGTGCAATTGCGGGGGGAGCAGCAGATTTGAATGCAGGCGCGTGGCGCGCGCCTCTGCCGTCCCTCCTTAGCGATGCAAGGGTTTCCCCGATTCAGCAAAAAAACCGTTTGGGCTAAAATACTTATCGCACATTAAGAGTTTGCACTAGCATATGTGTACGCCCGTGCAAAACCCCTCGCAATAACCGCGCACTACCCCATTCCTTTCTGAAAAACAAAGTGGCGAATGTTAAAATTTGTCACGTTTTACCGTATTCAATTCGATTAGTATCTAAACGCTAGCAGCGATTGAACTGACGGCCTTGCATGCCGGAAAAGGGAGTAGGTGATGCATTTTTCCAACGTCCTCGCTATTGCACGGACTCCATCTAAATCGGAGGATTTTCGAGAGCTTATAGTTCGCACTGTAGCGGATGATTTGAAAGTCGATACACGTTACTACGAACAACTCGTTGACACCCAGGAAAGCCACGCAAGCTACCGCGCCATCATCATAGAAATCGACACCCCCGCGGCGAGCAATCAAACCCTGGACATAATAAGAAAAACCCGAAACAGCCACCCCAACTGCACCATATTTGTCGTCGTCACATTCGCCTCCAGTTTGAGCAAGACCAAATACTATCTGGCTGGCGCGGATTACTGCATCAAAGTGGCAGAGGCGTCCCCTGAAAAAAAGTTAAGCCTGTTCGATGCTTTTCTCAGTGAAGGTGAACGACTGAATCGTTGTGGCCTGGTGCTCGATCAGGATCGCATGTGCCTTTATGGTAACGGCAAGAAACTTGAAATATCCTTCGTCGAAATGAAAGTTCTGGACGCGCTTATACAGCGCCGACTGCTCAGCCACAATGAAATTGCCGAAGTCATGGGCCTTAATACCAAGTACTACGACTCGCGTGCCCTGGAAAAGTCCATCAGCCGACTGCGCAGTAAAATCAAGGCGCACTACGGTGACAACATTATTCAGAATATCCGTGGTTATGGGTACAAACTCAGCCGGGGAGTTATATGTGCCAGCCATTTTCAAACCGCCAAGGAAAGACCCCATCGTGAATAGCGAAAAGGTAGCCCCTGCCGATGCTGTGGACTTCAGGCTTGCCAGGCAAGCCATCGTTGATCGCAGCCATGCACTTTGGGGCAGCGAAGTGAGCGTCGGCTCACTGCAGGATCACCAAGTACCCGACAGCGCCTACCACAAGGCGCTGCAACGTATCAGCGCACCACACAAAGCCTGCAACTCCGTTGTCAGCCGCAAGTTACTGCGGATCGATCAAGCCGTCTTGATGAATGAAGATCTCCACAAGAGCATTGTTCAGACCGCCCAGTCACTGGAAAAACACAGACAGCCCTTTACGCTCAGTATTACCAATCCTCTGGATGCCCTGCCCGGCCCTGTCGAACGCCGAGCGATGGTGCGTCAGTTATATAAGTTAAAAGACCAGTGCGCTGTCACCCTGGCCTACAACAATTACAGACTCGATACAAAACCGGCAGACCTGCTGATCGACCTCAAGCTTTACGACTACGTGAAAATGCCTTTTCCGGACTCCGCCCTGCGGCTGAGCCTGAATACGCGTTCCGGTCTGTTCGATCGGCTGTACGACCGCATGCTAGAGCTGATCAGTGCAACCCGGGTGTGCTTCATCGCCGACACAGTGGAATTTGCCGACAGCGCCATGCTGGCTAAAAACCTGCCGTTCGAATACTTTCAGGGCGGTTACTACTCCCCTGCCGACTGCTTATAAAAACCGCACTTTCATACTAACGGTGGACACTATGAGCTCCCTCAAGAAACACGCCTTCACCCCCACACTTGCGGCCATCGCACTGCGAGACTTTACGCCCAATGCCGAATTGTTTCATTACGACTTGAATACATTCGCGCCAATAGAAACAGACCCTAAAATCCGTGCAAACAACCATCAACACTGCAACTCCGATGACAACCGTCGCCTGACAACCTATGTCATTACCCACACACTTGGCTTACCCTCACACTCTTTTAACGCTGTGCGACAAGAATCCAGACTACCCATGCCAACGGGTCACGACAGCACGCCCAATAGCCCCACTCAGCCTGCTGATATAACCTCTGAGCGAACTCAACTTTATCCTCAGGATTTCTGGCTATTGACACAACATGACCGCACCCTGGTCAAAGGCGGCTTACGTATTTCGCTGACAACCATTGAATCGGCGTTGATTAAAAAGATGCTGCACCATGAAGAGCGTGTTGTCAGCAAAGAGGAACTGATCCGTAATATCGGACGCGAACCTGATCTATATCGCGGGTTGGAAATGTGCCTGAGCCGGCTCCAAGAAAAGTTCAAGCGTGTCAACGATGGCGAACGCTTGTTTCGTGCGGTGAGAAACCGTGGCTATTGCCTTACACAAAAAATCAAGAAACCCTTGGACCTCACTCAGTCACGCCGTTAAAACAAAAAAAAGAACGGATACTTTGATACCTACCCTACCTATCAATACACACTTTTTTACCTGCCCATTTATAACACCCTCACACTAAGACGCCGCTGCCCCTGTTATAAGTCGTCAGCCAATGCCTCCTGCCGTTCATTACTATCCGTGGGTACGCGAGTCCGCGTGCCTATCTTTTAGTGCGGGTATTCCACCGCGTGATTAGACCCTGCCACCACCTGCGTGGTCACCACCGGGAGCAGAACTATGCTGAATAACACTAGAATGCATCGCAACCTGACCCCCAAGGGTTTGACGTTCTGGGGTCAGTGGATGCTTGCCTCGGGTTTGGTCGTTGCACTGTTATTTATGTTGGTCGTGTTCAGGACCGGCCAACTTGAGTACAACTACCGTGTGCTCGCGGCGTTTACCATACTGGCTTCATTACCGGCGTACAGTCTGTGTGATGTCTACAGCAAGAAAGATGACTATGGCGTGGGCTTGGGACGGCTGTTCATGGGATGGTTACTCACCGCTTTAATAGTGTTCGCAGTGGGTATCGCCTGCAATGCCACCTCATTGTTTCCATTGGATATCTTGTTGCTCTGGGCGGCGGTTAGTTACCCTCTGCTGGCCCTGTGTTATATCCCGCTGCACAGCCTGTCCCGGTATTACCATCGCCAACTTCACCAACGGCATAAGTCACTGATAGTGGGCACCGGCAAACTTGCCGTCGACCTGGCGAACACCCTGTCTCGCCAAAAGCGCTCACCGTTGGTGGGGCTCGTCGGCAGCCATGCCGAGGCCGCGCCGGATGCACAGGCGCAGATCCTTGGCGAGCTGCCGCAATTGCCGCAACTGATCCGCCAGCATGGCATTCGCCGCCTGTACATCACCCACTCGTTGCAGGACGCCACCCACATCGAGTCGTTGTACCTCAACCTGCTGGAGATCAGCGTGGATGTGATCTGGGTGCCCGACCTCAACAACATGCTGCTGCTCAACCATTGCGTCGCCGAAGTGGACGGGCTGCCAGCGATCTTCCTCAATGAAAGCCCGCTGACCAGCCGCCCCACAGCCGCCCTGAGCAAAGCGTTGCTGGACAAGAGCATCGCGCTACTGGCCATCCTGGTGCTGAGCCCGGTGCTCCTGGCGTTTGCCCTGCTGATCAAGCTCACCTCCCCCGGCCCGGTGATCTTCAAACAGGACCGCCACGGCTGGAATGGCCAGGTGATCAAGGTGTGGAAGTTCCGCTCGATGCGCGTGCATGACGACCACGAGGTACGCCAGGCCAGCCGCAACGATTCGCGCATCACCCCGGTCGGCCGGTTTATCCGCCGCACCTCTATCGATGAATTGCCGCAATTGTTCAACGTGTTGCAAGGGCATATGGCCCTGGTCGGTCCACGCCCCCACGCCATCGCACACAACGACTATTACTCGAGCAAGATTCACGCGTACATGGCGCGCCATCGCATCAAGCCCGGCATCACCGGGCTGGCGCAGATCAATGGATGCCGGGGTGAGACCGAGACACTGGAGAAGATGCAAAAACGCGTCGACATCGACCTGCGCTACATCAACACCTGGTCGTTGTGGCTGGATATCAAGATCCTGCTGAAGACACCGTTTACGCTGCTGTCCAAGGACATCTACTAACCCCCTGTACCTGTAGGAGCAAGTTCGCTCCTACAGGCCTTACTCAGTGATCTTGTCGATATTCTTGTAGAACAATGCACTGTCGCGCCCATCCGTCATCGAATGCAGCGAATACGCGCGATTCAGGCGCGCGCCGCCATCGCGGGTCAGCGGTGCCCACACCAGGTTGGCGCGGCGCATCGTCGACAGGCTCATCAACTCATCAAACGGAATGGACAGGTAGAGGCCCTTGTCGAAGGCGCCTTCGCCAAACTCTTGCTTGGACACGTTGGTGCGAGTGATCCACGCACCAATCCGCACGCCATTGTTGAACTCCCGCGAAAGATCCAGCGTTGCACCCCAGTCCCGAGCCAGGTAGCGACCGACACTCAAGGCCCCCTGCAGGTTGAATGGCAGGTCGGTATACCCGGTGATATGCCCGGTCACCGTGCGATAGTCACGCAGGCTCAAATCCTGCTCGAAACCGCGCTGACGCACATAGTTCACATCGGCACCCACCGCCCAGCCCTGGCCCATCGGCCTGTACAGCACTTCACTGCCCACACCGGCATACATCGATTCCAGCAAGCCACCGTAGACCATGCCGTACAGGTCCTGGTCCAGGCGCTGCACATGGTTGAGCTGGAAGGTCGGCAGGGTCACGTCGGCGCTGGTCATGTACTTGCGCAGGTCGGTGCGAACCCGCGGCAAGCCCGTGGGCGCGTCGTAGGTGAACCCATCGTAGTTGTTCAGCAGGTTGACGCTGAGCAAACCACTCCACCAGGTGTTGCGGGTAAAGCGGTACTCGGCATCGAGGTCGGCGGAAACCTGGTAGAGCAAACCATCCGGCCCGCCGACGTTCTGCTTGTAGCCCAGGCCCAGCCCATAGCTGAGGGGCTTCGGCGTTTGGGTGTAGAGCACGGTCTGCGTGCGCTCGCTGGCACGATTGACCTCGACCTGGCGGTGCAGGTCCTGCAGGGCTTCGCGCTGGTTGACCACCTCGCGAAAGGTCTTGCGCGGCACGCTGGTTTCCTCGATCGGCATGGCATAGCGTTCGCTGACCAGGGTGAACCAGTCGATCTGGTCATTCACGCTGTTGTCCAGAATACGACTGGCGCGCCCCACCGCCTTGGCGCTGTAGAAATAGCGCTGCTGTTCGCCATACACCAGCAACTCCGGACCACGCTGGGTAATGCGTTGCACATTGTAGCCGGCGTTATCGTGCAGGCGCAGGGACACGGCGGCCCAATCCACCTGGTCCGGCGGTGTGGTTGGTGGCTTCGCCGGCAACGGGGGGGCCGGTGGGTCATAGGTCTTGGCCGGTGCCTTGCGGCTGACAAAATTGGTGTGCAGCGTAATGCCGAACATCGCGGTATTGCCCCGCTCCCACGCAGCGCTCACATCGACCGCATCGGCGAGCTTGTAGACCAGGCCCAGGTTGACCGGTGAAGCCTGGCGAAAGCTGTTGCTGCGTGGTTCATTTTTGTAGTCGTTGCCTTCCACTTCAAGCTTGAGGCTCAACGGCGCCCAGGGCGTCTGGTAGGCAATACCGCCAAACAGCGCGGGCCGGCCACGGAAATAGCCGTTGGAAAAACTGCCGGATCCTTCAGCGTTGGGACGCTCGTTGAATCGATCATCCAGCACGCCTAGCGGGTTGCCTAAGTCACCACGGCTGCCCAGGTAACCCCAGGCGATACCAGCGCTGAAATCCACGTCGCCATACCGCTTGTTGGCCACCAGGTATTCACTGGAAAACAGCCCGGTGCCGCCCAGGTCCATGAACCCCAGCGCCACTTCCGGCAACCAGTGGGTTTCCTGGTTCAAGCGCACCTTGGCGTCGACGGCCTTGTCCTTGTAACTCTGGCCGCCGCTGAACGACTCAGCGCCATAGGGCCGGTTAGTGATCGCGGTGTAGCGGAACGTGCCTTCCAGCCAGTCCAGTGGTTGCGCAGAAAAACTGTAGCGGCTGTAGGGCTCGGTGCGGTTGGCGTTCACGCTGAGTTCGCCGGCGGGCGCCATGCGGGCGGTAGGCGTCTGCAGCAGCCCCACGCCGCCGAAATCGCTTTGGGTGTAACGGGGATCACCATGCACGACGCCACAAGGCACCAGCAGCACGGCCGCAATACATAATTTCAAGGCGTGACCTCGGCCAGGGGTTGGGTGGCGAGAAACTCGGCCAGTTGCTGATTCAGGTCAGGGGTGGGCGCGCTCAGGTCGTCACTGCGGATCGGCACCAGCAGCGTGGCGCCGGGCGCTGGGGGGGCGCCCTCTTCGCGGTTCCAGGGCGCAATGCCCAGGCGCGAGACCTTCCCGTCAGGCTGGATCACCCACAAATAATCAGCATCCGCCTCCACCAGTGGCGGGCACGCGGTGAGGTAATCGCGGGCTGCCCGCAGCGGCTCGAACGCCAGGCTGCACGCCGCAACGACAGCCCCCACCACGCGCACCTGCGTGGGCCGTGGCGGGTATACCAGGCGGTCGCCATCGCTGAGCGGCAGGTTCGGCGCAAAGCCGACTTCCACCGCCACCGGGTCCAGCACCGCCACCTGGCGGCCAGTGACAGGTAAGGGCTGCACCTGCCGATACAAGCGTTCGGCACTATGAGCCCGGCCCTCAAGCCCTTCAGCCAACGCGGCCTGGTGCAGGGTTTGCAAATCAAACAGCACGCCGGCCTTGAGCCGCGCCTGGCGTTCCAGCAAGGGTTGATGCAACCAGGCTGCTCCCAGCCAATAACCCTGGGCATCCGGTTGCGACGGAATGATCGCGTCCAGCAAACGTGCATCGGGTGGCAGCGCGATAGGCCCTGGGGTGCGCACCTGGCCGCTGACGGTCACGGCGGCCTGGCTCGTACTGACGCAACTCCAGAACAGCAGCAGCGCCGTGAGTATTCGACCGATCATCGGGCGTCCTTGCGAGTGGGTTGCAGCTGGGTGATGGTCAGGGTCAGGTCGGGCGTGAGGTGCTGTTCGCTCTGCACGATAAAGCCGTCGACGGGGTCGACCCAGTAACGGTTGCGCGCCTGAAAGCCGCTGGCCTCGACGTCTTCGTCCACCCGCAACAAGGCGTAGGGCTTGCCGAGGATCTCAACCGTTTCGATGCCCTTGCGGGTCATACGGCTGGTAAGCGTGATGCCCATGCGATAGCCGTCCACCCCATCGATCTGCCGCGTGCTGCGGTAGCCATCCGGCACACGGTGCAAGCCTTGCTGGAACGGCGACTGGTCCTGCCAGTGCGTGCCATTGAGGTCCACGCCCAGGCCGACCGTGCGTACCACCAGACCATTACGCACCAACAGCACCTGCTTGCCGGAAGCCACCCAGAACTGCAGGTCGCCACGCTGGCGAATCAGCGCCATCACCCCTTCGCTGGACACCGTGGTGACCTTGATCTGGGCAAACGGCACTGCGTCCACCTGGGCCTGGGTCAGCTCCAGCGGCGCCGGTCCGCCCACGGCCGCCTTGAAGGTATCGAGGGAGGCGGTCATCAGTGGATTGCAGCCAGCCAACAGCCACGCCAACCCCATGTAAGCAGCGATTTTATGAGTGTTCACGCAGGTTCCACCCTATCGGCTGCTGGCTTCGCTCAGGTTGTTCTGGGTGGACGCGCCAATGCCGACGATTGTGGCCGAAGGGATCAACTGGCTGATGAAGCGGTTCCAGCGCGTGATATTCGCCGGGCCGACAAACACCACATCCTGGGGCTGCACATCAAAGCGCGTGGCCAGGGCCATGGCCGAAGGGGACGCAGCTTCCAGCTGGAACACCTTGGCCGGCTCGTTGGCGATGTTATGCGCGCCGCGAATCACATAGATCGCGTCCGCGTTAGAGGTGTTCTGATTGACCCCACCCACCGAGCCGAGCACGTCGGAGAGGTTCATGCTGCGGGTCTTGAAGGTCAGGGCGCGGGGCTGCATGACTTCGCCCATCACATAGATGCGCTTGCGGTCGTTGTAGGCCAGGTACAGCTGGTCGCCGTCCTTGAGGTAGATGTCGTTCAGGCGCGACTGCGCCAGGTTGAGCGTGTCGAGGTCCAGGGTGTAGCGCTTGCCGCCCCGGCTGAGCGTGAGGTTGGACAGGTCGGCATTGAGCGGGTCGATCCCGGCGGCGCCCATGGCTTCCATCACGTTCAGCGGGATGGTGGTGATCGGCACCGGCCCGGCCTTGGCTACTGCGCCGGTGATCACCACGCGCTGGCTGGCGAAGCGCAATACGCTGACGTCCACCTGGGGGCTGTCGATGTATTGGCGCAGCTTGTCGGTGATCTCACTGCGCAGCGCTTCAATGGATCGCCCCTTGGCAACCAACTCACCCACGTAGGGGTAGAACAGCTTGCCCTCGGGGCTGACCAACCGGCCGTTGGCGTCGATCTGTTGTTGCGGGCCGGACGGTGCCGTGAGTTCAGGGTGATCCCATACAGTGATATACAACGCGTCATTGGCGCCGATCAAATACGGGCCCGGCTTGTAACTCAATAGTTCCGCGGGAATGGAATAAGGCACTTGGCTGGCCGCGTCCATGGCAAGTAACTTTGGCGTGATCGGAATCAAATCCACCCGGCTGTTTTGCGCGCCGCCACTTTCAGTCAACGCCGCCGTGTCCATGTATTGGCCCGGTGCAAACATGCAGCCCTGTAACAATGCAGCGGCCACGGCCGCCACAGAAAAAATACGCATCATAGTGCTCGGACACTCGCGATAAACGACAAGAAAAAAAGACTACTCGGGTGGGGAATCCAAGCAGTCTGAAAAGCGGAAGGTGGTGGATCAGTTGCCGGTGCCGGTGGTTCCGGTCGTACCGGTGGTCCCGGTGGTGGTGCCGCCGTTGGAACTGCCGCCGCTGTTGGACGCAGCCGCCACGCCGGCAACAATGGCGCTGGCGACCAGCAGGGTTTCCCCGACTGTCACCGAACCCGCGACCTTGGTACTGAGCCCCAACGGCAACTCGTCGGCCAACACCGTCGTACTCATGACACTGAGCACAATAACCGCCAGTGCTTTTCTCATAACAGACTCCTTATCGTCAGTGAGTAGCCGGGCCGATAGTGCCATCCAACTAAACAGCACACCAGACGGGTAACTTCCAGGTGCATTAGTTGAAAATAACGTTTTACCGGCAAAGTGCCCGGCCCTCACTGCATTGCCGATGTTTGAAGTTATTCGGAACGTTATTAATTGTCGGAAACTTCAGGCCCTGCCGTACTTGTCTTCAAACCGGACAATGTCGTCTTCGCCCAGGTAAGACCCCGACTGCACTTCGATCAACTCCAAAGGAATCACCCCAGGATTCTCCAGCGCATGCACCTGGCCGATGGGGATATAGGTCGACTGGTTTTCCGCGACCAGGTAGGTCTGCTCGCCATTGGTGACCCGGGCCGTGCCGCTGACCACGATCCAGTGTTCGGCGCGGTGGTGATGCATCTGCACCGACAATTTGGCTCCCGGCTTCACGGTGATGCGTTTGACCTGATACCGCGCGCCGCTGTCCACCGAGTCATACATGCCCCACGGCCGATACACCTCTCGGTGGTTGAGGTGCTCGTGCCGCCCGGCCTGCTTGAGCTGATCGACGATCCCCTTGACCTGCTGCACCTGGTCCTTGTGAGCCACCAGCACGGCGTCCTTGGTCTCGACGATGATCAAGTCGTGCACCCCGACGGTGGCGACCAGGCGGCTGTCGGCGTGCACATAGCTATCGCGGGTATCGAGCAGCAACCCATCACCGCGCAGCACATTGCCGCCGGCGTCTTTTGCACTGGCCTCCCACAGGGCCGACCACGAGCCGATATCGCTCCAGCCGGCGTGCAAGGGCACCATCACCGCGTCATCGGTTTTTTCCATCACGGCGTAGTCGATGGAGTCGTCCGGACATGTGGCGAAGGTTGCCGCATGCACGCGGGTAAACGGCAGGTCCTGGCTACCGCCCTCCAGCGCCACGCGGCAGGCTTCGAGCATGGCCGGCTGGAAGCGTTCGAGTTCTGCCAGGTAGCGGCTGGCGCGGAACATGAACATGCCGCTGTTCCAGGCGTAATAACCGCTCGCCACATACTGCGCGGCCGTGGCGGCGTCCGGCTTCTCGACAAAGCGCTTGACCCGGTAACTGCCCTCGCCCACCGCCGTGCCCTGCTCGATGTAGCCATAGCCGGTATGCGCGCAGGTCGGGGTGATGCCGAAGGTCACCAGCTTGCCGGCCCTGGCCAGGGGCAGCGCCACTTCGAGGCTGGCATGGAACGCGGGCACATCTTCGATCAAATGGTCGGCGGCCAGCACCAGCAGGATCGGGTCCTGGTCCTCGGCAACCGCCTTGCACGCTGCCAGGGCGATGGCCGGCGCGGTGTTGCGCCCCACCGGCTCCATCAGGATGCTCGCCTGCTCCATGCCGAGCTGGCGCAACTGCTCGGCCACCTGGAAACGATGCTGCTCGTTACAGATCAACTGCGGCAAGGCGACGTTGGCGCCCTCCAGGCGCTGGATGGTCTGCTGCAGCATCGACAGGTGCGCATCGGTCAGGCGCAGGAACTGCTTGGGGTTCAGTTGCCGCGACAGCGGCCACAGGCGCGACCCCGAACCGCCTGCCATAATCACGGGTAACAACATAAATGCATCCTCGAGGCAGAGCGTCAGAAATAGGCGCGGCTGTTTTCATGCACGCGCGGGCTGACGCGCAGTTCATCCTGTGGCCACCAACGGTACTGCTGATGTTGCTCGGTTGGCAGCAAGAGAGTCTGCCCATCTTCCAGGTCCAGGCAATAGCCGAGCACCACATAGTGGGTATCCGGCCCGCTGCCGGCATTGGCGAACACGCTGTCATCGTAGAAGTGCTCGTACACCCCGAGCAGACGTGCATTGGCCCGTTCAAACGTGCGTCCCAGCTCTTCGCCGGTGATGCGCCGGAACGCGCTGTCGAGGCTTTCGTTCTTGCGGATACGCCCCCCGGGCACGAACCAGAAACCAAAGGCTGGCCGGTTGACGCGCAAACCGAGCAAGACTTCGCCACGGCTGTTTCTCACCACTAGGTCAATCGCCACCAACGGCGTCGAAGCCACGACCGTTTGGAAGGTCGGTAAATCAAGCCACATACCCATCAAACCTGTGCCAGAAAACGTTGCAGAATGCGTTCCTTGTCGAGGAACTCCTTGGCGTAATTCAACGCCACCTCATTACGCGTCGGCATTGCCAGTGCCCGCTCGATACCCGTGCTCAGTGCCGTGACCGATTCCGGCTCGATCAACACCGCAATGCCCTGATGTTCCTCGCACAGGCGGCCGAGTGTGGTATCGGGGTCGGCGGTGATAATTGCGTTGCCGCCCACGGCCAGAATGTTGGTGAGCTTGGACGGCAACACCGCATCTGCCACGCCACGCTTCTGGATCACCAGGTGCACATCGGCCGAGGCCAGCAGCGCCGGTAAATCCTCGTAGGCCTGCAACGGCGCGAACAGCACATTGCGCAGCCCGTCACGCTGGACACGTTCGAGCAGACGCGCCTTGCCGGTGCCCTGGCCGACGATCAGGAACACCCACTCCGTGCGCTGGGCATGGGCCTGGGCGACATCGAGGATCAGCTCCAGGCCTTGCTTCTCGCCGAGGTTGCCGGAGTACAACAACACCTTGGTTCCCGGCGGCACGCCCAGGCGTTGCAGCAACGCGCGGTCGCGCGGCACATCGCGAAAGCGTGCGGTCTCCGACCAGTTCGGAAAGAACATCAGCCGCTGGCTGTACACGCCCTTGCCCCGTGCCTTGTGGAGCATGCCGCTGGAAATCGTCGAGACCCGATCAAAGCGCCGCAGCAGCCAGCGCTCCACACCCAACGCCAGGCGCCGCAACGGCGAACCGCCGCCAATGCCCAGGCCGAGCATCGCATCCACTTCATAGTCCTGGACATGCAACACCGACCGCGCGCCACTGAGCTTGGCCAACAGCAACGCCTGGGGCGCACAGAACAGCGTGGGCACCACCAGGATCACCAGGTCCGGCTTCCAGCGCAGTTGCCCCAGCACCGCCACACACGAGCTGGCGGAAAAACTCATCAGGTGCAGCAGACGCGTCATCGCCGTGGGCTGGCGTGGTACGTAAAGCGGACAACGGATCACCGTCACGCCGGCATCCAGCTCGGTACGAAAACGCCACGGCGAATAGCCCTCGCCCACCTGCCACTGCGGGTAATACGGCGGCGCCGTGACTACGCGGACCTGATGACCTTGCACCGCCAGCCAGCGCGCCTGTTCACCGCTGTACTTGCCGATACCGGTCAGCTCCGGGCTGTAATTGATGCCGTACAAAAGCACTTTCATCACTGGCCCCGAGGCTGTTCGAGCGCCGCGAGATAGGCGTTGTAGGCGTCACGCAAGCCCTCCTCCAGCGGCACGTAGGCTTCCCAGCCAAGGGCGTTGATACGGCTGACATCGAGCAACTTGCGCGGCGCACCGTCGGGTTTGTCGGTGTCGAAACGCAGGCGCCCCTGGAAGCCGGTGACCCGCACCAGCGCCTCGGCCAACTCGGCGATGGTGCAATCCACGCCGGTGCCTACGTTCAGGTGCGAGCGCATCGGCTGGGTCTGTTCGCGGTAGCGCGCCGCATCGAGTTCCATCACATGCACGCTGGCCGCCGCCATGTCATCCACGTGCAAGAATTCCCGTCGCGGTCGGCCACTGCCCCAGATCACCACCTCGTCATCGCCGCGCTGGGTCGCTTCGTGGAAGCGCCGTAACAAGGCGGCGATCACATGGCTGTTTTGCGGATGGTAGTTATCGCCCGGCCCATACAGATTGGTCGGCATCACACTGCGGTAATCGCGGCCGTGCTGGCGGTTGTAGCTTTCGCACAGCTTGATCCCGGCGATCTTGGCCACGGCGTAGGGCTCGTTGGTGGGTTCCAGTGCACCGTCCAGCAACACCGCTTCGATCATCGGTTGCGGCGCATGCACCGGGTAGATGCATGACGAGCCGAGGAACAACAGTTGCTGCACGTCATGGCTGTGGGCAGCGTGGATCACATTGGCCTGGATCATCAGGTTCTGGTAGATGAAGTCGGCCGGGTATGTGGCGTTGGCATGAATCCCACCCACCTTTGCGGCCGCCAGGTACACCTGGTCGATACGGTGCCTGGCGAAGTACGCCTGCACGGCCGCCGGGTCGAGCAGGTCCAGTTCATCGCGGCCCGCCGTGAGTATCTGCGTGTAGCCCAACGCCCAGAGGCGCCGCACGATGGCCGAACCGACCATGCCGCGATGGCCGGCGACAAAAATCCGCGCATCAAGATCACGTGCCATGTTCAGTTCTCCACCGCAATCGGTGCGTCATGCCCGTGCAGGCGCAGCAAGGCGTGGCGCTGGGCGATCTTGAGGTCTTCGCGGACCATCTCCGCACACATCGCCTGCGCACTGATTTCAGGCACCCAACCGAGCACGCGCTTGGCCTTGGACGGGTCGCCCAGCAGCGTCTCCACCTCGGCCGGGCGGAAGTAACGCGGGTCCACCCGGACAATCACGTCGCCCACCAGAATGCCCGGCGCCAGGTCGCCGTCGATGTGCTCGACCACCGCCACCTCCTCCACGCCTTCACCCACAAAGCGCAGGCGTAGCCCAAGCTCCGCCGCCGACCAGCGAATGAAGTCACGCACCGAATACTGCACACCGGTGGCGATCACGAAATCTTGCGGGCTGTCCTGCTGCAACATCATCCACTGCATGCGCACATAGTCCTTGGCATGCCCCCAGTCGCGCAGGGCATCCATGTTGCCCATGTACAGGCACGGCTCCAGGCCCAGCGCGATGTTGGTCAGGGCGCGGGTGATCTTGCGCGTCACGAAGGTTTCCCCGCGGCGTGGCGACTCGTGGTTGAACAGGATGCCGTTGCACGCATACAGGCCGTAGGCTTCACGGAAGTTCACGGTGATCCAGTAGGCGTACAACTTGGCTACTGCATAGGGCGAGCGCGGGTAGAACGGCGTGGTTTCCTTCTGCGGGGTTTCCTGCACCAAGCCATACAACTCGGAGGTCGAGGCCTGGTAGAAGCGGGTCTTTTTTTCCAGGCCCAACAGGCGGATCGCTTCAAGAATACGCAAGGTGCCCAGGGCGTCCACATCGGCGGTGTATTCCGGTGAATCGAAGCTCACCGCCACATGGGATTGCGCGCCGAGGTTGTAGATTTCGTCGGGCTGGACCTGCTGGATGATGCGCGTCAAGTTCGACGAGTCCGCCAGGTCGCCGTAGTGTAGGATCAGGTTTTTATGCAGGGCCTGCGGGTCCTGGTAAATATGATCGATGCGCTGGGTATTGAACGACGACGAACGGCGCTTGAGGCCGTGCACCGTATAGCCTTTTTCCAGCAGCAGCTCCGCCAGGTACGAGCCATCCTGGCCGGTAATACCGGTGATAAGCGCAACTTTGTTCATGTCTGTCTCCCGATTGATAGGCGAGCGAAGGCCGACACCCAAACTTGGGTGTTTGTTAAAAACGGTCAGTTACTTCTGTTTGGGCAGGTTCAAGTTATGGCCGGTCAACTTCGAGAGTTCCCGGACAATGGCTTCCTTATCGTTTAAATGGGCAATTGCGGTTTCCAGCTCCAGCACCTTGGCGCCCACCAGGAAGCGGTACCAATAGCCCTGGAGCAGGTGATAGACCAGGCCGCTGCGGCCATCGAGAAACCCCAGCTGGATGATGTAGCGCCACAAGAAATAGGCGGTCGAACTCAGGGTGAACGGCACGCGGTTATAGAGGCGGTTCTTGATCAGGCGCTTGGCCTTGGTCTGGAACGAACTCTGCCCCGTGTGCAGTTCATCGCGGATCGCAAACAACCCCAGCCGCGTGTTGAGCACTTCAATCGCTTCGCGGGTGGCGTACTGGTTGTGCTTGTGGGTGAAGAAGGTCAAGTCATGCAAGTTATGGTCGGCGAACCCACCTTCCAGAGTGATGGTGCGACCCTCGGCCACCGAGATGTGCTCGTCCATCCAGCGGTCTTCCATGCGCCCGAACCCGGTGCGCCACAGCCGTAGCATCCGCAACGGGTAACGCCCGCCATGCCGCACCCAGCGCCCCATGAAAATGTGCTTGCGCTTGAAGTTGATGCCGGTGATATCGCTGGCCAACGTCGGCAAGCGTGCGTTGATCTCGGCAGCGAGGTCGGCCTCGATGATCTCGTCGGCATCCAGGCGCAGCGTCCAGTTGCCGGTAATCGGCAGGTTGTCCAGCGCCCACTGGAACTGCTTGGCCTGGTTGACGAACGGGTGCTGCACCACCCACGCGCCATGGGCACGGGCGATGTCGCAGGTGCTGTCGGTGGAGAATGAGTCCACCACCAGCACTTCGTCGCTGAAAGCCCGCACCGAGTCGATGGCCCGGGCGATGTGCAGGCTTTCGTTGTAGGTGAGGATGATCACGGTGATGGTTTCGCGCTTCATGGCGTGGGCTCCTGCACAAGCTGGGTACGCAGGCCGATCTGGCGGGACGGATGCCCGGCATGCACGGTCCAGGGCTGCGCGATGCTCTTGATCACCAGGGTGCGGGCCCCCACCACCACGCCGTCAGCCACACTGACGCCTGGGGTGATGAACGCCTCGGCACACACCCACACGTGCTCCCCCAGCACGATGGGTTTTGCATACAGCTGGAAGTTCTTGCTGTTGTAGTCGTGGGAGCCGCCGCACAAATGCGCGCCCTGGGAAACCACGCTGTAGCGCCCAATGCGGATCAACGCCATGCTGTACAACGTGGTGCCATCGGCAATGCCGACATGGTCACCCAGCTCCAGGTTCCAGGGCGCCCAGACCTTGGCCCGTGGATACACGTGCACCCCCTTGCCCAACCGCGCACCGAACAGCCGCAGCAGAAAGGCCCTCCACGCATGGAACGGGCGCGGGCTGGTGCGAAACAGCACCACGTACACCATGTTCCAGAGCTGGCGGCGCAGCCGATGGCCCAATGAGAACGAGGCCGAACGGTGCGGGTCATTGCCTTGAAGAATCACGGGAAGCACTCCCGCACAATCTCCAGCAGGCGCTGCGCACCGCGACGGATATGAAAGCGTTCGGCAAAACACGCCCTGGCCCGCTCGGACATTTGCGCGTAAGCGGGCGCATCCAGCTGCAACCAGCGTTGCAGGTTGTGCAGGGCGCCGTCGGCGGTGTCGTCACTGACAAAGCCCACGCGATCCTTGTCGATTTCACGCCAGATATTGACCTTGTTGCTGATCAGCACGGGCTTGCCGCACGCCAGCGCTTCCGCCACCACCACGCCGAAATTTTCCTGGTGCGAAGGCAGGCAAAACACTTCGGCGGCGTAAAACGCGCCCCACTTTGCAGTCCCCTGCAACATGCCGGGCCAGCTGATGCGATGGGCAATGCCCGACTTTTCGGCCTGATCCTGCAGCGCCTGTACCCAACCGCCCTGATCGGGGCCGGCCATGACCAGGTGCAGCCGCTCGTCTTGCCCGGCGACCTGGGCAAATGCCTGCACCAGGTGGTCGCACCCCTTCTTCTTATGGATGCGACTCAGGAACAGCACTACCCGCTTGCCCTTGAGTTCCGGGTGACCGGTGATGAAGTCCCGCGCCAGGCGCGCCCCATCGGCCGGTGGGCTGGCAGTGCCATACGCCGTGATCGTTTCATGGGCGCGATACAGCCAGAACGACTCACGCGCGCGGATTTGCTCTTCTTCACTGGTAAACACCACCCGCCGCGCATCCCTCAGCACCCGGTATTCGCCCCATGGCCAGTAGAGCCATTTCTTCAGATGCTTGAGCGGGTATTCGTGCTTGAACCAGGGATCCAGCATGCCGTGGGTATACACGATGTAAGGTCGTCCCAACTTATTCAGCACCTGGCGGGCGACAAACCCGTGGTACTGCCACAAGCCGTTGATAATGAAAAAATCATAGTGCCGGGCGTGCTGCTCCAGCCATTCGCGGATGTTGCCGTTCAAGCCGTAGCCGAATCGGCTTGGCCCCATGAAATGCACGGTGCCGGGATAGTCCACCGCGAACTCGGCATCCAGCGTCAGGACATCCACGCGATGCCCCTCCTGGGCGAGCACCGTGTCGATTTCCCGGGCCGCGTTGATCGGGCCGCCTTTTTCCGGTCTGACCGAAGAGATGATTCTTAGTAACTTCACGTGCTGTCGTCCGCTGATGCATTAAGTAGGTTCAGGTTTTCTTGCAGGCCGCGAGAATCAGGCAGGCATACAGCACGCCAAACGCCAGGAATGTGCCCTGCATGGTCATGACCCCGTTGAACAGGATCGGCGCCAGGAAACCGCACAGCAGCAACGGCACCCCGGTGCCTTGCCTGACCAGCGCCGTGTAGGACTTGAGCAGTAACCAGAGCAGCACGAGGATCCTGAACAGGATGAACATCAGCCCGGCGGGCAGGCCCATTTCCAGCACGATGCGTGACCATTCATCTTCGGCCAGTAAAAAACCTGCGCCCTGCTCCCGCCCTGCGCGCAGGATCGTCGAGGCGGCGTTGGTGCCCGAACCTATCCCGTGGCCCCACAACGGCGCGTCATCGACCACACGCGTGAACGCATACAGGCTGGAGAACGCGCGAGTGACCGGCGAGCCTTCACTGGCCACGGCGCTGCGGTTGCGCTCCACCAGCACCTGGTAGCTGTCGGTGGACATGAAGATCAGCAGGCTGACAAACAACGCGGCCGCCAGGAAAAACAACGACAACAGGTTGCGTTGCGATTTCTTGATCAAGGCGACCATCAACGCCGCCAGCAGCACAATCGCAGCGTACGCATAGATCGCCCTGGACCCCGTGAGAAAACACATCACCGCCACCGCAGCCGCCGACACGCCAAACAGCCCATAGCGCCGGGCGAACACGGCACGGAACAAGGCCTTGTCAAACACCGCCGCGACCAGGAATGCAAAGCAGGCCGACACGTACACCACATGCCCGGCCGTGAACGTGAAGGTGCCGTAGGGCCGCACGACACCGTCGGCAATCATGAAAATGAAGTCATCATCACCAATGCCTTTGTTCACATACGCCTGGGGTCCGGACGAATACTGCAGCACCACCAGCACGCTGATCGGGATCGCCGCGAACAGCGTGATACGGGCGAACCGATAGACATCCGTCAACCTGAGCGTCTTGCCAGCGACAAATATCAACGGGAAATACAGCAGGTAGTTGCGCACGCCGTAGCCGTAGATGACGAAGCCTTCAGGGCTGCTCAACAGAAACGCGGCCACCAGCAGGAAGAACACCATGACCAGCACGACAAAGTAGGCCGACACCAGGTTTTTCGAGAAAAAACCGAACCGGTAGGCGCACCAGTAGATGTAAAGGACGATCGGGTCCTTGATGAAATAGATGACCGAACTGAGGCTCGGCATCACCCACTTGCGCAAGACCCCTTCGAACAGGATGAACAGGTAGATAAGCACGAAGGCGCTGACCACCCGCGTGCGGTAGCGCTCATGCAGGCTGACCCTGTCAGGAATGGCCAAGGATTGCATCCATCACCTCCCTGGCGTAGCTGTCCCAGGTGGTTCCACCGGCAGACAACACAGCGTTGTGCTGCAACGCCCTGAGCTTGTCCTTGTCTTCGGCCAGCTCAACCAGACGGCTGGCGATCGCTTCGGCAGAACGGATCGGCACCACATAACCGTTGAAACCCTCGACGACCAGGTCGGCCGCACCGCAGTTCTGCGACACGATCACCGCTGTGCCCGTGGACAAGGCTTCACCTACCACCAGGCCAAACGCCTCGGCGACCGACGGCAGCACCAGCACATCGGCCTCCAGCAAGTGGCGGATAACGTCATCGTGGGACGCGGAACTGAACCACTGGTACTTTTTCAGCTCGGCATTGAGCACGGGGTTGCGACCGTTGGCGTAGTCGCCACCGATCACCGTGACGTCCAGGGCAACGCTGCTCGCCGCAAGATTCAACGCGTCGAAAAAGTACGAAATGCCCTTTTGCTGGGTCAGCGCGCCGACATAAATCACTTTCAGTCGTGTACCTGGCCGGGCGCTTGCTTCATGACGCACCATCGGCGCCGGCGCGCCATAGGGCGTGATCGCAACCTTGCCTGGCGCAACGCCGTGCTCACCCAGGGTGCGCTTGGCAAAGGTACTCGCCACTATGATCCGGTCTGCCAAGGCCAACTCGGCCGTCTGTTTGCGCATGGTGTCATTGCTGATATCGGGAATGCTGGCACGCCAGGCAGGGTTGGCCTCGCGCTCATGCTCAAGCATCCTGCAGGCGTAGGCGATGGAGCCGAAGGCCGCCTCATAATTGAGGGTGATGTCGCCGATGTCGCGGGCGGCGCTGAACAAGCCCAGGCACTTGCCGTCATAGCCGTACACCTGGCTGGGTTTGCGCGGGGTGTTGTAGAGGAAAGCGGCGCTGGCCTGGTCAATGTGGTTGTAGACGTTTTCCGGGCAGAAGATGCCGGTGTTGCGGCGTGTCAGGCGATACCACTTCAGTTTGTCGCAGATCACACGCGGCACGTCATAACGCGGGTAACTATGCAGCAACGCGCCATCGACCTGATCGAACGTACGCCGCAGGCACTCCTTGCCCACCACCGGCAGACGGCAGAGGAACGACCCCTTATGCAGTGCCAGCGAGGTATGGAACGAGTGCAGCAACTGCCGTTGATTCAACGCGCGCAGCAACGCGCGGACATTCTGATTACCAACGGGATGAGCGACCAGAATCATCTTATTTACCCATCCAGGCTTCGACGACGGCACTTGAGCGGACCGGGCTGTAGGTAAACGCATGCGCCCCACGCGACCTGATGACCCGTGCCGGATTGCCCGCTACCACGCTGTACGGCGCCACATTGCGCCCGACCACACTGCCGGCACCGACGACGGCACCTTCACCGATCGTCACGCCCGGCAGGATGATCGCGTCGGTGGCGACCCAGGCGTAGTCGCCGATCACCACCGGGGCGACTTTCAAGCGCCAGGCAGGATCATCCAGGCCATGGGTACCCGTGAGAATACGCACGCCTTCATTGATCGCCACATGGGCACCCACACGGACGGCGGCGTGCAATTGGATAAAGGTGCGCTTGCCGATAAAGCTGCCGGTGCCCACGCTGAAACACGCGACGGAGCCTTCGAATTCCACGGCATTGATCATCACCAGCGGAGCCAGGCTGGCCCCCTGTCGGCGCAACGTGCGCTGGCGGCGATCGGCCTTGAGCAAGCGGCCCAGCAACAGCACGCGCTTGGCCAGGTACTTGAGCCCCTCAGGCGTCAGCAGGCTGACTTTCAATCGATGGCGGATCAGGTGATTAATCAGCACGGGCCATCCTCAGTTCAAGACGATGGAAACCGCGCCTGGCAAAGCAGAACAGGACGACTTCGGTGGCCACCAACACATAGCAGACACCGAGCAGGCCATAGTCCGGTGCCAGGTAGAACACCGCCAGACTGCTGGCGACCGATACCAGCATGAACACCACGGCAAACGACGAATAGGATGCGGTGGCCATCAGCGCCACCCAATACACCTGCCAGGCCACGTGGGTCAGCGCACCGATGATCAGCACCAGCATGATGCGGGAGGAATAATCGTCTTTGCGGCCCGACCACACATCAAAGATCGTCCCGCCGAATATCACCACCAGCGCGCCCAGCACACAGGCGATGGGCAGCGAGAACCGCAAGGCATAGCGGATCATTTTGCGGACCAGTTGGTTGTCACCGATGGAGAACGCATAGGAAATCTCCGGCCACAGGGATTGGTTCACCACGGTCGAGAACTGCACCAACACCCTGGAAATCGTGCGGTACAAACCGAATATCGCCGCGTGCGCCGGAGACAGCAGCACCGACAACAGAATGATCAGCCCCTGCACGTTCAACGCCAAGCCAATCGGAAAGGCCAACGAAGTCAGTGACGGTTTGATCAACGTCACAAATGCCCGCCTGCCGATCGCAGAAACGTTGAAACACAAGGCGATCCCCAACCGGTTGGCGATCAGGTTCTTGCTGACGATGCCCGTCGCGCGCACGGCCAACAGCACCAGGCTGGTGGCGACCAGGCTGTGGCTCAGGTAAGCGCACAGCAACGCAGCCGACCATTCCAGCATGCGGATGACGTTCATGATGAATGCCGACAACGGCAAGGCCTTATTGGCCCGGTAGCGGATCGAAATCATGTTGGTAAACAGGCAAAGCAGCGAGTAGCCGGTCAACGCCGAGAGAATCAGCACCCCGTCGCCGCTCTTGATCGACTGGAGGTTGAGCACGCTGAACAGGTCAAACAACGCCAGGGCGCCCAGGGTCAGCAACAGCACACTGAGTCCCGCCAGGGATAGAAACGCAAAGCTGGTGCTGTACACCGCACTCGCGACCTTCAACCGTCCGCGCTCGTGCCAGATCACGACCTTGCTCGATGCCGCCGTGGTCACACCCAGGTCAGACAGCGCCAGGTAGGTCGGAATCGCAGACAGCACCACCCATTCGCTGTATGCGCCAAAGCCCCAACTGGCAATCAGCACCGGCACACTCACCACCTGGATCAGCAGGTTTACCACCTGGCCAAACGAATTAGCGCCAATGCCGCTGACGATTCTTTTAAGCACACTCATGGGAAGACCTATACCGGGTTGAGAGGTCGCCCAACGGATACGTAGTGAATACCTTTCTTCTGCACACTGACGGGGTCGAACAGGTTGCGTCCGTCAAAGATCAGCGGTTGCTTGAGCTGCTGTTTGATCACCGTGAAGTCCGGTGCCTTGAAGACCTGCCACTCCGTGACGATCAGCAAGGCATCGGCCCCTTTCAGGCAGGCTTCCTTGGTACCGCACAGGCGCAGGTCTTCGCGGTCGCCATAGAGACGCTGGGTTTCTTCCATCGATTCCGGATCAAAGGCCTGCACGTTTGCCCCGGCACGCCACAAGGCCTCCATCAACACGCGGCTAGGGGCTTCGCGCATGTCATCGGTATTGGGTTTGAAACTGAGCCCCCAGAGCGCGAAAGTCTTGCCCGCCAGTTGCGCGTTGAAGTGCGTGGACAGTTTGTTGAACAGGCTGTTTTTCTGTTCGGCATTGCGTCGCTCCACAGCCTTGAGCAGCGTGGCATCGAAGTCGAGGGTCTCGGCGGTCTGGATCAAGGCCTGGACATCCTTGGGGAAACACGACCCGCCATACCCCACGCCTGCGTACAGAAAGTGATAGCCGATACGCGGGTCGGACCCGATGCCCTGACGCACCATCTCGATGTCGGCCCCCAGTCTCTCGGCCAGGTTGGCCATCTCGTTCATGAAGCTGATCTTGGTGGCGAGCAGGCAATTGGCAGCATATTTGGTCAACTCGGCGCTGCGCACATCCATCACGATGATTTTTTCGTGGTTGCGGTTGAACGGCGCGTAGAGCTCGCGCATCACCGCCTCCGCATGCCGGCTGGCGGTGCCGATGACAATGCGGTCCGGCCGGATGCAATCAGCCACCGCAGAGCCTTCCTTGAGAAACTCCGGGTTGGACACCATGTCGAAGGCCAGGTCGGTGCGCTCACGCAGCGCGAGCATGGCAGCCACCCGTGCACTGACCTTGTCGGCGGTGCCCACGGGAACGGTGGATTTGTCGATGATGGTCAGCGGGGCCAGCATGTGCTGCCCAATGGTCTCGGCCACCGCCAGCACGTACTTCAAGTCGGCCGAGCCGTCTTCATCTGGCGGTGTCCCCACCGCGATAAACTGCACTTCACCATGCTTGACTGCAGCCACGGCGTCGGCGGTGAAATTCAAGCGGCCGGCCGCATGATTTTCCCTGACAAGAGCTTCCAGGCCTGGCTCGTAGATCGGGATATGCCCCTGTTTGAGACGCTCAACCCGCTGCGCATCAATATCGACACACAGCACATCGTGGCCGACTTCGGCAAGAACGGCGCCCTGGACCAGCCCTACATAACCAATGCCAAAAACTGTGACTTTCATAGCGTTTCTCGTTGAACCTGCGGCCAGTGGTAGACGTGCTGCGCGTTGGACTTCAAATGCCTGGCGTCCAGGATCAAACGCTGTCTGACGTGTACTCGTAGTGGTAATAGCTGTAGGCGCCGTATCCGTATTTGGCGGATGAGCGCTTCTCGATACCGTTGAAAATCGCGCCTTTGAGTTCAATGCCGTTCTGTTGATAGCGACGCATCGTCAGCTCCACCTCGCGCACAGAGTTCAATTCGAAACGGGCCACGATCAGATTGGTGCCGGACTGGCGCCCGACGATGGTTGCATCGGTGACCGCCAGAAATGGCGGTGTATCCAGAATCACCAGGTCGTACAGCGCGCTGACCTGGTCCAGGAATTCGCTGAAGTTGGCGTGCATCAGCAGTTCCGATGGGTTCGGCGGGATCCGCCCACGGCTGAGGACGTGAAGGTTCTCGACCTCCGTGGTATGGATCGCTGTGCCGAGCTCGCAGTGTTTGGCGAGCAGGTCGGAAAGACCGTTTTCTGCCGCAACACCAAAGACTTTGTGCAAGTAACCCTTGCGCATGTCTACGTCCACCAACAACACACGCTGCCCCGAATGCGCGACCACAGCGGCCAGGTTCGCCGAGACGAATGTCTTGCCCACCTGCGGGCTCGGCCCGGAGATCATCAAGCGGTTGTTGCCCGCTTCCAACATGGCGAAATGCAGACTCGTGCGCAGGCTGCGCAGCCCTTCAATGGCCAGGTCCGTTGGGTTGCTGAGGGCCAGCAACTGTGTGGAGCCCACCTTGTTGCTGCGAAAGAGCTTCTGGTCCATGTCCTTCTGGATGGCACTGAACGGAATGGCCGCATACACCGGCAAGCCGAGTTTTTCCAACTCGTTGGGGTTGGACACGCCCCGATTGAGCGCCTTGCGAAACAGCACCAGCGCGACTGCCACAAAGGCACCGAGCAGCGTGGCGATCACAACAATCAACGCTTTCTGCGGCCTGACCGGGTTCCTCAGGTCGACATCGGCGGTATCGATCAAGCGCACGTTACCGACCGTGCCGGCGCGCATCACGTCCAACTCCTGATACTTGTTGAGCAGTTGCGTGTAGATCTCGGTGCTGACTTTCAGGTCGCGGGTCAGGCTCAACAACTCTTGCTGGGTGGTCGGCAGGCTTTCGACCTTCTTGGCCAGCTCGCTCTGGCGGGCCGTGAGTTCTGCCAGTTGCGTCAGGAGCGCGCGGTACACCGGGTGCTGGGGGGTGAACTTTCGCTCGATCTCGGCCTGCTGCATCTTGAGCTCGGAAATGCTCGCATCCAGCGCCACGATCTGGTCAAGAATGGCCTTGGCCTCAAGGCTGATGTCGATGGTTTTGTTGCGGATCTGAAACTGGTTCAGCGCCGTCTCAGCCTGCTCGACATCCTTGCGCACCTGGGGCAATTGGTCTTTGAGGAACGCCAGGCTCTGGGCCGCCTCGGCGGAGGTGCGCTCAATGTTCTGGCGTACATAGATACGGGCGACCTCATTGAGTACCTGAATGGCCGCCTCGGGCCGCGTGCTTTCCAGCGCCAGGCCAATGATCCCCGACTCCTTGCCGCGCTCCGCCACATCCAGCAGCTTCTGATAGCGCAGAATGCTGGTGAGGCGTGGCCAACGCACAACGCTGAATTGCGCGCCAGGGTTGGCATCCAGCGTTTCGACCTGCAGCTGGAAGCCACTGCTTTCATAGAAGCGACCCACCTGCCCCGTCAGCAAAACGTTTTGGTCCTGGTCCGACAGGGTAAAGGTGCTGCCACTACCGGCAGTCAAGGTCAGTTCCTGGCCCAGCAAGTCGGCCGGAAGGCGTAACCGCGAAAACGTCAGGGCCTCGCCACCCCAACCGTAACTGTCGAGGCCGAGCCAGGGGCTCGCCACCTCATGGGCCTGCGTCGGCTTGAAGCGACGCGCCATGAAATCACCGATCAACGGGAAGCGCCTGGGCTTCACCTCAAGATCCAGGTTCAGGTTATCGACGGCAGTGCCAACGGTGATCCGTGAGCGGATCAACTCGACCTCCGTGACCGTGGGCGACTCCTTGCCGAGCAGACTGCCGACATCGGAGAAGCCGAGCATGTCGCCTTTTTTCGGTTCGACCTGAATGAGTGCGGTGGCTTGATAGACCGGAGGCGTCAACACGGCATAGGCCACACCCAGCGCCATAAAGACGATACTGATGCCACCGATCAGCCACTTGTGATCGAGCAACGTGCCCAACAACATCATGAAATCCAGATCAGTTTCTTCGCCGTTATGCGACGCTGTTGCGGGTGTTGATTGCATAAGTCAGTTCTTTTTTCCAACCAATAGTCAAGGAATGGCACAGGGTGCAAGACGCCCGGTTCCATGCACGTTTAACGGCTTCACTCAATACCCATACGCTGGCTCGTGGCCGACAACACACGCTTTCACACAATTAACGCAGAACTTATCAAGTGTGCGACATGACAACTTCAACCCACTTGACCGACCAACTTTTGCGCCCACGCCTGAGCCGCTTGTTCTATTAACGCATAGGCATGAACAAAGGCTGGTTTGCCTTGACGATAAGGGTCCATGATCTCGCGGTTGTATTGCCATTTACCCAGCAGGAACACTTTGCCCCGTGCTTCAGGGGCGAGGCTGAGTACCCCGCGGATATGCCGTTGCTCCATCACTAATACAAGATCCGCGTCACTCACCGCAGCGCTTGTCAGTTGACGTGCCCTGTGTGAAACCGGTGCATGCCCATGCTCTTCCAGCACCTGCAGAGCCGTGGGCTCCAGCGGGCTGTCACGCAATGCGGCCAACCCCGCAGAACTCACTTCTATCGCAGAGTGCGCCAGCGCATTGCGCAATAATTGTTCTGCCGTGGGGCTGCGACAAATATTGCCGACACACACAATCAAAATCCTATTGAACAAGGCAACCTCCCACGCGCCGACTGTATTAACCCGGTAGTAAAAGGGATGACCTTACTTCAAGCAGCGAGGCGATTATGGTCACAACCTCGGCACTTCGACCACCTGCCGAGGCAGACTAAAAATAACAACACCCGGCATAACCGACTAAAAATAACATTCCAATACTTTTGCCCTCCCACAGAATAAAGTGCCGCCTGACCGCAACAACCAAGAGACGGCCATGAACATGTCAAAGTTATTGGTAGAGCGTATTGGTCTATTTCCTTCTTCGGGAAATATTCATGTCGAAGTGAATAACTCCACCCGCGTCGTCGAGCGCATGCAGGTGTTATACCGCGACAATTCCCTGGACAGCGATGAGTCCTGTTCTGGACTGTCGATGGTGTTCGCCGATTGGCGTTTCAAGTTGCAGGTGAGTGATGCACTGTCGGTGTGCCTGTGCGTGGAAAGTCGCGGTGACAGCCAGTTCATGCTGGTCAAGACCGCCGAGTTGCTGGCGAACATCTGCGGCACCGAGAAGCGGCCATGAGCCTGTTGGATGATGTGATACGTAGCTATGCGCTGAGAAAACTCACCGGGATGTTCGAAGGTTTCGCCGAGCCGCCAGTGGGTACGCAATACCGGCGCAATACCCAGGCCATCGGCCGTTGGCTGGAGCAGTTGCACGGCAGCTCACCGCAGCAGATCACCCATACGCTACTAAAGCAGATGAACGAGGCGCGGCGGCGCGGCGACATGCGGCGTTTCAATGCGCAGACGGTGTTGCTGGAACTGATGGTGGACAGCCACCGGGCGCTGGACCTGGTGACTTACTCGGCCTTTGTGTGTGCCGCATCCAGCCGCCAGGAAGGCGTTTGATGGGCCTGGTCGGCACCTGACAAGGTGATGGCAACCCGGTTGAGCAGCAACTCGGCATTGAACTTGGGCACCAGTGCGCAGGCCAGCAACACCACCAGCCCACCGCCGATGAACGAGGGGGACACCCTGACGTGGGTGGTCTCAATGCGCCAGAGAAAGGCAATCGCCGCGACAGCACCCACGGTGACACCGGCCAGTGCTTCATTGAGTGGATGTATGTACGGCGCAACACAGTAAGCACCAAACCAGGCACCGGCGAGTAACCCCGCACCTGCCGCCGGCCAGCGCACTGCCGGATTGAACTGGCGGACCACCAGGCTCAGCGCCACGGTAAGCATCAGGCAGGTATTCATGGCATGGCCGCTGATAACGGCAATGTCCAAGTGCTGAAATGACAGGCCCCAGCCCTTGAACAGCAACTTGCTGAGCGCGACCACTGAATAAGCCACACCGACCGTTATGATCCAGGCCCTCAGTGCCCGAGGGTTGGAATACCGCAACCACACGGCGATGATGATAGCGGCCGGAATCATGACGGTAATGCCGCCATATTGCGCAAGTTCTGCCCGCATAGTTCCCCAATCCGGCAAGCCCGTTTCGGCGCCCATCAGACCTCAGTGCCGGGGAAAATACAACGTTATCTAAAGTCAGCCTTGGCACATGAAAAGCCGGCGGCTGATTCGACCAAATATTCTGAAGATGCAATTTACTGATAAATAACCAATTTAATAATTCCATATTTTAATAATTAGGTTAGAACCAATCGGCATTTTACAGACCCCGCCCCTGCCCCTACTTTGGACGCGAATAACCGACCCCCTACCCGGTGGAGGTGGTAATCACACCCAAGACAAGGACAGACCATGAGCATCGAATTCATCGGCTACATTGGCGGCCATCACGCTTCCGAGATCCATCCGCGCAGCGGCCCTACCCTGCAACCCG
>Ga0157373_10000529_pt1 | contig 29839 bp, 26 predicted proteins | sample C65metaG_FD_113460 | JGI IMG/M metagenome (GOLD analysis project Ga0157373, IMG submission 113460) | Corn rhizosphere microbial communities from Kellogg Biological Station, Michigan, USA - C6-5 metaG | ecosystem: Host-associated > Plants > Roots > Rhizosphere > Soil | place: USA: Michigan... | reverse complement strand
TCTCCAAACTTAGGCGATGGTTGGCGGGTGTCAAAAATGCGTCTATTACAGGATGTGAAACAATCAGGGTTCCAGGCGGCGCTGCTGGTAGATCCAGTCGACGATTTCGCCGTCGGGGGTGTAGCCGGAGACAGTTTCGCGTAGGAGTTGGCGGACGCGGGAGTAGTCATCTTTTTCGACCGCGTTCAGCAGTTCGCTCAACCTGTCCTTTAATACTTCCCAAGGCAGGTGATCTTCATTAGCGGACATGATCATCGGGTGAGAGGTCGCCGCCACGTTATCTCCGATCAACAGCTCTTCGTAGAGCTTTTCACCCGGCCGCAATCCGGTGAACTCGATGGAAATGTCGCCTTGAGGATTACGCTCGGATCGAATACTCAAACCTGACAAATGGATCATCTTCTCTGCCAATTCGACAATCCGCACCGGCTCGCCCATATCCAGAACGAACACATCACCACCCTGCCCCATGGAACCTGCCTGAATAACCAACTGCGCGGCTTCGGGAATGGTCATGAAATAGCGGGTGATTTTGGGGTGGGTGACCGTTAACGGGCCACCGGATTTGATCTGGCTGTGGAACAGTGGAATCACCGAGCCAGAAGAACCCAACACATTACCGAAGCGCACCATAGTGAAGCGAGTCTTGTTGACCCGGGATACGTTGGCATTGTCACCAAACAACACCGGAGCGATTTCACGACTGAGGGCTTGCAAAGTCAACTCGGCCAAACGCTTGGTGCTACCCATTACATTGGTCGGGCGGACAGCCTTATCAGTAGAGATCAACACAAAGTTGGACACGCCTGACTGCAATGCAGCCTGAGCAGTGTTGAGCGTGCCAATGACGTTGTTAAGCACACCCTCAGCAATATTGTGTTCGACCATGGGCACGTGCTTGTAGGCAGCAGCGTGATAAACCGTGTCGACACCCCAGGTCTTCATAACATCAAGAAGCTTGTCCTGATGCCGGATGGAGCCCAGGATCGGCAGCAAGCGCACAGCAACTAACGCCCTGCCGCTACGCTGCTCCAGCTCCGCCAAGATGCTGTAGAGATTGAACTCGCTGTGCTCGAACAGCAAAAGCGTAGTGGGTTCCAGTGCAAAAATTTGCCGACACAGTTCTGCGCCAATCGACCCGCCAGCGCCAGTGACCATCACTGTCTTGCCCTTAATACAGCGCTCAAGCAAATCGGGTTGAGCAGGAACGGAGTCGCGGCCAAGCAGGTCGGCAATATCGACCTCTTGGATGTCTTCTACCTTAACTCGTCCGCTGGCTAGATCAGTGAAGTTGGGCACGCTTCGAATATGAAGCGGGAAACGCTCCAGGATGGTGAGAATTTCACGGCGTCGGGCCCGGGTTGACGACGGCAGCGCCAGAAGAATTTCCTGCGCACCGGATTCGTCGATCATCTGCTGGATGTGTTTGGGCTTGTAGACTTGCAATCCCGCAATCACTCGGTCAGCAATGCTCGCATCATCGTCGATAAAGGCGACCGGCCTCAACGTTCGGCCCATGCGCAACGCTGCGACCAACTGGTTGCCTGCTACGCCTGCGCCGTAGATGGCGACTTTAGTAAGCCCATCATCCCTGTTTGTGAACGGTACATGCTGTGCAGCAGTGAACCAATCCCCCATGAAGTATTGCCGCATGCATAGGCGCAGCCCTCCAATGATGACGAGGCTGAGCCACCAGTAATTGAAAATGATCGAGCGCGGGACGACTGTCTCATGGTTGCTGTACCAGTAGACCACAAGCGCCAGGATCAACGACGACAGGCTCACAGCCTTGACAATGGCCAGCAGGGCATCATTGCCAAAGTAGCGCATGACGGCTCGATACATGCCAAAACGAATGAAAAGAGGGATCGCAATAAGCGGCGCACTGATGAATAGCCAAAAGTGAGCTTTCAGCGGGTTATACATATCATCTATGCCCAGGCGCACGATAAAGGCGAGCCATAACGCGCACCATACCAAGACCACATCGGTGGCGACCTGGACCAGCCTTTTTTGCCTGCGAGGCAACCCCAGCAAAACTCTGCGCACTTTATCCATTCAGCCTGTTGAGCACGTAGCCCCCTCCTTTAAGCAGTCGTCAAGCGGCATTGTAACCTCAATGACAACAAGATCACCCGACACTTACACCGTGAGGACTTAGCATCTACAGAAAGAATCGATCAATTGGGTCCAAAAGGCCATCAACCATCATCGCAGCGCTGATCATCGAGAGCGCTTGAAGCGCTTGCGCCCGGCGACAAGGAAATTCTTGGGCGTGCGCCCCTCTGCGTGGGATGATAAGCTAAGTCTGTTCAGTGCGTCAGAAAGAAATAGCGCTTGGAAGGCACATCCAGGTGCGCTTGCACAGGATTTTTCAATAGCTCACATCGTCCACGATGACGCGACCAGGAAGGGCACGCCTGCATGAAAAAACAGCAGAAAGATGCAGAGCTCACCTTCTACGCAGAGTCTGGCTCCCGCGACAACTAAGAATATGGATGTTAACGGGATGAAAAAAGCAACTCCATCCTCAGACAATATTACAATCATTGACTGTTTTGAAACCCCGGTGATTTGAATGCTCAACAACTCAATAAATGCTGCCTTGACGGACATAGGGGCGGCGGTGAAACGCTATTCCCTCGTTGGCATGCTTGGATGGCAAGATGTTCGCCAGCGATATAGGCGCTCTGCCGTCGGGCCATTTTGGCTGACAATCAGCATGGGTGTCATGATTGGCACAATTGGTTTGGTATTCGGCCAAATTTTCAACTCTCCCATGAAGGAATTTCTTCCTTTCCTTGCTGTGGGCATGATTCTGTGGAGCTTCATTGCCACGTGCCTGCAGGAGGGATGCACCAGCCTTATAGTTGCAGAAAGTATTATCAAACAACTGCCCATTCCGTTGTTTGTGCACATTTTGCGCACACTGTGGCGTAACACACTTATCCTCGCGCATAACATTGTAATCTTCCCCTTGGTACTGCTGGCTGTACAAAAGCCGATTGGCATTGAAGCACTGCTGAGCATTCCTGGCATGGTTTTATTAGCGCTGAACCTGGCCTGGGTTAGCCTGATATTGAGCGTCTTTTGTGCACGATATCGCGACCTCCCGCAAATCATTGCCAGCATTTTGCAAATCGCGTTTTATCTCACTCCAATCATGTGGCTGCCGAGCCTGATCTCTGGCCGATCCGGCACCTATTTGTTGGATTTCAACCCCATCTACCATCTCATCCAAATTGTCAGGGCACCCTTGCTCGGGCAGGACGTCAGCGCTGTCAGTTGGTGGGTAGCGGGGAGCATGGCAGTGCTTGGCTGGAGCCTGGCAATCCTGATTTATGGCAGCTACAAACGTCGCATTGCATATTGGATCTAAGAAGAAAACTATTATGGCTTCTATTGAGTTTGATAAAGCATGCGTTGATTTCCCCATCTACAACGCAAACGCACGCTCGCTAAAAAAGCGACTTATTGAAGTTGCAACCGGTGGAAAAATCAACACCAATGAAAAAGGAAGAGTTACTGTAAGAGCACTGGAAAATCTTACTTTCTCTCTAAATGACGGGGATCGAATTGGATTGCTCGGACATAACGGTGCGGGGAAAAGTACACTGCTCAGACTGCTGAGCGGCGTGTACGCCCCCTCATCCGGCACGGCTAAAATTAATGGGGAAGTCGCCTCCCTCATTGATATTTCACTCGGAATAGACCCCGAAGCAACCGGCAGAGAAAACATCTTCATCCGAGGTATTCTTCTCGGAATGACGAAAAGCGATATTTCAACAAAACTCGAGGAAATTATTGAGTTTTCGGAGCTTGGCGACTTCATCGATATGCCAGTGCGAACATACTCGTCAGGCATGCATCTGCGCTTAGCCTTTGCGGTATCAACTACGATCAGACCAGAAATTCTTATTATGGATGAATGGCTATCTGTGGGCGACGAAGGCTTTAAACACAAAGCAGAAATGCGAATGAACGACTTAGTCAAAGCAACCAATATTTTGGTGATCGCCAGCCACTCCCGCGAACTTATTATGCATACCTGCAACCGAGTCATCTGGCTGGAACACGGAAAAGTAAAATTGGATGCAGACCCTGCAACCGTCACTCGAGCTTACTTCGGCGAATAATTTTTCCGAAGGTGCCCATCCTTCTGGTGAACCGATAGGGTCCATTACCAATTAGGTCAGTAATTTTTTTTGCGGGGAGGAGAACTACATAAAAATGACAGCATAGAAGCCTGCAACTGATGTAATTCTTGCGGGCTTTTGAACGGAGAACGGTGACCTTGTAGCCAGGGGGCCCCGCACTTCATGATGCTATATCGTGGAACTCTCAGAAAACAATCGGCACCGCAAGCCCTCCCCTCTCCTCGCAAAACATGACGCCACTCACTTGTTACGACAAATTGCCCTGGAACTGGAAACAAGAATCGCCCACCTTGAAGGGGAAAAAGGATTGCGGACGGACGCCACCTGAAAACGGACGGCGAGCTTTTGATCAGCGCATCAGACAGGTCTTTGAGCATCATAAACGACCTAAAGACTCGTTGTTTCGTCAGCGCGCCATAAACTCCACATTCAAAGTCACCACCTGCCCCCCGATGCTGTGCTCCCGCTCCTAGGCGGAGCAAGCACCTCATGATGCGTCACAACGCAAAAGTCAAATAGCCTATCTCAACCCCGAGCCCGTCGACTGACCGCTTCATCGTTTCGAAAAGTATAGGGCCGCCATAGTGTTGATATCCCGCGCCAGATAGTTGCCCGTTGTCCGCAGGGTTATCCAGTGCAGTAAATACTTGTAGCCGTAGCTGAATTTGATGGACGACCGACTAATTGAAAGCCGCGTCTTTCACTGCGATGAAGCGCATGTACAGATGGTGAAAAGGCCAGGATTTCGCTGGTTATCACTCTTTGGGTGAGCAATCCAATGTCGACCGTATAGGCTGCTGGGTAAATGTGCGGCGCAAGTTTGTCGGGACGCAAAAGGTGCAGCCTAAAGTCAAACCCGGGCGTGCCGATATCGCCCTGAATTTGACCATCAAGCGGTATTGCAAACTTGGCCGAAGAAAACCCAGCCACCAGTGACGGCGCAAAATGCACTGGGCAAAGCTAACAGCTACCTGGCCAGAAACTGATCAAGTTGATACGTTACCCCAACGCTTGTTACTTGCCGATCGACAACAATGTGGTAGCTCGCGCGATCAGACCCTTCACCCTTGGTTATCGGGCGCAAGAATTGGCTGTTGCGCGACGGCCAGCGCTCAACTTAACAGTTTGGTCGAGACGGCTAGAGCCAATGGCCAAGAGCTCTATGCGTGACTGCGTCACGCACTTGAGCACCTGCCACAGCCTCGAGCGTAGAAGCCTTCGAGGCATTGCTGCCTTGAAGCTGTTCGCCCACATCGCCTCGCGAGCACACCGCCTATTTTTGAATCGGAGGGCTCATGGAGCGCTTACGTTGTTACCGTGGAACTGCTCACCGGCAATACCACAGCAAACCAAAACCCCAATTTGCGGTAGGTGAGGTTTATGGATTACGTACACCGCCCCACCGATCTTCGCAACACTGAAAACTATTTCTTCAAACAAATAATAGCGAGGTCATTATCAATAGCTATCGATTCCGCATGAGGCCAAGGCTGCTTAGCCTCACAATACGTTTTACCAATAACAGCCTTGGCGCCCGTGGCCTTTTCGAACATATATCCAGAAACCCCTGTCAGCACCGAAATTTTTGAGTATTCCGGAAAAAACGCAGACATATTCATGTCACCTTGAATTGTACGTAACTTAGCAGGGTAGCCCCATGTACCCCCTTCAATATGCACATATTTCACATTATCAAAATTCGGGGACATTTCAAGACGAGATACAATCCGATTCGCCTTCATTCTATCCCACTCGTTAATTGTTTGTTGATCAGCCAGGATTTGATTATTAACAATCAAAAAGCCGACAAGGGTAACAAGTCTTGAAAAAATAATAATTGATTTTAGATGGCGACTGTCTAAATTTCGAATATACGAATCCGCCAGAAGAAATATTAACCCGATAGCAATTGACACATGAGCAATGACACGGGGAACAGGCCACCAATCCTTGAACACCAGGATCACTCCCAGAGAAACTGGAATTAGCATTGAAACTGCAAAAAGCGCAGAAAATAAACGCACAACTCTTTTATCGCTACACTTACTCTGAGCGAATGAACATCCAAAAACTATCGCCAACGACACTACAATCATCAGCAAGAATAGTTTTTTCAACCAACCAGGAAAAACGGGTTCAGCCGCCCAATAAATATTCACCAAAGATGACGATATTTGATCTATTCGCTCGGGGATGTCAGAAAGCCCTATAAAATTAGCCCTACCTGTGACCTCTATTAACCCAAGAGCTTTCGTTAAGCCCGTAACTAAAACAAACGCAAAGGCTGAAATAATGCAAATGATCGCCAAAGATATTGCGCGTTCACGATAAACATTATTTACAGCTACTGACTGGTTGTTTCTGTCTTTAACTCCCTGCCCGAAAAAAAAGGCAAAAATAATTGCAACAGCAAAATAATTTAAAAAAGCCTGATAGGTAAGAAGCATAGCAAAAGTTGAAAGTAGCGCGAGCAGTCTCATGCGCCAGGTTGCAGGACTTCTTGATACCACCTCCAAGGTCAAGATAGTAAAAATCAGTGCAACACAATAACCGGGCAACACCATTCGGAAAGTAAGTGTTTCCGCCAAGTATGGATGCGCTACCATTAAGGCTCCAACCAGACCAGCAGCGGGTGAATCTTCCATTCCAACAAAACGCAGGATCGAAACTACTAGAGTTGCCTGCAAAAACAATGTCACTATCCCTAGCAGGAAATACATGTCGCTGATGCTGGCACCTAATGAATCAACAGCCCATACCGTCGCTGCCATGATGTAACGACCTTGGGAAAAAAAAACCATCAATTCTTCAGGCTTGACGCCATGGATAAATATGTAATCATCAATTGCAAATCCACGAAAGATAGCGGCTCCCTTTGCAAGAAGAGCAACACTAAAAATAATTATAATTAATCGAGTATATGACTGGCCAGCATCAAACCATTTATCAAAAGCCATTATTTTTCTCACAAAAAACCTCATTTACCAAAGCATATTTTAAGCAGGCAGTTAACTAACAATGCTGGACCTGCGTGCTCTTCATGGACACCCTGCGCACCAACTAATCCGCCCATCACCCCTTATCACATTGAGTCAGGGAATTTCATCGTTCCTGCTGGGCTTGAGAGCCCTGAAGACATAGAACTTATTCAGGAGATAAAAAATTATTGTATACACGACCATGGCGAATACTTGCGCGATCTCCGCTGGGACTAAAAAGCCCCTAAAAGAGACGATCAGAACAGCCTGATTTAGCAAAAAAGCAGCTGCAAATGCAACAAAGAATCGCAACATAGAAGAAGTTGAAGAATTTGCGCCAGAAAATACAAAAATACGATTGAGATAAAAGGCGACACAAAGAGCGATTGCGTAACCAAAAGCGTTGGCTAATTCAGGGCTGCATCCAACCCAGTGCAATAGTGTCCAAAATACAGCATAACCTACAGCCGTGTTAATCAACCCAACAATCATATATTTAACTAGCTCATTCATCTTACTACATCCTGGTATTCATAGAATTCACTTCTGACTGGCAGGAAATAGCGAATCTCTAATGAGCTCACTCTAGCCCGCAATTTTCTTTATTAAACATCCATTCTGAATTTAGTTAATTTAGGTTATGCGACCTATGAACACTCTTCTTTCAATCGTTTCCAGAAATCCATAGTACTATCAAGCTGTTCCATGTTGCGAGGCCCCACAATAACGCCACTAAGCGCTGGATTTCGATAACTATTCGAAAGAGCAAGCTCATTGAGATTTTTGGGTGCAGGCTTCAGTTCATGATTTGAAGTTATAGACTTAGATAGCTGCTCCACCAGATTATTTTCATACTTGATACCCCGTAAAGCCAACGAACCGATCTCAGTAGAAGGCTCACTTTTTATTCCGCCCATATTTATGCCGTAGGCCAAATAGCGTGCTTTAGGGAAGTATTTTTGACATTCCAGACGCGCCGCATTAAACAGCGCATTTTCCTTGACCTGTATCCACCATTTGTCAGATAGCTCCGGTGCGGCCTTCAAATACAAACCGGGGTTTCGCACACCTGAAAATCCGATCGACAAGCCCAACGCTTGAAGTTTGGCCATGGCGTCAGTTGTTTCGGCAATCAAATCAGACTCATCGTCTCCTCGATTGTCCCAGTGGACTGCTACTGCCGCCAGCGCTGCTCCAAATTTATCTCGAAGAAACGCTGCAGAATTGAGAATGCTCCTCCCCCCCAAATCTGGCGAGGAACCACCCATATTATCTGTCCCACCTACCTTGACCAAAAGAGAAAGCTCGTCTGTCCCATTTGATGCAATCCAGTCTGAAATCCAACTTACTGCTAATCCAAAGTCTTCAGGTCGCTTGTTGATGGGATAGTTAGTTGCTGTATCCACGACACGGTAGCCAAGCGACAAAAACCGTTCAAGCATTTGATATGCAGTCGATCGATCTACGCCCCATCCCCAGAGTGCAGTACCAAGAACGAGAGTTTTTTGATCCGTGCAAGCATCAGGTAGTGTCATGCGACGCTCTTCCTTTTTGGCAGTCGGCCACGAAGAACCTGCATTGCTTTTATGTATTCAATTGCGAGCGCGCCAATTTTCACCTTTGAATCTGGATCATCCGTCCATTCAACTGCAAGATCGTTGACGCGGTAGCCAAGATATTCGCCTGTAATTAATATTTCAGTCGCAAAAAACCATCCATCGCTTTGGGCGCCTGCAGCCTTTAGATCATCTAGGCAACTTCGCTTCAAAAACTTGAATCCACACATGCCGTCGCTAAAGGATATTTGAAACATTGCTTTGACTATTAAGTTGAAGCAACGACTTGTGAAGTTGCGCAGAGGCGTGCGACCAATTACTCGCGCACCTTTAGCGAGACGCGAACCAGTTACTATATCCGCGCTATCGGAACGCAACTTTTCTAGCGCCGGACGGAGATAGCGTAAATCAGTAGCGAGATCGAGATCCATATAACCAATGATGTCCGCTTTTGACAACTCCCACGAGGCTTTCAGGGCGCGGCCAACGCCTCTTTGCTCTAGACGCAAATAGTGAACATTTGTGAGTTCTTGGGTAAGTGATCGAGCGATTTCAGGCGTCTTATCAGTTGAACCGTTATCTGCCAGGATTATTCTGATTGGACCCAGATCACTCAGATTCGTCTCTATATAGAGGTGCACCTTGCGAACCTGTTGAAAAAGCGTACTCTCTTCATTGAGAATTGGAATTGTTATTTCAACAAGCGAATTCATATTTTATTACCTTTATTTAAGTAACTTTTTTAAACAAATACTTCAGAATCTAATTTCTCAAGAACATCATATATATTGTCGATTTTCCCACCTAGAACGGAGTAGCAGCCAGGCAACTCAGGATGCTTTTCAAACAAAATCGGCCGACCATCATCAACATCGTTCTTCAGCAGTACGGTCTTGATCTCGAATAACGATTCAACATACTTTGCATCTAGTACAGCAGGCAGATAACGCCCCACATCCCTCACCATGCGATCGACACGCGTTGAGCGCTCATACTGACTGAGTTTTTGGTAAGGATCGATACCTTGCTCGTCGTTCCAGTGCATGTGAGGGGTGTAACGGACGTGGGAAAGCGTATGCAACCCACGAGCGGGGAACGGCATCATCGAGAAGAAGGGGCCATCCATCACGGTGATTCCCAAGCCCTCGAGCGCAGGAGGCGCCTGCATCAGTGCCATTTCTGTTATTTCCTGCTTAAGGCCTGTTTGGGTTTCGGGAAAATCACCTTTGAATTGATTAAGCCCACTGTAGGTACAATTAAAAACATAGCGGCAAGTGAGCAAATCTTCAGATCCGTCCTCGGATTTCAAGGCGACCTGTAGCGTTTTGTTTTGCCCGTTTGAGATCGCCGTTACGCTCGTTTGAAGATGGACCTGCACACCACAATCTTGCAATTCTCTCGCTGCCCAACTTGCCAACTTAGTCGAATCAAAAGCATGTTCTTCGACCAGAAACACATCCTCAATTAAACCCGGCTCAAATAAGGCTCGCAGCGACGGTTCTGCGGGTTGGATTTTGGCGCCTATCTCCCGACAGAAGCGGTCAAATTGTTTGGCAGTGACCTTAGAGTTGCGGCGTGCAATCGCGTAAAGTTTGGTAAAGTCTTGCGTTACTGCATTGGGCCAGTCACGCACGAACTTGGGTAGATTGACTCGACTTCGATACGCGGTCGTAAAGCTCCGTGGATAGTGATATCCATTATGAACACGCGCCTGATTGTTATAAGAGGCACGCATGAGAAGTCCAGGCTCACGCTCTACAAGGACCACACGCTTGAATCCTCGATGTTTAACCAGATATATGGCAATAGCTGCACCATAAAATCCGCCTCCAACGATGACTGCATCGTGATCTATATTTGCAGTGGGCATCAAGCAATTCGTCCAGGTCTTGTGCTTAATGCGTTTACAGGCTTGGTTCTTACTTCCTCGATATTCAACTTTTCACGCCGAGTCATGCGAGCACTGGTGAACTCTTGCCCCACGTGATAAAGCGGACCTTCATTCGACAGGCTGACCATGTGGAGGATGTACTCGCCGAGCACAAGAAGCACAAGAGAGATCAATAAAAACATGCCAGATTGCTGGAGGGACAGACTGATCCAGCCGGGTGCAATATCAGTCTTCAGAAACCCGACGGCGACAACGTAGACGGAGTACACCAAGTTGGCCGCAGCGCCAAATAACGAGAGTGAGGTGACAAGACGCATCGGCACACGGGTTGTAGAAACCAACAAACGCATACCTCGGTCGAAGCTTTCGCCCAGTCGCTTGGTGTGCATAAGTTTTGGCGCTGCGCTGTAGTTGAGATTGACGCGCGCGAATCCCCCGGTAGCAGGTAGATGGCGATAGGTCATCGCTGGCTGGGGATGTTGGAGAATGAAGTTGACGACTCTCTTGCTCAGTACGCGATACTGAGGTGCCTCTTTGGCTAGATGAATGCCATTGAAACGCTTATAGAGCCCGTTAAAGACGGCGTAAGAGACTCGATAAGCTAGGCTCTGGGTGGCTTTTTGTTGATTGTTGGCAAAGACTACATCGGCGCCACTAACCGCCTTGTTAAGCATTTCTGGTAGAAATTCGATATCGTCTGCCAAAGGGTCAATGACGGCGACAAAGTCGCCCAAAGCGTTCTCCAGTCCAACCCATGATGCAGTGTCTGTATCGACCTCTTTGGTCAGCGCATATATTTGCAGATTGGGGAGTCCGTTTTCCCCTGTGAGTGCTTTAAGGACAGAAATGCTGTCGTCGTCCGATGCATTGTCGACGATGATGATCTCGTAATCACTGACCAGGGAGGCAATGCAAGAAGCGGCGTCTGCCAGTATCTTTTGAGTATGAGCGGACTGGTTGCGCACAACGAATACAATCGACAGGAAAACCGGGTAAAACGCCATTCCACACCCCTTTAAACGCTCATCGCTAGATTGACGCGCTCTAGTTATCAAAATTTGATGTCATTTTACTTTACGAGAAGGGGGTGGGACACCCTATTTGTCAGATTTAGCCCTCATCTGCCCCTCTCCACGATTAGCCAGGCAGCATTGCCGCGCGGTACAACGCCCCCTCTGCCTGCCGCCGACGAATCAGCACAGTCGATTTTCCTCCTGCCGACCACACCCACTACATCAGCTCGACCGGAACATCGCCATACTAGCCCCGGTTGATCTTCATTATTCGTGACGACCGCTGCGAGACTCCCGTACCAAGATCGAAGGTGAACGACACCAGGTGCGTCAAACCGCCCATCGGACAGTGGGTTTTTAATCAGCCGCAGCACGGCGGACTCGGCAATACGAACATTTCGACGCAGGACCTCGGCGCCCCCCCCTCTCGGATGATGCCGCCATTAAAGCGGGACTGCTCTCCCTGCTAGACCATATGCCCGAACTAGGTCGTGAGATACCCTGCTGAACAGAGGTAAATTGCCGGTCTGAACACCTCGAACCATTTGATGAGACCCAGTCCCTCGTCAGTAATGTGGCGCATCTCAGCCACCATGGCTCATTTTGCCGATCTGGCAGCTTCCGAACAGAAGGACATTACAGCAGCGAACGGCGCTTGGTATTGTTCGTCCGAGACGGACTGGAAGGTATTTGCCAGGGAAACGCCATCGGCCTGCCGCATGGAATTCAGTGCAGTAATTTTTACCAATGCAAACACCACGAAAAGGCGTAGGTGATAACTGGACGTACAGAAGGCTGGAACGCTTCCACTCACAGTGGTCCGGTCGAATGGTTGGTGTTGCTGAAGAGCGCCTGCTTTCTGAGACATCAGCGATGATCTGGATTTCTACCAGCCGCAGACTCTGAGCGCGTTTATGCAACTCCATCTGGCGGTCTAGCCAGTGCAAAGCCGGTGGTGACTATCCTTACTACGGTTGCCTGGCAGTCTGCTTGACCGTGTTGAAAGCATTCAGCAGACCGCTTAATTCACGGATGTCGGCTGCAGCACCCTCACCGTCTGAGCCAACATCGGCCGTAGCGCGTTTTGCGTATGCATCCGGGCATCACGCCTTACGTGATTGATGCGGTTGCCGCCTATGCGGCATCAATTGATTGATCTTGCTTGCCCCGGTGTCGGCTGATTCTGGAGTCTCTCAGTAAGGGTTATTGGCCGGATGGTTATGCTTCATCGGTGAGATCGGGTGATGCTTTGAAACACTCGGACTCGAGGCACTTGAGCCAAAGGCAAAAGCCGTTGCGCTCCCAATAAAGTATTTTCTTTTGTTTACGTTGGCGATTCAGGAAGACGAACCGCACACGGTCAAACACCGCGACCTTGATATTCAATTTGAAGAGGACGGAAAAACGTCGATAGGTTTTCGCAAGTCCACCGGTTTGGAGTACAGATTAACTTTTTCGACTTTAGCGTCGGGACGCATCATTGTGCGGGCTCCTGAAAGAAATCAAGAGCACAGCATCAGGCTTCAACTGGCGGCTTTGAATGTGGGCACGGCGGAGCGTATGCGGCAAACGAGGCGGTAGTTTGTTCATGGACCGGATACGTTCAAACCCTATCCACGCGAGCTAATCATGCATCTATACCCCACTCCCCGCTTCGACGTCAAAAACCAAGGCAGGAGCCGTATGGGGCAATTCCGCACGTACAGATCTGTACAGGAGGAGGCAGGTTACAGCTATTCCTGCCGCGACCGGCACTAGTGGTTACACGGATCGAAAGTATCTTCAGGCGACACTAGAATCTGGGTTTTCCAGCAACCACCCCACAAAACGCTCCACCCCCAGTTCAAAGCTCACAGCTGGAACCCACCCCAGCGCGCTTTTCGCACGATCTATATTTAAAACACTGAGTGGCACATCAAAGCCTCGACCCGACAAATATTCGCGACGAGTGACGCGTCCAGTGACCTTTTCAATCGTATCCAGCACCTCATTCAAACTATGCCCATGACCTGAGCCGATATTGAATACATGTTCTTGCATTGATGGTTCAAGAGATGCCAGAAGAGCTTGCACGACATCCGCGATATGGATGTAGTCACGAACCACAGAGCCGTCACCCCAGATTTCAATGGGCTCATCACGCAGCACTTTGCCAAGGAATACCGCTACCGCACCTTGACTCGCGTGTGTGCGCTGACCTTCACCGAAGGGGTTCGCCAAACGCAAAACGGTGTAATCCAAGCCGTACAGCCGATGGAAAAGCGCCAGGTATTTTTCGATCGCCAACTTCGTAATTCCATACGAACACACGGGCTCTGTAGGGTGTGTTTCCGGGATAGGCACCTGCGTAGGCTCACCATAGACGGTTCCCCCTGACGAAACGAAAATAACCTTCTTGACCCCTGCCTTCAGCGCCAGAGTCAGCATACGAATCGTTCCGATGAGATTGCTTTCTACATCGAAAACAGGGTTCGCATTTGAAGACTTTGGTAATGTGGTGGACACCAGGTGGTAACAAATATCGCAATATTTCAACGCTTCACTCATATCAGCTTCGCTAGTGAAATCGCCTTCAAAAAGCTCAAACTGAGGATGCTTTGAGTGAGAGTCACTTGGCTTGACAACATTCGGCCGATCAAAACACCGCACGGCGTGGCCCTGACTGAGCAGCGCGTCGATCAGATGCGTCCCGATGAAGCCTCGTCCACCCAACACCAACGACCGTATGACTCTGTCGGTTGATTTGCTCCCGGAGTTTTTCAACGTTTGACTCCCTTGCCTAAACCATTAAATCTGCTACATAGCTATGCAGTGTTGGACGAGCTCCATATGCGCTAAACGAACTTTTCGCTCCAGAACTCATCTTGCTGACATCTCCGTTTTTACGGGAGCCGCGCAGTGTTTCACGTTCCCGCCACTCTCCAAAAATAGAGGCCAGGCCACCATAGCCATCTTCTATTTAGGGCGGGATAACTCCGAGGGCCATCATATTGGGGCGCTCGTGATTGTATGTCCAGATCCCAGTTCGTACGTATATCTGATCCATGAACCACGCCTACCACCAAAGTACTGCCTCGTTTACCGCGGCATCTGTGGCGAGCAGTTCTACGGCAAAGGCTTGATAGTCTTCTGCTGACCGCGCATGTGGCAACTGCTCAAGTACGTCGCGCAGCCACGTATAGGGTGTCCGGCCATTGACCTTCGCGTTCCTGACCAAGCTGTAGATCTGAGCACTGGCGGCCGCGCCTCTAGGGGTTTCACTGAATAGCCATGCCTTCCGGCCAATTATAAACGGCTTGATCGCCTTTTCGGTGGCGTCGTTGTCGATCGATAAAAAACGGCCTCCACGTCACTACAGAGGACTCCAGTTGTTTGCCAGATTACTGATAGCCTTGCCCAGCGCGCTTTGTGAAATGAATTCCGAATGCGTTTTCTCCAGCTAGCCGTGTAGGTGCGCCACCACCGGCAGGCTGTTTTGCTGTCGACATTCATGACGATGTTCATCGCTGACTTCTTTCAGATCTCGCTCGATACCCTGCAGATTGTTGATCCGACTCAGGGCGATATCGCACGCCCGCCCTTGCCCTTATGCCGGGCTTTTGTGAGTCGACAAACTTGCGCCCTACAGGTGCCATGCACGCCAGACAGTCCAAGCTGGGTTGCAACGCCAACACGTTATAACCTGCGCAATAATCAATCGTCACGTCATCGCGATAATCGGAAAGTAGGCGCAATAGCGCTTCCCGCGCGCGGCTGGTCGTATAGTCAAACAAGATAACTGCACGCTCCGACAGGCCACTGGCCCGCACCCACATCCACGCCCGGGGCGCTTCATTGCGGCGGGGTCAAGAAAGGAATCAGGAGCATCGCATCGGGGGGCTGTTGGCAGGTTTGAATGTGGGGTTCAGGCTCAGTCACGTAGTACCAACAGAAGCGGTGGTTTTCAAATACCGCGACTAACGGCAAAGAAACAAATGCGCACATCGCCGCTGGCCATTCGGGATGGGCTGAAATGCCAATGTCATGAACCAGGTCGAATCAGGGGGCAGCGGCTTAACCGAGTGATTAGTAGGTACAATAACTACTACGCAGCGCCCGGGAGAATTGATGCATATTGGATCAATTTTAGTGTTTTCGTCTCACGGCAAGACCTTAAACGTCGCAGCCAGCGTAATCAGCTTCAGTGGTCACAATACGGAAGCCTTGCCTGCCTCTATATTCTAAGCCGCAAAAACGCACATCCTACCCTGAGGATCGCTTCGCGTCACATACCCAATGCAGGAGCCGTATGCCGTAGTTCCGCGCATACGGATCAGTGGTGGGGGGGCAAAATCTGGAAGTCTTCTTCCGGGTTTCCCTAGCGGACCGCTCCCCGGATGAGGCATACTTCTCGCTTCGCGACACTGCAGCAATCAAATTTGAATCCTGACTGTACCGGCGGCTCAACTTAAAAAATTTAGAATCCCGTCCAAAAAACGAGACCACATTTATACGAGACCGCCATGCCAAAGCTCAGCTTAATAATCACTTGTCACAACCAAGTCGAACTTTTAGAACGGCGTGTCAGACGCGCGTTGACGCAATCAATCTTAGGCTTAGAAATAATTGACGTCGATGACGACTCGATCGAATCACCTGACTTTGTGTTTGAGCCTTTCAGGTCAAATGCGCGACCTCGAATTATTCGAAAACAAAATATGAGTGTTGCCAACGCAAGAAATGCAGTGAGAGATATAAGCGGCGATAAACACCTCCATTTTGTTGGCGCAGACGACTGGACTGCCCCAACAACCGATGCCGATCATGAAGCCCGCTATTTGGACAGGCGACTAAGTTATTATCGCGCGCGTAAGAATTCGATGAACAAAGCGCAACTGCATACGCAAGAAACGGCCATCACCACACCTGTTAAAAACATTAGTCAGCTCCCGACTAAAATGGCCAAATCAATCCATGAGCTTACTGGGATTCACGACACCGTTATCACCACCAACTCATCATTGAACAAGCGAATCGGCGAATCGACTAATCGGCGCCTTATCTTTCCGAAATACAAACGGTTAAAAGTTGGCTTTAGGGGCAGCGGCATGTCTACTGAGCGGCGCCTGAAGAGAAAATCGTATTGCTGAGGCAATACAACGCGAAAAACAGAGCAACTTCAAAATAAATTGTAGCCCACTAAACCTTCAGAATTATTTATCTTTATGGCAAATTTGTTTAGTACATTCTTAAAAAGACAAGTAAAAAAAGCAATGCCTTTTTCTCCGGATGAAAAATTACTTCACGGGTCGAAACTTTTCGATCGAAGGTTTTATTTGGAACAAAACCCTGACGTAAAAAAGGCTGGACTTGATGCCATCAAACATTATCTTGCGTACGGCGCTGCCGACGGTCGGAATCCGAGCGCAAATTTTGACGGGAGCTTCTACCTGCAGCGCTATAGTGACGTCGCGCTCTCCGGCTTGAACCCGCTCGTCCACTTTTTGCGGTTTGGTCAAGCGGAAGGACGCGTTGCGTTACCGCCAGGCGCGACGGCTTCGGACACCGATTCATCTGCGGCAAGCGCATGGGCGATCGAACGAGCGCTCGTTGAACAATCCGAATGTTTCAGTGCTCCATTTTACCTCAAGACATATCCGGATGTAGCGGCAGCGAAGATTGACCCGCTCGATCATTTTATGAACCAGGGATGGCGCGAGGGACGACGGCCGCATCCGAACTTCGACGTGGCGTGGTATGCAGATCAGTGCCCAGAAGTTTTAACAATCAAGACTAACCCGGTTCTCCATTATCTGCAGTACGGCAAGCAACGAGGATATACAAGCGGCCCCGGCGTTGAAGTCTTCGAAATTGCTCGCCAAATGATTGCGGAGGCAGCACTTATAGAGCCAAGCATCGTTCTGGACGACAAGTTGCTACAGGCAGAGGAACTTCACATCAACTATGGCAGCAAGGCAACCCCCGTCCTGCTCGCATGGCACAAGTTGTTTGAAAGTCTGGATAAGCCGTTCGACTATATTGTCATGACTCCATGGCTAGTTCGAGGCGGCGCTGATTTAGTCGCCTGCAACGCCATTAAAGCCGCGATTGAAAAACACGGAGTGAATTCAACACTGTTACTGCTCACCGATCATGACCGCAGGGAGGCGGACCACTGGCTACCTCCCGGAACCAATGTACGAGTTATCTCCGACTACGACAAATCGCTTTCAAGATCAGAGCGCGCGCACATTGTAAAAATGTTAATTACAGCCATGCGGCCAAAATCCGTTCTGAATGTCAACAGTGGCGCCTTATGGGAAGCGACAGTTGGTGGCGCCCTGTCTAGGGTGACGGATATATATGCATGTTTGTTCTGTCGCGATTACCTGCCGGACGGCCGCGCTGCCGGTTACTCAGATACACATTTTCGTGACTGCCTTCCATATTTAAAACGAGTTTATTGTGATAACAGAGCATTTCTCGACGAGCTTATTTTAGATTATGGTGTGCCTCCATCATTGCAAGAAAAAATGCTAACCCTTCACCAACCGATTTCAAGCAGCACGGAAAATTTGCATCGCGGCGGGCCAACTACTAAAAACTCTGTTGTATGGGCAGGTCGTTTCTGCGCGCAAAAAAATATCGATCTGCTGATCGAGATAGCAGAAAAAGGATCAGACTTTGAGTTTGAAGTTTACGGCTACGGTGACGATGAACTCACGAAAAAGCTGAATGCGGCAGCAAGCCGACTGTCGAATCTCCGCTTGATGGGACCGTTTACAGCAACATCCGATCTACCTTTCGAGCAATACAATGCGTTTCTCTTCACTTCGCTGTGGGAGGGATTACCACTCACGTTGGCCGACACGGCGATGACAGGCATACCGATAGTTGCCTCCGGCGTGGGCGGGATTCCCGAGCTCGTGACGGCAGAGACGGGGTGGTGCATAAAACACTACGAAGTCTCTGGCCCTTACCTAGCTGCATTGCGAGAGATCAAAGACAACCCTGTTCTCGCGGCGCAAAAAGGTGATGCGATGCGAAAACACGTCCTTGACACCCACTCCTGGTCACAATATTTTTCGGCCCTTGCCGCTTCGCCGTCGTTTTTGGACTAGCCTTCAATGCATACTTTCGACGTAACTGCCGTTATCAATGGTCATACGGAAGGGCTTATGGCCCTCTCATCCCTCAGAAGCCTTGCAAGGAACGCTGATACCGCACGCCTTGCGGGCTTAAAAGTCGAGCTGATCGCTATACTGGACAAGCCCGACCCGCTCACATTGGAAGTTTTTCAAAACTTTGCCAACTTGCGTACTGACATCCGCGTAGAAGTGGTGGATATGGGCGACCTCGGGTTTGCGCGGAACAAGGCTGCGGCACTAGCGTCGGGGAAATGGATATCTTTCCTCGACGCCGACGATATATGGGCCGATAGATGGCTAGTTGAAGCCTTCACTGCCGCCGAAAACGATCCACGACAGGTTGTCTGGCATCCTGAAGTAAATGTTTACTTCGGTGCTCGAGCGCATCTGTTTTTGCACGGAGACATGGATGAGCCGCAGTTCAACATATCGACCCTTGCGTACACCAATCTTTGGACAGCACTCGCCTTCGTCTCTGCCGAATTCCTTCGAAAGACACCCTATGCGGGGACAAACCTCAAACAGAATATTGGTTACGAAGATTGGAGTTGGAATATAGAGGTGGTGAATCAAGGCGCCATTCATAAGGTTGTGCCTGGAATTGCACACGCAATTAGAACAAAATCGGTGTCCTTGCTCAGCCAAACTATCGCTGCAGGGTGTATTGCACACCCAACCCATTTCTTTAGACATGTGCTCGACAGGCGAGCTGGAATCGCCTCTACAAAACCGGACACCAACCACCCATTGAGTTGATGCAACTGCCAAGCGCCTATCTCACCCTGGTGAACGGTAGATCAAGGCGCTGTGGGGACAGCTCGTTGTAACGCTCGAAGGCAATTGCCAGGTTGAGCTGTCCCGTTTCTCGATCCGGCTGGCATGGATGCCACGTAACCTCGCCTGACCGTTTTCACGAAGCTCTCCGGCATGCCGCCATGCTTCGGGCTTCGGGCTTCGCACTGGGGTTACATAGGCTGTAATCCGATCTGTAGAGCAAAACCGCGATCTTTTCGGCGATGTAGGCCGGATCATTATCGCTGATCCACTGCACAGACGTTGCAGGCAGTTGATCACCAAAGTGCTTCTCCACACATTCCAGCATCAAGTCGCGAACGTCATCGCCGGTGCACCCGGTCGAGTTCGCGACCCAGCCGATGGCTTCGCAATCACAGCAATCCAGTGCGGGGGGGGGGGCCTATTCATAATAGGCGGCGCGCTTAGCGGGCTGATGTTGCTGAACAGCCAATTCTTGCACCCGATAATGAAGGACCTGATCGCGCGCTATCGATCGGCAACTAACCAGCTTTGATGCAACGTAGCAACTTGATCAGTTACTGGCTAGGTAGCTGTTAACTTTGCCTAGTGCACTTTGCGCCGTCACTTGTGGCTGGGTTTTCACCAGCCATGTTTGCAACTGCACCAACACCGGCAGGCTGTTTTGCTGTCGGCTTTCGTAGCGATGTTCATCGTCGACTTCTTTCAAATCTCGCTCGATACCGTACAGCATGTTGATCAGATTCAAGGCGATATCGGCACACCCGGTTTTGCCTTTGGGCTGCACCTTATGCGCCTCAACAAACTGGCGCCGCCCATGTAATCAACAGCCTAAACGGTCGACACTGGATATGGCGGCCCAGTACTTTTTCGAAACGATAAAGCGGTAAAGCTTCCACTTATTTGGCGGCCAGCAGTATCACCAAAACGCTGGGGCCGACCATACTCTTTTCGATCAATTGGGTGGACTGTCCGCGGTGGCCGAGGGGGGGGGTCGCAATCCCGGCAACCGTAGAGCTTGCGGATATGTTTGATCACGCATGTATTGGCACGACCTCAAGCTGATTACTGACTTTCCTCGCCAATGCAGTGTTTACGGCAGCCGCAGCACAGGCCAGTTCATGCTTGAACACTTCATGGCTGACTTCGATACGAGAGATCGGCGGGCATAGGCTTGCGTTTGCCTCGTCGTTAAGTCTGAGCAACGACCTCTTCTTCCACCGTTTCGTCGACGTGCTTAGGCTAGAGATATACTTTTTCGACTTTTGCGTCGGTACGCGTTATGAGGTGCTGGCTCCGCGAAGGAATCGGGAGCGCGGCATCGGAGGCCCAACTGGTGACTTTGAATGTGGGGCTCATGGAGCGCTTACAATACAGCAAGCCTGTGAAGCGATGACCTCACAGGCGGGCGAGTAAATTATTCTAAAAACAGGGCGCTAGTATCCAGAAGATTGATCCGAACTTCTCGTATTTGCCGCGATACGCGCTTGAGCACTTCTAACTGCCATATCGTATGCATCATGTAAAAGAGCATGACGATCGGCACGAACGCTTGAATCAGCAGGTGTTCGGAAAAGTGACGTGGTTTTTTCGACATATTTGAAATGCGCGCCATATCCGTAACAAAGCCACAAGTTCCAGTCTTCAAGTTGATCCAGATCGAGATCAAACCCACCCCAACGCTGGTACAGTTCTTTCTTGAACATGATGGACTGGATAGGGATAAAGTTATGGCGCTGCATGACCTTATAGTCCCATTCCTGGCGAAACACGGGAGGCGTATAGAATAGCTCCTCGACATAATGACTTTTGTCATCATTAACGTGGGTAGCAACTTCAAAAGCCAAACTGTAAGCAGCATCAAGCGTTGCGTCGGCTGCCAAGCATTGCATCAGCGTTTCGACGTGATCCGCGAATAACAGATCATCATCATCCAGGAACATATAGTAATCGCCCGACGCTGCAGCCATTGCAGCATTACCCACACCTGAGCGACCTATCTTTTCATTATCCAAAAACTTGACAGTGAGATGGGAAGGCGCGTACTTGGCTACAGACTCTACCAGCTCAAGCTGAGTATCCCCACCGTCTTCCGCAACAATAAGTTCGATATTCGGATAGGTCTGATTAAAGACACTCTGCATCGCCTGCCGCAGAAAAACCCCACGGCCTCTATAAGTACGTGTAATGATCGTGACTTTAGGCACTACAGCCACCGAGTCAAAGGGTTTCGCCTGCCAAAACGCGCCATCCCTGACAAGTTCGTAGTCATAACCACGAAACGGAAATCTTGCGGTGGCGGGCCCCTTTCCCTTCAAAAAGCCCGGTATATTTTTCAGCAACTTTGGCAGGTTGCGCCACAACATTTTTTTAGAACCGGGGAATTGCGACGGGTAAACAAAAAGGATTGCGTACAATGCCAACGCCACACATCGATCGACGTTCGAGCCGTACCGCAGACGAATATAGGTATTGCCCAAGACGCTACCGGCGAACTGCAATGGTTTGACTTCACCAGCCTCTTCGTACGTATGGTGAATGACCGCCGCATTTGGCAGGTATTTCAGTACATAACCGTAGGAGCGCAATCTATAAGAAAATTCGACGTCTTCGCCATACATGAAAATGGCACGGTCGTAACCACCGCAGCGAATATACGCATCACGCCGCAGTAGGATACAGGCGTGTGAAGACCAATTGGCTTCCAGCGTGACCGGGTCATAATATTTCGGGTGTTCGAATGGCACCTGGCGAAACTCCCAGCTTGCCGACGCTGGGTCACGATCATTAACTGCTGCGGTAACGGCATTTACGATTGAGCACGGAAGGAACTCGAGGTCGAGATTTACGACCAGGCAATAATCCGACTGACCTTTGCGGATAGCACGATCATGGCCCATGCCAAAACCAAGGTTCTCTTGCTGAATGACCTCGACGCTGGCGAACAGACTACCGTGCGAGCTCAAGTAATCTTTAAATAGCTCCACCGTATTATCGGAGGAACCATTATCAACAACTTTGAAGTGAATACTTGACAGCGGATATTCTTGCGCCGCCAGAGAGTCAAAAAACTTTTTTATCCAGCGAGAGCTATTATAAGAAACCACCGAAATATCAATAGGCGGAAAAACAGTTAGCGCCGAAGCAGCAGCCAAGCCCGACATATAGGAAAACCGCTTGTCAGACAATGCATTCAAAGACTTGATATTATCGTTCGAAAACGTCTTATCACGAAAGCCCCGCATCAGCTTCATTTTTTGAAAGGTATAAAACGACCACACAAACTTTAAAAACGGCACCCGTAAATACACAGCTCGAGCATAGCCTCTAACTGTAGCCACGTCTCCTCGCAGCACAGCACGCACTATATTGGAGCCTATAGAGAACCCCCGTCGAAGAATACGCAGCGGCCTGGTGAATGCTCGTGTGACTGGTCTATCAGAAGCTTTACAATTTTTATCCATTGGTCTGTAACTCAATATCAATCATAGAAGTCCCCACTAACCCAGTAAACGCGTTAGCGCTACGGGACCTGAAACCATTACTTTGCGCAACCAGCCACATATTATCTGTTGACGCAGGCGCTACTTTTGCTCAAACCATCTGATCCAGCGGGGGCGAATCATAGCGTCATCATCGACGCTTACTTTGCACCCCGGCGGCGGTAAACGATCAACAATCCCTAAGCCTTGGGCTGCTCTCGCCTTCCCGCACCCAATGCGCACGCAATCAGTATCAGGGGCAGATAAGCAACAGCCAAACCGATGACACCGGACACAAGCCCAACTCCCACAGCGACAGCCAAAGGCGTCAGCCATAAGAGATTTATGCCGACGACTGCAAACACCACCACTTTGTGGCTGCCATACCGTCGAGCCGCGTACTGATATGCATGACTCCGATGAGCCTCATAAACCTTTTCACCGCTGAGCAAGCGCCTCGCCAGCGTCCAGGTTGCGTCAACAATAAAAACTCCCAGAAGAATCAACCAACTCCAGAGAAAAGCGCCTGATTGCCACGCAGCATCAATGGCAATGAGGCCTAAAACGAGCCCCAGGAAACCACTGCCTGCATCCCCCATGAAAATGCGCGCGGGTGGAAAATTCCAACACAGAAATCCCCCGACCGAGGCAGCCAGGGCCAACGCAACCCACACCAACTCGACATGACCGGTCAAACCGTAGATCAGACAACTACCAAGACAGGCACAGATGGCTTCGGCACTGGCAAGGCCATCGATACCATCCATGAAGTTGTAAAGATTCAACATCCAGACGAGATAAATCAAAGCCAGCACAATGCCCGCAACGCCAAGATCCACGGTCATATTCGCAATAGACAGGGGAGCAAGACCTCCCAGCCAAAAAAGTGCCCATCCGGCGGCAGCGAAATGCCCCAGGAGTCGCCATCTTGCTGGAATGTGATTATGGTCATCAGCAAAACCGACAGCTGCAACCAGTAGCCCACCACCCAACAGACCGTACATCAACTCCGCAGTCATCAGCCCAAGCAGCTTCAACGCTGGCAGAGCAATCAGGGACGCAAAGACTATCGCGACACCGCCACCGCGCGGGGTGGGCGTCGTGTGAGAGCTTCGCTCATTTGGTACATCGATCAGCTTCCTCCCCAATGCGTAACGGCGAAACATTAGTGTCAATGCCCAAGACAATAGAAAAACCGACAGTAACAACCACCAAACATTCATTTCGTTTGCTCATCCAAGTAATAGCGAGCGGTTTGAAGCATGGCCTGATCCACATTAACGGGAGGTCGCCACCCCAACACTTCGAGGTTTTTTTCAATATTGACCTGAAGCGAGCCGCATATACGCTGAGCAATCGACTGTCTGCCAAGCAGACCAGCCACGAAAATCAGCAATTTCTGCGGTACCGGTATCAACAACGCCCTTTTACCCAACGCCCGCGACAAATGTCGCAAAAGCTGTGTGGTTGACAGGTCGTCACCATCACTCACCAGAAAGGTCTCATTTGCAGCGGCCGGATGTTCGATGCAGGTGACAATCAGATCGACCAGATTCCCGATTGCGACCAGGCTACGCTTGTTTCCTATCGCACCCAGTGGCAATGGCAGCCCCTTGCTGAGCCATCGCATCATGCTGAGGAAGTTGGCCTTGACACCCGGACCGTAGACCAGAGGCGGACGAATAATGACGACTTCCATACCGGTTTCAAGACTCAGCTTCTTTAAACTTTCTTCCGCTTCATACTTGGAAACACCATAAGGATCAACAGGAGCAGGCACGCTATCGGCAGTGAATGGTTCCCCTGCCGCGGTGCTTTCTCCGTTGACCTTGATGGAACTGATGAAAATAAACCGGGCGACGCCTGAATCGGCAGCGTGCCTTGCCAACCTCATAGTCCCATCGACATTGAGGCTGCGAAACATCGCCAGCGCATCGGTCGCTGTTTCGTCCATGACGTGCACCCTGGCAGCGGCGTGGACAACTACGCGTACATCATCAAGCAACGGCAGAACACCCGGTACACTCAGATCAAAAGTCACACCAGAACAGCGTCCTGCCACACAGTTCGTATCCCGTGCAGCCGCAATCGGTTGAAATTTCCCATCAAGTAACAACCTGGAGACCAGCGCCCCGCCAATAAAGCCACTTGCCCCCGTCACAACCACCTTTGAACTCATTCAGATCGGTTCCCTGAAAACGCGAACATCCAGCAGACAAAAAAGAACAATACCTTGTCGCGCAACCGCCGCCGACACTGCCAGGCATCAAAAGAAAGCCTTATGAGTTGGCACCTCTTCAATTGCAGCCGTGACTGTACAAACGGATGGTCGCCCTTGCCTACCAATAACGCGATGATCCGCACCTGACTGAACCACCAACCGTCATGGATGGTTTTGTAACGTGCGAGCAAAGAGCTCAAGCCTTTATTGGCGCCCACTTGATTGTTTGCGTGCTGGCGGTAATCCATGGTCGGCACTGGGTCGATGAACCATCGAAAACCATGACTTCGAGCGAAGGCGTAGCAGTACCAGTCATGCAAGCGAACCTTCTGCAGCTTTTCCCAGTCATTTGTTACTGAAGTTTTAAGGGCGTCGGCAAAGTGATTATTGAATACATAAGTGCATCCAGGACCTGCTGCCTCAAATAGAAAATCCCAGGCAACTTGAGGCTGTGCCTTGTCCAATAGATGGATCCTGCCATCCGGCCAGAAGGCGGTGACATTACTGGAGTAGGCATCAACGTGGTGAGAATCAATCGTACAAGTGGCACGCCGTAGCTTGTCTGGATGCCAGATGTCATCCTGGTCAGCCAGCGCTATGAAGTCATAAGGAGAGAAATCGACGTCACGAATCAATCGAAAGAAATTGCGCGACGCACCTCCAAATTTTCCGGCATCCGGGAGGAGAAAAATCTGTGGGTGTTTCGCGGCGAACGCCGCGCACCACGCTTCTGTACCATCAGAGGAAGGATCAATGCTTATATGAATTGAGACTTCAACGCCTGATTGACACAGGATCGAGGCGAGTTGCTCCTCGATCCACTGTATTCCGTTGTAGGCAGCCAGCAAAACCGCAACCTTTGGAAGTCTAACTGGCATGCCATTCCTGCTTGCACTAATTGACGCTAAGGATTCGAGTGGATTGTCTTGGCTCAACGAGCGCTTAGGTCCAGCAACTTTTGCAAGTACTGACCATAACCTGTTTTCTTCAGCGCCTCGGCTTGCATCCCCAGTTGCGCAGCAGTAATCCAGCCGTTGTTATAAGCGATCTCCTCCAGACACGCCACCTTCAGGCCTTGGCGTTGCTCAATGGTGTGCACAAAGTGACTTGCTTCCAGCAGAGAGTCATGAGTGCCGGTATCAAGCCAGGCGAAACCGCGACCGAGCATCTCGACATTCAGCGTCTTGCGCTCCAGGTAGGCGCGGTTAACATCAGTGATTTCCAGCTCGCCGCGCTCGGACGGCTTGATGCTCTTGGCAATCTCGACAACATCATTGTCGTAGAAGTACAGCCCGGTCACCGCATAATTGGATTTCGGCTGGAGCGGCTTCTCTTCAATGCTCAGCGCCCGACCGGTTTTATCAAACTCTACTACACCAAAACGTTCCGGATCGGAAACGTGATAGCCAAATACCGTGGCCCCTTGCTGTTGCGAGCTAGCGGAACGGAGGTTGTCCGAGAAGTGCTGCCCGTAGAATATGTTGTCACCCAGAATCAGGCAGCAAGGATCGGTACCAATGAAATCCTCACCAATAATGAAGGCTTGAGCCAGACCGTCCGGACTAGGCTGCTCAGCGTAAGTGAGCTGGATGCCATACAGGCTACCGTCACCCAGCAACTTGCGGAAACATGGCAAATCTTCAGGCGTGGAGATAATCAGGATTTCACGCATGCCTGCAAGCATCAATACAGACAGCGGATAGAAGATCATCGGCTTATCGTATATTGGCAGCATCTGCTTGGATACGCCGAGAGTTAACGGATGCAGGCGCGTGCCCGAGCCGCCGGCGAGGATGATACCTTTACGATTCGTCGTGGTCATTTGTTCAGAACTTCCCTAAGCATTCGGTTTACACCACTTTGCCAATCCGGCAAGTGTAGAGAAAAATTGTCGCGCAACTTCTGAGTATTCAAACGAGAATTCAGAGGCCGCTTCGCAGGAGTGGGATAAGCTGCAGTATCGATTGGGGTGACCGCTGTTACGGCAAGTTGCTCGCCATTGGCCTTAGCGAAAGCGATTACATGACTTGCATAACCATGCCAGGACACCTCACCACTGGCTACCAAGTGATACAAACCCGAGAGCTGCGGCTGTTGGCTCGCCTGGCGAACGGCCAAAGCCGTGACGTCAGCAATGAGGTCAGCCCCTGTCGGCGCCCCGATCTGATCGGCGATGACATTCAGCGTTTCGCGATCTTTGGCCAGACGTAACATGGTTTTGGCAAAATTGTTACCGCGAGCGCCATAGACCCAGCTTGTACGAAAGATCAGATACTTGCAGCCCGAAGCGATAATCGCCTTCTCACCTGCCAGCTTACTTTCACCGTACTGGTTCAACGGGGCGACGTCATCCGTCTCCTGCCATGGACTGGAACCCTGGCCATTGAACACATAGTCAGTCGAATAATGCACAAGCCAGGCATCTAGAGCTTTTGCTTCTTCGGCCAACACCTTACTGGCACGGCCGTTTACCAGAAAGGCATGCTCGACATCGGATTCAGCCTTGTCGACTGCTGTATAAGCGGCCGCATTAACGATGACATCAGGCATGATTTTGCGGATCGTCGCGCTTACCGCATCAAGATCGGAAAGGTCGCCGCACAGTCCATCGACCGGATGACGATCCAGCGCGACCAACTCGCCAAGCGGAGCAAGGGAGCGTTGCAGCTCCCAGCCTACTTGACCGTTTTTGCCCAGCAGTAGAATCTTCATGCCTTGTTCGAGCGGTCCGCGTAATTCTGGTCGATCCACTGTTGATAGGTACCGCTCTTCACGTGAGCGACCCACTCAGTGTTGCTCAGATACCATTCAACGGTTTTACGAATGCCCGTTTCAAAGGTTTCTTCCGGAGTCCAGCCCAGCTCGCGCTGAATCTTGCTCGCATCAATTGCGTAGCGCTGGTCGTGCCCCGGGCGGTCCTGAACGTAGGTTATCAGGCTTGCATGCGGACGGTGGGCAGAGTCAGGACGCAACTCATCAAGCAGCGCACACAAGGTGTTCACGACTTCGATATTTTGCTTTTCGTTGTGACCACCAATGTTGTAAGTCTCACCGATCACACCTGCTGTCACGACTTTGTACAACGCACGAGCGTGATCTTCTACATACAGCCAGTCACGAACCTGATTGCCTTTGCCGTAAACAGGGAGAGGCTTTCCTTCCAGTGCGTTGAGAATGATCAGCGGGATCAACTTCTCAGGGAAGTGGTACGGTCCATAGTTGTTCGAGCAATTGGTGACCAATGTCGGCAAACCGTAGGTACGCGCCCAAGCACGAACCAAGTGGTCGGAACTGGCTTTGCTGGCCGAATAAGGCGAACTTGGCTGATAAGGCGTGGTTTCTGTGAACAGATCTTCCGGACCTTCCAGATCACCATACACTTCGTCAGTCGAGATATGGTGAAAACGGAAGTTGGCTTTACGCGCATCATCCAGAGCAGCCCAATAGTGGCGCGCCGCTTCAAGTAGCGTATAGGTACCGATGATATTGGTCTGGATAAACTCGGATGGACCGGAGATCGAACGATCCACGTGGGATTCTGCGGCCAGGTGCATGATCGCATCTGGTTGATGCTCACGTAGCACGCGGTCGATTTGATCACGATCGCAAATATCGACACGCTCAAATGCATAACGCGAGTTTTGGCTGACTTCCGCCAAAGATTCCAGATTGCCGGCGTAAGTCAGCTTATCAACGTTAACGACAGAGTCGGCGGTATTGGAAATGATATGACGGATGACTGCCGAGCCGATAAACCCGGCGCCGCCGGTTACTAGAATTTTCACGCGAAACAATACCCTTGAGCTGCAGACAGGCCACCGACGAGCACTGTCTAATCCATGAATGCGAAAGCCGCAGAAAACGAAGCTTCTGTCAGAGTCAGTCTGAATCGATATGGGAATATGCCACTATCGAACAAAGGTAGCATTTTACAGCTTAATGAATCTTTTACTAATGGATATGGATAGGTTGTGACGCAATTTCGACAGACGCCCTGCGCCTGTCGCTTTCAAACAAGACGCTTGCGCGCAGCTTTGGACGGACGCCCCAGAAACCAGCCGAGTATTGGGCCAATCAACATACCGATGAGCAATGCCAAAACCACGACAAGTGATACCGGCAACTGCGGACCAGACAAACCCAGAAACAACAACGATACCGACTGCTGATTCTCAAGCACAAACGCCAGAATCACCAACACCAGTAAAAGAATAAAAACACCAAGAAGTATGCGCTTGAGGTTACGCATGGGTTACTCCCTGTGTAGAGATAGCGACTGTCAAACCCCCTCCTCCTCTTCCTCGTTCACCCGATCACGCAACTCCTTACCCGGCTTGAAATGCGGAACGAATTTGCCGTCGAGACTGACCGACTGACCAGTCTTTGGATTGCGACCGACGCGCGGCGCGCGATAGTGCAGGGAGAAGCTGCCAAACCCACGGATCTCGATGCGATCACCGGTGGCCAGACATTGGGACATTTGTTCAAGCATGGTCTTGATGGCCAGCTCCACATCTTTGGATGAGAGTAGCCCTTGATGGGTGACAATTCGTTCGATCAACTCCGACTTCGTCATATTTTTCCCTTCTTTTTCAAGCAGCTAGATCAGCGCTTGAAAGGTTTTAGCACGCCCGGAAGAT
>Ga0157373_10000528_pt1 | contig 29871 bp, 25 predicted proteins | sample C65metaG_FD_113460 | JGI IMG/M metagenome (GOLD analysis project Ga0157373, IMG submission 113460) | Corn rhizosphere microbial communities from Kellogg Biological Station, Michigan, USA - C6-5 metaG | ecosystem: Host-associated > Plants > Roots > Rhizosphere > Soil | place: USA: Michigan... | reverse complement strand
GTACCACTTGCACCCCCAATGGATAAACCGCTATGTGCGTTATGCCATGTCCGATAGCGGCCAATAACACGTCAGTCATGAGCCACGCCGCAGCACCCCCAGCCAGCCAGTACCTCCCCGCCACGAGGAGCTGTCGCCAGCCGAGCAACCAGCCGGCCGCTGCACATAACGCCGCACCACCCACACCATAATACAAGAACAATTGATCGCTCGCTACCAGTAATGCATACACCGCTGTTGCTGCCGCAAACTGCCACGAGCGCCAGCGCGGCGCCCGCATATAGCTCGCGAGCACAGCCACAAACATTACATATTCAGCATTGCGGCCCGTTAGCATCGCTAGGGACAGCGGTGTAGTCACCGCGCCATCAAATACGTCCACGGGCACAAGCAGCAACGCAGCCGCAAGCAGCAGATACAGCGTGCCAAACACCAACGGGCGGCGATCAATGCGGTACAACAGATAAGCCAGCCCCGCAATCGTGAACACAACCATCAGCATAGTCAAAATCGTATATGCCGCGCCCGAAAAATGCAGTCGCGCCAGCAACCAAAACACTGGCCACTTGAGCAACTGCGTATGTGCCGCAGGGAACACTGCGCCACGCAAGGTGCTTGAATCGGCGAACAAAAAACCATCCACCAGCTGGTCAGCATTGCCCCGCTGCACACCCGCCGCCGCCCATGCCCAGCCTGCCGTCGTGCCAAGCAATAGGCCGCACGACGCCAAACCGTACAACCATTCCCGCCCTCGCATTATTCGCTGCACGGCTACGCGCGTCATCATAGGTTTAGTGTACAGGCTGCGCGCATCGTGCGCTACACTATGTATATGAGGAAGCGTTGGTACGCAGTTCTGGTAACGTGCACCGTGCTGGTTGGCGGTGGAGTGGGACTGGCTGGACTGAGGCATAGGCACTCCCAAGCGACCCAGCCACTGCCACCCGCTCCAACACACGTCGTGACCCAGTCTGCCGCCAAGCCCTCTGACCAGCCCATTACGGCAGCCACGTATCATTCGGCGGCCACAGGCAATCAGCCAAGTTACATCAAACTGCCCAGCATCGGCGCAGAAGGGTACATACAGAATGTTGGCATTGACCAGAACGGAGCGGTCGCAGCGCCCACCAATGTCAATTTGGCAGGCTGGTACGTTAACAGCCTCTCGCCGGGCCAAGCGGGCTTGAGCATCATTGACGGGCATGTGGATGGCGTACATTCTCCAGGAGTTTTTTACCATTTGGGTAAGCTGGCAATGGGCGATTCAATCGAAGTCGACTTGGCCAACGGCCAAAAAAAGCAATTCACGGTCCGCACTGTACGGCAATTGCCAGCAACAGACGCAGCTACAGCATTGTTTGCGCGCGACTACCAGCTGCCGAGCCAGCTCAACCTCATTACCTGCGGCGGCACCTGGAATAACGCCGCGCATGCCTACACCGATCGTATTGTGGTCGTTGCGTCCCTCCAGTAGCAAGCCAGCCAAAAATGGCTACGTCAGTATGTTACACTAGTAATATAGTGTAAAAAAATACAAAGGAAACAATATGGCTAAAACCGAACGCAAAACCATCGACCAGGTATTTATTTTGTTGGGAATCGTTGCTACAGCGGTACTGCTGGTAGTCGGGGGACTGGCGTGGAGGGCATATGCTTTTGCCACCTCAAGCGTCAAAACCGAATTAGCAGCTCAGCAAATATATTTCCCAGCCACCGACAGCCCAGCGCTTGCCAAATTGCCTGACGCCGATAAAGCCGCGATGACCAAATACGCCGGTCAGCAGCTGTTGACCGGGCCGCAAGCGAAGGTGTACGCAAACAACTTCATCGCCGTGCACTTGTCTGAAGTCGCAGCCGGAAAAACATATGCGCAGGTGAGCACCGCATCACTGGCCGACCCGACAAATGCGCAGCTCAAACAGCAAGCACAAACTCTGTTCCAGGGCGAAACGTTGCGCGGTTTGCTGCTGGGTGACGGGTACGCCTACTGGACGTTCGGTCAAATCGCACAGTATGCGGCAGTGGCCGCACTCGCGGGCGCGGTGCTCATGGCCATTCTGGTGCTGCTTGGCATACGTCATCGCGCTAACCTCAAATAAGCCAGCCCGTCCAACTGCATCGTTACGCGTAGCCTGAGAAAAAGTCGGTTTTGATTTGGCTACGCGCCACGCCTAATTCATGCAGCGTCTGTTGCATAGCCGTAACCATACCATGGGTGCCGGATAGATAGAACGTGCGCTCCAGATAATCTGGCACTGTTTGCTGGATAAGCTGTGCGGTAATTCTGCCGTGATGCGAATGTGGCAGGGCACTTTGCGAAGCGCCGTTACTGCCAGTCAACACGTAGGTCGTATCGAGTCCCGCGGTGCGGCGAGCTTCTTCGAACACTTCACGGTACGCAATATCGTCCGGGGTGTGCACGGAATACAGCAAGGTAACCGTGCGGTGTTCTTGCTTGTCGATCAGATATTTTGCCATGCTGCGAAAGGGCGTCACGCCTATTCCCCCGGCAATAAATACCAATTTTTGAGCTGGGTCGTCAGGCAGTGTGAAATCGCCAGCTAACTGCGCCGCCACGACGGGTGTCTGCGAATCTATGCTTAACAGGGCTGCTTTGTAGCTGCTGCTCCGCTCGTAAAACTTCACGCCAATGCGCAGTTCCGGCTCAGTCGGCGAAGACGCCAGGGTGAAATACCGCCGGTTGCCACGATTGTCCGAATGTTCATCCGGCAACGTCCATTCCATATATTGGCCGGGTTTGTAGTGCAGCGGCCGCTCCGGCATGAACACAAAATCTGCGCTATCGGGCGTAATTGGCTCTTTGCTACGCACCGTCAAAAACAGCTTGACTTTGGGGCTCACAACATACGCGAATATGTTGCCCGCCACCAACGCTAGCTCCGGCGTCGAATACCAGCCGAACAGATGCACTTGTGGCGGCAACAACACGCCAACCAAGATCGCGTACCAAGCCCGTGTATGCGCTGTCGGCGGTGTGGTGAGCGGTTCTGTCAGCATAACGAAGCCCAAAAAGAATAGGGAAGATGTCAGCGCCAGGCTCCGCAAACTGCCTAGCACGTCCGATCCTCCGAACAATGCGTACACCACCGTAGCCAGGGCGGCCGCAGCAAAGAACGTACACACCATACGTCCGCGCCGAATTTTTCGCACAACCGCCAAACCGCCAACCAGCACGAATGGCAGCATCGCAGCCGTGCCAACCCACCAACTCGCTGCCTGTTGCGGGCCAATCGCCGTCAGCACAACAGCAATCGCCGCCGGATTGAACACATGTTTGCGGCCGACCGCCAGCACATATTTAGAAGCCATGGCCAGCCCACCGGCCGCAATCATAAACAGTACGTTCACTGGAGTGAGGTCAGGCGTAATAATCAACGTTAGGATGAGTGCGGTAATAGTCGCTGATTCGTGATTGGTTGGTGCATTAAACCACCTGCCAAATACCCAGTTAGCGCCCCAACACACCGCCACCAGTCCAACGGCAGAAGCCACGATTTCCAGTGCATTGTAATGCAGCACATGGAAAAAACTTAAGACCGCAGCCGCCGCAACCAAAAACCGCAAGTAGTACAGCACCAGCCGGTACATGCCAATCCGATCAATGAGGGCATCAACCGGTAACAGTAATCTACGAAGTAGTTGCATGGACGTACCTTTCAAAGCCGCCGGTAAAGGTGGCTGTTTTGCTGGCGTCGATTTGATACGCCTCTAGGCCGGGCAGTGAAGCGATAAACGCAATGCCGTCCCACCCCATAGCGAACGCCGCCGTGGCGTAACGATCGGCGTCGTAAATGGTGGGCGCAATGACCGTTAGGCTACGCACTGCTGGCTGGGCCGCAGCAAAAGACGCTTCGCTGCGAGGACGGTAAATATGCTCGCCACGCACATAGGTACCCGACGTGGCGATGCCTGCATCCGTCAGCCGCACGGTTTTAATGATTTCATGCATATTGAACGGGTTGCGGATGCCGACTGCCCATCGTTCGCCCGCTGCGTTGCGGCCTACAACCTGAATGTCGCCACCCGCTTCGACATAAAAATTGCGTGCACCTTTATGCCGCAGCAGGTCAACAGCACCTTGGATCGCCCAGCCTTTTACCAGTCCCGACGGATCGAGCTTGCCATGATGCTGAATGTCAAAAAAGCCGTACGTGTCGCGCTTGGTCCGTGCGCACAGCTCCAACACATGGCGCATGTCGTCGCTCCATTCGTGCCTGGGCAGGCCGGCATTGATCTGCGATATTTCACTGGCCGGTTTGTACGTGCTAAAGCGCTCATCCACACTGGTAAAATACGCAAAAACATCGTCAAACACCGATGGCGCCACTTCGTCAACAATTTCCACCGTGATTGGCATGCCCATAATAATACGCGTTTGTTTCATGAACTCTTTGCCTGGTTAAGTGCCGTCCGCAGTGATTGGACAAATGCCTGTGAGGTAAACGTCGCGCCCGATATTGCTTGGACGTCGCTGCTCTGTGCGCTGATCGCTTCCTGCTGCAGGCCGGGTATCGCAAACCGATTAATCATCACCGACGTCGAACGAGTATGTGGCGACTGTAAAAAGCTCACCTTTGTAATTTTGCCGCCCGCCACCGTAACCGCCACCTGCACACTGCCGTAGTAGGCATCTTCCACGCTGCCAGTGTAGCTACCGTCTTTGTACGAGGTGCTTGTATCACTTGTCGGAGTAGTGGCGCCAGCACCGCCACTCGCTGCGGCCGGAGAGCCAGTACTCGTACCGCCGCTTCTGCCAGCAGGCATGCTTGTCGAAAACTGTTTAATCGTTTCGAGCGAATGATGGCGCATGGCCAGACTATACACGGCAAACATTCCAGCGGTAAGGGTAGCAACTATCAGTTTCTTCACGTGCGATTTTCCGAATTCACTCGTTTATTTTCACACATTTTGCTGAAAATTGCCTGATAATGCCTGTGCATTTACACGATGTAACCTCGCGGCTCAGTAAGAATGATTACAGAACTCCTTGCGAGTCCTGGTATATTTGGCACGATGAACAGACGAGTCCCGCAGCCCGGCAAACCCGAACGCATTCCGCCCACTCGACACCTGGAGTCCTTCCACAAGGTCATCGCTAATGAACAAGTCGTCACACGTTTTTCGCTAATCCAACACCACGTCGTCACCGTTCTTGGCGAGTACGGCGTAGAACCATGGCGCCTTGCACTAACTGAACTCCCAGGTAGATATGTCACGCTGCACAAATGGCTCAAGATCGGGCAAATCCAACTTCACAACCCCAACATTGCTGATATGGATCATGCACGGCATCTGATAAATAGCCAACTTACCTTGCGCCAGCCGGTTGCCTTTCGAACGCTAGAAGATGTAAAAGGTACTGGCGCACGTGTGCGACGGCTTCGCGATCGGCCGAATGTAGCACTCACTAGCGCGGTCTCCATCCAGCTAGGAGATGCACGGTTGCTGGCCGAGCAAGCCGCCATACGTGAAGTAATACGCGCGCCCGAAGAACACTACGCCATACCTGAACTAACCGTTGCGTGTTTTCCAGAGACGCCCGCCGCCAGCGAACGCATCGTAGAGGATTTGGCCAGTGTGGCGTCACTTTTTTCTATTACCCTGAGTGCGATTGAAGTGGGCAAACCCCGGACAGACAACTGATCTAGTGGCTGCCCTGGTATTGACGCGTTAGGTAAGCCGGGTAGACCGAGCCGCGAGCGCACTGCGCTTCGGTACCGCACACGCCATTGTCAAAACGTGCATAGGCAAAAAAGGTATTTTCTTTTTCCCGCAACTCATTGCCGGTAACGTTTTGCAGCATGCTGCGTATGGGGTAACCGATATAAAATTTGATGGCTGGCTCGCTGCCGCCTGCTGCGACGCGCGTCTTCGCGTACCTATTGTATGCCTGCTGCGCGTAGCGTCCGACTGCCATGTGATCGCTATGATCGGGATGCATGTGGTCGACGACGTTAGCTTGTGTATGGACTTCGACTGGTTGGTAGGTCTCCATTAAACTGGACAACGCCTGCGTGAGGTCCGCCGACGTGTATACTGACTGCTGGTCGGAAGTGTGCATCTCGGAGATCGTACCTTTTTCCAGCCGCGCTAAGCTTTCGTGATGGGTCGATTCGAACCCTTGTCCTAATACGTTGCCATCTGGCAAACGCATAAAAATCAACGACACCCGAGAGTCACCACGAGGATTGCCAACCGTCACAGTCTGCCCGCCCGGCAGCGTCACCGAACGCTGCACCCATATGGAATTTAAGTTCAACATGCTGTTATACGCCGCCTCGGAACCTTGTTCGCGCCCCAGCCAATAGTACTTGTCTGTACCGGCGTCGCCAGAGGTCACATACACAGTCCGGATGCAAGCGCCACCACGAATTTCCTGCAGTAAATCGGGATTCATAAACAGTAAGTCGTCGTCCTGATGCGCCACAATATTCATAATTGTCGGGCCAGCGCAGGGCGTTTGCGCCAAGTTCGCCAAGGCCAATGGACCCACCGTTGTCAGGCCAGGCATCTTGGGTGCACTTTTGTGAGCGCCCTGGTCGTAGAACAACAGCATTTCGTGCGGGTTCGTTACCGTACCCTCCATTATGACACTTGCGTTTGGTGCCCCATAGGCATGCACTACTTCTTGCAGGGTACACGGTTTATAGCCAGTCAGACTCTGGTCGAGAGTGAGGAGATACGCAAAGCTATGGCTGGACAAATCTGGCTGCCACGTCTTGCTGCTGAGCACGTCGCGTGTCTGGGTGCAGCCTTGCAAGGGCATAACTGTCAGACTATTTTTGCTAACTAGCCGCGCTGGCAGCACGCGCCAGTAGTCTCCTACAAGTATGTCGACCGGATGTTGGTGAATGGCCTGCACCACCATATGATTACGGTTATTTGTGTCGTGGAGCGCGGCCCGCTCGGCGCGGTACGTGCGTGTAGCCAGCCCCATTCCTAACAGCACGCAGGCAAACAGAACCACACCAGCTCCTGCGGCCAATCGAGCACGGACTGCGCGGCTCCTCGCATATGCGGCGAGTGCGACAAACAGCGCGAACAGCGCAATGGTCATATACCGCGCATCCACCGCATAGTAATGATTACTTAGCACAAAGGCCGCTCCGGCCACTACCGACGACCAAATCAACAGGGTAGCCACTCCCGTCGCCGTACTGCTGGCAGCAGCAGCGATCTCGGCGTCACGTTGGTCGCGCATATTGGCTGCTTTGGCGCCGATGGGCTTACCCGATCGTTGGGCCGTCCGCTTGCCAGCGAGCATCAATAAACAAAAACCCGCCACCAGCGCTACCAGCAAGCACAATGCGTTAGCTATATATACGACACCTGTCACGCTGGTAAGGCTAGCCGCCAGCTCATGCGGAAGCTGACTGAACAGCCGTACATCACCGAACGGATTCGCGCCAAAATTCGTCAACAGCGCCAGGACGGCATATGCACAACCTAGCAGCAACTCTTTGGAATCATGAATCATACCATACGGTCCCGTTACGGCACCCGCCGCAATGTGCGTCAACCCGGTCTTGTTAATGACAAGCAGTGCAGCCATAGCCAGCCCAGTGCTCACCGCACCAACAGCCAGCCAACGTAGCGCCGCTTTGCACAGCATCCAATTGCGAACCGCCGCATAAAACAGCAGAGCCAGTGCACCGCCGCCAAGTCCAATCGTCATAAACAATTTATCGCTCACGATCAGGAGCGTCATACACACTACCGCGGCCGCCAAGCGCCAGTCGGCCCATCGCTTAGCGCGCACGGCCAATACCAAACCACCTATAAACAAGATGTATTCCAAATTACGCGTCGTCACCATAGCCATATTGACGGGCAAAATGCCGCCGGGGTACGGCTCTGGCGGTATTGCTACAAGCACCGCGGCGAGCGCCAAACACAGCGTGCCAAACACTACCGGGCGGCGATCAATGCGGTACAGCACATACACAAATGCAGCAATGGTCGCCAGCGTTACTGCAATGGTCATCGCGGTAAACGCCGCGCTAGTTGACCCGAATAATCGGATCAGCAAAAACAGCGGCCATTTAAACAAGAACGTATGTTGGTCAGGCAACGTCGCCGCATGAAACGTCTGTGCGTGGTCAAACAAATACGTATTGGCCAGCTGATCGGCATTGTCTTGCTGCACTTGCGCACCCAGTAACGTCCAGTACCACGCCGAGCCGAATAGTGCGCCAAGCGCCACCGCTGGGTAAAACGCGACTAAACGGCTCAACCTCGTGGGCCGTCGGTCTACGAAGTGGTGTATGAATTTTTTGACCACCATACGACCGTATTAGTATACGTTGCCTTCGCTCGGTTTAAAAATGCGCGTTTTGTACAAATAGAAGTTCCAGATGGTCGTGACGCCCAACGCCAGCGTTCGGATAACCACCGCTGGGAATACGTGGCTGAGCAGCTGCGCCACCAACACCGTAAACCCAAAGTTAAACAGCACCAGCGCCGTGACCGCCATTAGTTGCGGTAGCAAAATACGGTGGTGTGTGCGTTTGTCGCCAAACGTCACAAACTTCTGTAGCACAAACGACACCATCAGGCCGAGCCAAAAACTCAAACCAACGGCCACTACAGCGTTTGCGCCAAGATGTTGCGCGACAAAAATAACCACCAATTCAAAAATATACACACTCACGCCCACCACCAAATAACGGCCAAACGGGCGCCGCAGAAATGCCTTCAACTTTGCTGTCATGCAATCCTCACAGAATTATGTTTATCTACGACGTACAGGGGCCGATTCTGCGCTTCGGTATGAATGTGTGACAGGTACAACCCAATAATACCCTGTGACACGAGCAACACACCGACCAAAAACAGAATCAACACGATGACATACGCGCTGCCAGTAATATTGAGATGAAACGGATCGCCGATGAGCGCGTTCAGCAACATGCCCACGCCCAGCAGTACCGACACTGGCAGCACCACCACGCCAATGTACGCCGTAATATACAGGGGTGAAATGCTCAGCGACACCGCGCTGTCAATCGCCAGCTTAAGCAGTTTATGGAACGAATACCCGGCGTCGCCCACCAGCCGCGCATTAGCTTTGAAGTAAATATACTCGCGCGGATAGCCCAGCCATTCAATAAGGCCACGGGTGATGCGGTTGCGCTCGGTCATGCGCACAAAATCCTGCTGCACCGTGCAGTCAATAAGCCGAAAATCACTCAGGCCCGGCGTCAATTTCATGCCAGTCAATTTGCCGAACAGACCATAAAACAGCTTGGAGCCATAACGTTTGACAAACCCTTCCTTTTGATTGGCAGTACGAATGCCGACTACTACCTTGCTGCCAGCTCGCCAACGTTTTATAAATTCCGGAATCAGCTCGACCGGATGCTGGCCATCGGCGTCCAGTGTCAGCACCGCGTCGCCGTGTGCTTCGTGCATGCCGGCAGTAGTGGCGAGTTCTTTGCCGAAATTACGGGATAGGCTCAACACACGAACAGCTTTGTTGTGCTTGGCCACCGCCTGTAACTTGTCCAAAGTACCGTCGCTACTGCCATCGTTGCAATAAATGATTTCGTAACTGAGGCCATCGGGCTGCTTATCCAGCACGCCCACCAACGAAGCGTGGAACGCCTCGAACCCGGCGCTTTCGTTATAGAGCGGCACAACAACAGATACTAAACCGGATTTTGATACACTCATAGCTTATAAAGTCTTTGGTCTAGTGTACCAAAAATCTGGCAAGTTTGCACTTCTGCCGCCAATTTTAGCCTACGCAAGACGGGTGTTCGGCAAACGATAGTTGGGCAGTAACATGGTGATCCGCTGGTCGCCGATTTTTTCGCCGTCCACGGTTTCGCGCACGGCGTCCGTGACATTGGTGGCTATAAAACCGACTCCTTCGTACGAATGCACCGCAGGGCCGTTACTCGCCCATGCCTCTAACCAGATACCTCTTGCGCCGTACAGAATACTTGAGGCATCGAGGATAGTCCGGGTGAACGGCTTGGCGAGTCCTTTGCCGCGCGCTGGTTCGCCCAAACGCATGGCAAAGGTCGTTTCGCTGTCCGGCGCGTGTTCGCTTGTTCCTGGGCCGGTCCAACCATAACCGACCATGGCGCCGCTGCCCATTTCGGTAAGCAAGATCATGGCGCGGCCGCCGTCCTTCGCGAGCCAACGTTCGATGCTTGGTTCGTCGGCAAAACGCGCTTCGGTTGGGTCCTTGTAACAATATTGGCCGATCAGTGGGTCGCGCGCCATTGCGACGAGTTCGGGCACGCGCTCGCGCGTCAGACCAGCTTCAGCGCTATAGCCCTGGGCGGCTAATTGATGCACCGTCCAAGTTTCGGGCACCGGAATAGCTGCGGCAGCAAATGTATCTGGAAATGTGGCCATGGAATCGTCCTCCTTTGCAGCGCTATGCTGCGATTTGATCTAATAATGCGCTGAATTTGTCTACGATTTTAGGCGTAATGGTTTCGGCATCGGGCGATTCGATCATGACGCGCACCAACGCTTCGGTGCCCGACGGACGGATGAGTATGCGGCCCGTATCACCAAAAAGCATCCTCTGCAGATCAATAAATTCTTGCACAGCTTCGTGTTGCAACAGGGTCTTGTCAGGTAGGGGAAGGTTGACTGTTTTTTGTGGGATGAGCGGCACGGCGTCGCGCCATTCCGCCAGGCTATACCCAGATTCGCGCACGGCGCGGATGGTCTGCACCGCGGCCAGCATTCCGTCGCCTGTGGGTAACAAGTCCGGCAAAATAATATGTCCGCTCTGTTCACCGCCAAGCGTGTAGCCGGTCTGGCGCAAGCCTTCCAGTACATAGCGATCGCCAACGTCGGTGCGGTGCAAGGCGATACCATGTTGTTGCAGTGCTTGTTCGGTGCCCAGGTTAGTCATCTCCGTTGCCACGATGCCTTTATGTAGTCCGGTCACACCCAAAATAAACATGATGTGGTCGCCGTTAACCTCGCGGCCGCGTTCGTCAACCATGACAATCCGGTCGGCATCGCCGTCAAAAGCCGCGCCCATGTTCAGCCCGTCTGCTACAACGCGTTCACGGAGCGAACGGGTGTCGGTTGCACCGCACTTTTCATTGATATTACGGCCGTTTGGCACATCATGCATTGCAGTTACATCGACACCCAGCTTGGTGAACACCCCTGCGGCATAATCGCTCGCCGCGCCGTTGGCCATGTCCAGCGCTACGCGTAGCCCGTCAAAAGTAGCGTCGTCGGCACTTTCGATCAAAAACTCTGCATACCGCCGTGGGAGGTAGGCGTTTTCTTTGCGTACGCCGATTTCGCGAGCGGCGGGCACCCCAGCAGCAGCTAACGCTGAAATGCCTCGCTGCTGGTCGTCGGTCAATTTCGTGCCATTTGGGTTGAAAAATTTAATGCCATTATCGGTCCATCTGTTGTGGCTGGCCGTAACCATCGCAGCCACCTTGCCGCTCAACCGAGCGGCGTAGGCCACCCCCGGCGTTGGAATCTCACCCAACATTACAGCGACCTCGCCAACATTGGTGACGCCCTCCGCTAGCGCATCGGCGATGCGCTTAGATGATTCGCGTGGGTCATGGCCGATCAACACGGCCCCGCCGGTCCCCTCATCATGCATATATGTTGTAGCCGCGGCGGCATGTTGGGCGACTTCGCCGTGCGTGAACGCTTCGGCTGGGCCACGCATGCCATCAGTTCCAAACGGTGGTAAAGGCATTCATCCTCCTTCAGGTCAAGTAATGGTTCTGTTTATACGACATGCCGGCCAGGGAAAACAAGCGCCAATGGCAACATTTTATTGACAAAACAGCCGGTCACAGGAGTAAGATGTAAGGTACTATGAACGACAAAGACCAGACGCTCGGACTGCTACTGGGGCTGGGGCTGTCGCAGCAGCAGGCCGTGACCTACCTAGCGCTACTGGAACTAGAGGTGGTGTCCGTACGCAAAGTGGCCGAACACACCGGCATTAACCGCGGCACTACGTACGAAGCGATCAAAGCGCTCGTTGGCATTGGCCTGGCGAGCGCACGCTACGCCGGCAAGCGGGAATATTATTCGGCAGAATCGCCAGAGCGTATTTACGACCTCATCCGCGACAAACGTAAGGAAGCCTGGCAAATGATGCAGGATTCCAAACAAATCGTACCCCACCTGCTCGCCCAAAAAACGCAGGCGCGCGGCCGGCCCCTCGTACGCTATTATGAGGACGACGAAGGCGTGGTGGCGATTTTGCGCGATGTGCTGCAAACCTGTCGTAGTTTGCCGGAAGCCAGCTATTATGCCTATTCGTCGCAGCCGTTGCGCCAGTATTTGTACCGCAAATTTCCACAATTTACCCAGCGGCGTATTGACGAAGGCATTTCGGTCAAAGTTATCGCCATTGGTGAAGGCGGCGAAGTCGCGCAAGCCTCGGAGCGCAAATGGCTGCCGGTGTCGCGCAGCAATCATTTTTCCAGTTATACCATAATTTATGGCAACAAGGTAGCGCTCATTTCCATTTCCAGCGACTTGACGCCATACGGTGTAGTGATCGAGGATCAGGGCGGGGCCGAAACGCAGCGCCTGCTGTTTGAGCAGTTGTGGGAAACATTGTAGGTTTGTGTTGCGCGTAGCGTAACATGCGGATTTGCGAGTACGGTGGATTTGGCGATCACATGCGGCGCGGAAAATTCGTGCGGGCACATGTAATTCGCCAAGCATTGCAATATTTGCTACACTTTGGTTATGCATAAGCGTTATTTTGTAGCGGTATACCGAATATGTTTCGGGTTGTTGGGGTTGTTGGCGATTGTGGTGCAGTTTTTTCATGGTGCAGCGCGCGACAATTTTAGCCCTGTTAATTTTTTGAGCTTTTTTACGGTTGAAAGCAATATATTGGCCGTCATAGTGTTTCTGGTTGGCGGTTTCGCGCTGGAACGAGCGCGGCGCAAACGGGGAAGCGACGCTGCCATAGCCGCTGTAGCCGGCAATTGGGCCTTAGTACGCGGCGCAGTTGTTTTGTACATGGCGATGACTGGGATTGTGTACGTGACGCTGCTTGCCGGACTGGAAGAATCGCTACAAACCGCTATCCCGTGGGTCAATCTAGTGCTGCATTATATAATGCCTATTGCCGTCGTTATTGACTGGTTCATTAGCCCGCCCCTGCGGCGCATACCGTTTGGCCGGGCGCTGGTTTGGGGCGTTTTTCCGCTCGCGTACGTGGCATACAATTTGGTCCGGGGCAGCATTGTTAGCTGGTATCCGTATCCATTTTTGAACCCGCTCGAGCATGGCTATGCGCTGGTCATCGCAATGTGCTTGGTCATTGCTCTAGGCGTACTGGCTCTGACGGCGCTTCTGAGCGCCAGCACCAGGTGGCTTGATCTGAGGGCGCTCAATGTGGGAGTTGTTACTTCGGGCAATTTCAGCAGACGGAAGAAACCGCGGCGTTAAGCGCTACGCTGGCAGCTGTATAGGCCTATCTTCAAACTTCCATGGTAAGTGATACTTGCCATTTGCTTCGTATGCTGGCAGTTGATTGCCGGGCCGGGCAATGCTTTGGAGCACCTGGTCAACAGGCAATCGGTCACAAACTTCTTGCGGTAGTTCGTACACGCGCTGTCGTTCGACCCGTGTTTCGTAGTTTCTAGTCACTTTGACATCTACCATTTTTCCGGCGTGAGTCAGCTGTTTGTACACTGTAATTTCGTATGGCGGCCGCTGACCCGCCGACGAAATACCCGTGTCAGCGCCCATGTCAATCGTCAATACTTCGTCTGGCATGCCCCAAGCCCTGACGCGCTCGACGTGCCGCGATACCTCAGGCAGCAGAACACCACGCATCACCGGGTCAGCCTGCGCATCAGTCAACCACAGCAAATGCTTAAGCTTGGCAAGATACACTTCAGTGTAATAATCCAGTAGCTCCTCGTGCTGATCGCGCAGATGTTTTTGCTGCTCCAAACCACTTTGTTTGGAAAGCTGGCCCCTTTGGATGCCAAACGTGAGCCTATTGCTGTCTGACAGCTGACTGTGCATAGCTTGACTTAGGTCTTCACAGTGGGCGCGCAGAATATTGATACTCAGGGCGTCCATAAGTTGCACGCTTCTTTCAAAGTCTTCCTGGTTGCTATTCATGTAATATGCACCGACAATCGCCGCTTCCCGATCCCAGTAGGGAATTGACGTCGTGTTGGAGGCACCCGTATCCAAATTGCCCGTCACGGCATGCGCAATGGTGTGGCTCATCATCGCATCCACGCCGCGCTGCGTCAACAGATCGACGCCCGGCCATGCGTCCGGCTGCTCGGCAAGAGCAGGGGCCGTACCATGACTCTTTTCGTATGTGTAGGCGTCGCCCAGCCGGTCACGAAATTGCACAGGGTCTTCCTTCACGGTTGCTACCGGGTCAAACGCCATAACTATCTCGAGCGGAGTTCTATTGGGTGCTTGCGGATTACGGAAAATATCGCAATCATAACGGCGAGGAATCAGCGGCTGTTGATCTGAAAGGTGCAGAATCGCCTCGGTCATACTAGTCCTTTTAGTTATAAGGTAATTCCAGCATCATAAGGGGAGTTGCCTCAAAGTGCAATAAAATTTTCATCTTTTGCGCATAAAAGTCGCCACCGGGAAGCCAGTGGCGACTTTGCAATATAGCGGTACTATCCTAATGCACGCTGACTGGTTCTGCCGAACCGCCGTCATGAGAAGTGCCCCGCGGTTGCCGCTTTGGCTGCCGGATAACCGTCACCGCCAACAACAGCGCGAACGCCATAAACAGTACGCCCGCCAAAAACGCGCGATCATACCCATGTACTACCGCGGCCAGCGCATTGAGATGCGTTGCATGCACCGTCACCGATGCCGCGATGCCAGATAACGCTGCCAAACCGACCGCGCCGCCCATCTGTTGCGACGTGTTGATGAGCCCGGATGCCAGACCGGCTTCGTGCCCAGGCACGCCCGAGGTGGCAGCTGCCATCAGCGGCATAAACGTCAAGCCCATACCCGCCGGAATCAGCAGCAGTGACGGCAACAGATCAGTCACATAATTGCCAGCCAGCGGCACTCGCGACAGCCAAGCGACGCCGAGCGTTACCAACAATGGCCCAGCAATCAGGAACGGCTTGAACCCAAACTTTGCCACCAGCCGCGCCACGCGCGTCGAAATAATTCCAAGCGTCACCGGAAATGGTAGAAACGCGAGCCCCGTCATCACCGGCGTATAGTGCATGACACCACTGACATACAGCGACAGCAGGAAAAACATACCCATCATGCCCGCCATAATCGGCGCCATCATCAGGTTAGCACCGGTAACGTTACGGATTTTGAAGATCGTGAGTGGCATGAGCGGGTGCTCAACGCGTGACTCGTTCACTATAAAACCAGCAATAAGCACGGCTGACACGCCGATCATCCCCAATGTGTTGCCGCTCAGCCAACCCCAATGCGGGGCCTCACTCAGGGCATAGACCAGGCTAATCAGACCAGAGGTAACCAGCACGGCGCCCGGCAAGTCCAGAGCATTCCGACGCTCTTCCCGCGCATGCGCCGGAACGAAACGGGCGATCCCCAGGGACACCAGGATGCCGATCGGCACATTAACAAAAAAGTTCCAGTGCCAGCTCAGATATTCTGATAGCACACCACCTAGCAGCAGGCCCACGGCCGCGCCACCAGTGGCAATTGTCGACCATAAACCAAGCGCTTTATTGCGCTCCGCACCTTCACTAAAGGTCGTGAGCACCGTCGACAGCGCCGCTGGCGACATCATTGCCGCAGTCAGACCTTGCAGCGCGCGCAGCACAATCAACATTGCTGCCGACTGCGACAAACCAATGAGCAGTGAAATCAGCGAAAAACTGACCATGCCGATCAATAGCATGCGCCGCCGGCCAAACAAGTCAGCCGCGCGTCCGCCCAACAGCAAAAAGCCGCCGAAAGTCAACGCGTACGCCGTAATCACCCACTGCAATGCGTCTTGGCTAAAGTGCAGGGAAGTCTTGATGGAGGGCAAGGCGACGTTCACGATGGAGATATCCAGCACCACCATGAACTGTGCAATGCCCAGAAGTGCGAAGATGAGCCACTTTGAGGGCTTTTTCATAACTTCCTTTCTTTTATTTTACAATGTCAATCATTGTAGTGCTAAATAGTTGAGATTGTCAAATATTTTGTATCTAAAGTTTCTATGCTATAATAATGGCATGGAAAAAGCGCTTGAGCAAAATCTAAACTGGCTGATTATACGTGCCTCACTGCCTGCGAAACAGGTGTTTGTGGCGCTGGGCGAAAACTACGGACTGACGCATATGCAGTTATTTACGCTCTGCCTGATCAACTTGGACGGCTCAACCGTCATGCACGAGATCAGCAAAGGGCTGCGCTGCGATGCTTCTAATGTTACTGGATTGGTCGACCGGCTGCTCGCACTCGGGTTTGTAGAGCGGAGCGAACACCCTACCGACCGGCGCATCAAGGTCATTGAGCTGACCGCGAAGGGCCGTGAAGTACGCGGCAGCATTATGCGCAAGCTGGCCGACACCGCCGTGCCTGGACTACAAAGTGGTCTGAGCGCGGCCGAGCAGGGAACCCTGACCGCGCTACTGACCAAAACGCTGCAAGCATGCGACGCACCCTTTCGGGATTAGGTCAAAAAGTGACCGGCGCTTGCCGCACGCCGGCTATTACGGTGCTTGGAGATTGCGTGGTCGTTATTTGGTGGCTTTAGACTCTGTTTTTGACGCTTTGACGTCCGCCCGCGCATATTTTTTGATGAACGTTTCAACCAGTTCGCGTGCCGTACGATCCTCGATCTGTTTGGGCGGATGCTTTTGGAAATATGCGGCAGGTTCGATGATTGCACCTTTCAACCCATGGTCTTTGGCCAGCTTGAGGCAACGGATGGAGTCGATCGCCACGCCAGCGGAATTGGGCGAGTCTTCCACACTCAGTCGCAGTTCCAGATTCATGGGCACGTCGCCGAAATGCTTGCTTTCTATCCGCAAAAAACAAATTTTATTGTCTTTTTGCCAGGGCACGTAGTCGGACGGGCCGACATGAATGTTATCTGGGTCAATAGTCTGGCCGCGGGCTTCAATCTGCGAGCTCACAGCCTCGGTTTTGGAAATCTTTTTGTATTGCAAACGTTCGCGTTCCAACATGTTCAAAAAATCGGTGTTGCCGCCGGTGTTGAGCTGGTAAGTGCGCTCGATTTTCATGCCGCGGTCCAGAAATAAATTAACGAGCGTGCGGTGCGTAATGGTTGCCCCAACTTGTGCCTTGATGTCGTCGCCGATCACCGGCAGGCCAGCATCTTTGAACTTTTTGGCCCATTTAGGGTTGGAGGCGATGAACACTGGAATACAATTTACGAATCCGGCACCGGCATCAATGGCTGCTTGCGCATAAAATTCCGTTGCTTGCTGCGAGCCAACTGGCAAGTAGTTAATCACGGCGTCAACTTTGGCGTCTTTCAGCACTCTGACTACGTCGTCGGCAACCTGGCCACCGTCGACGGGCACCAATTCAGAAGTGTATTTGTTGACACCGTCCAGCCGCGGGCCACGCGACACGGTCACGCCTATTTTGGGCACCTCTGCGAATACGACCGTATTGTTAGGTTCAGCATAAATCGCTTCGGCCACATCTTTACCAACTTTGTTGCTGTTAACGTCAAACGCTGCGACTACTTCGATGTCCCGAATGTGATACCCGCCAAAATTAACATGCATCACGCCTGGCACAAATTCGTCGTCGCGCGCGTTCCTATAATAATGAATGCCTTGCACTAACGACGACGCGCAGTTTCCCACGCCCACAATTGCGACTCGAATTTTACCGCGTGCCATAAACCCCTCCACCTTGCGTTAGCTATACGAATGTATGCTACGAGCGTTTTCTATAAAAAACAAATATGGATATTTTATGTTACCATAGAGTCTACTTATGGAAGATCGTTTATACAAATTTGCGCGGTTGGTCGAAGCACGCAGCTTCACCAAAGCCGCGCAACGCATGCACATTTCACAGCCAGCACTGACGGCGGCTATTCAAAAGCTGGAGCGCGAGCTGCACACTGAACTACTGGTACGCACCGGGCATGGGTTCACGCTCACGGCCGCGGGCCGCATTGCATATGACGCGGCCAAAGATTTGACTGTTCGCATGCGTAATTTACGCGTGCAACTACTGGAAGCTACGAGGCAAAAGGTAGCTCTTACCGTGGGCACTATCGACAGCATCGCCGAGCTACTGTTTGTGCAAGGAAGTGGTTTACGCCAGATCGAGCAGAACGCGCAGCTTTCGCTGACCATCAATAATTCAGCACAGCTGGTACTAGCGGTCGAACACGATGAGCTGGATGTGGCGGTGATCGCCGAACCACCGCACACGCCGCCCAACCTACGTATGGAAATAGTAGGCGAGGAGCCACTCGTCCTGGTAACCAGCCGAGAGCAGTTGGCGGACGTGCGCCAGGCACTTCTGGCCGGACAGCTCAAACAGTTTCTGGCGTACAACCATAACTCGCAGACGTATCAGCTCGTCGAGCGATTTTTGGAGCAGCACGGCATTGCGGTGCAACCGAGTTTTTATTCTACCAGTCCAGAAATTATGCTGCAGTTAGTGCTGGCCGGACAGGGAACGGCCGTGCTGCCGTACTTGTTGGTACGTGGACATCTGCAAACCGGCACGCTCAAAATGCTACACATTGGCGACGAGCAGGTGATAACGCGTCGGATTGTGAGCATACGACGCGCTGGCCGCGCTGTACCAGCGGCGGCACAGCAATTGCTACAACAAGCAACTGATGATTTACGCTTGCTTGCGACCGCAGCACGTAACGAATAGCCCTCTACATCGCCGTAAGATGAGCTGTAGATTTGGCTAGCCACAGGGACACGCCGCTCTGCAATGGTTTTACCATCGCTCGCAAAAAGGCTATACTTATGAACGATGAAGACGAGAAACACACAGCGCCGGTGGCGCTTCCACTTTTCTAGGCGGGGCCGGAATATCGTACTCGTAACGGCCGTGGCCCTGCTTGCGATATTGGTGGTCGCCAACGGCGCGCTGTGGGTGCTGTACCGCAACCGGACATATCCGCGCACCAAGGTGGTCGGCACAAATATCGGCAGTGTGCCGTTCAACGACCTATCCCAAAAGGTGAATGACCTCAAACTGTTACCGGCCAGCCTGCAACTAACATACGGCCAGCAGCGTGTAGATGCCAGCTTTGCTGATCTTGGCATCACCAAAGATTCGGCCCGCGCTGCCGACAGCGCACGTCAGCAACGGTCATGGTTGCCCATGTTGAACTTTTTTAAGTCCCCGGAGCTCAAAGCGCCAATCAGCATAAACGCGCAAACATTTGCCCAAAAGGCCGCGGCGCTGGCGAGCGTATTTCACAAAGATCCGGTTAACGCACGCCTGGTGCTCAGTGGCACAAGCGTCACGATAGCGGCTGCTGAAAACGGCTACGATTTACAAAAACAAAACTTGCAACAAGCGGCCGTTAATGCGCTGGACATGGGTCACGCCGCAGTGACCGTGCCTGTGTCATTTGTCGCGCCCAAGGTGACAGCCGCGAGCCTGGACGGTGCACAAAAAACGCTGCAAAACCAGCTCAAAACATCGGTCGTTTTCCGCTACAACGGTACGGTCAAGCCGGTCAGCGAGGCAGATATTGCCAAATGGTTTGTGCCCGCAGACAGCGCATACACAGTGTCGAACGCCGCGATTCTGACATACCTGGGACAGCTGGGTACCGCGCTTGGGATTCATATTAAAGGAGCGGCAGCGCTAGCGGCCAGCGCGCAAACGGCGGTCGCCAACCAAAAACCGTTGGATGCCACGATCACGGCACAAACGGCAGCCAAAACGTTTACGTACTGTGCGGCGGTTAAGGGTGTTGACGCATCGTACTTGCCTGGACTCATTAGCAAGCTGAATTCCACCTACAACGACCCGCGCGGCTGGTCCATGGGCGGGCTCATTGCGTTCCAGGAAGTTAGCAGCGGGTGCGATTTTACCGTGTGGCTGACGGCGTCCAACCAGATGGCGAGTTTTGGCGATATTTGCGATCCGGTCTGGAGCTGTACGGTTCCGCCGAACGTAGTCATTAATTTTGATCGGTGGCAAGGCGCTACTTCGACCTGGAATGCGCAGTCTCTATCGTTGGACGAATACCGCAGTTTGGCGATCGACCACGAAACTGGTCACTGGCTAGGGTTTGGCCATTTGCCGTGCCCGGGCGCCGGGCAGCCAGCGCCGGTCATGATGCAGCAATCCATTGACCTGCAGGGTTGCACCTTTAACGCCTGGCCCACGCAGTCAGAGCTCAGCACACTCAAAGCGCGGCTCGGCATCACTGAGTCATAATAGCTACAGGTACCAGCGGCGGGTGAACAAAAATACCAGCAAACCAGGTCCGAGCGGCAGCCAATAAGTCAGCAACCGGTAGAGCAGCGCCACCGCCAGCGCGCTGGGTGCGGCTACTCCGTATGCGACCAGCCCAGCCACCAGACCCGCCTCGGCGCCGACCAATCCGCCCGGCGTTGGCGTGGCATCGCCCGCAATCACCCCGATCGTAAACACTACAAACGCTTGCAACAAGTGAACGTGCACGCCCAAACTAAGCGCCGCCGCGTAAAAGATCAATGCATAACAGATGGTGAGCGCGCACGAACTAGCCAAACCAAGCAGCAGGCGGACAGGACGACGGCGATACCTCATCAGCAGTTCTGTCACCCGTCGGGCTGTCTTATACATAAGCTGACGTAATGTTCGGAACGCCAGCAAACTCACCGCCACTACGCCCAGCAAAATCATACCGATCAATCCAGCGTGGGGCACCGCAATGCCATGAAATGATGATGCCAAGCTGCTGCCGCTCATTGCCATAACAACCAACAAAATCAGCACATGACCGATGATACCGAGCGCATTGTTGATCCCTGCAACTACCGCAGCTTCAGCAGTGGTGTGCCCGGCACGGCGCAAATACTGCACGTTAAGCGTGAGGCCACCTAGGCCCGCCGGCAGAAGCCGGTTGGCAAAGGCGCTGGCCGTTTGCACCGCCAACGTCCGCGTATAACGCAGCCGGTGCAGCGCCACCAGCCAATACGTTGTCGTAGCCAGGCAATAAGTTGCTCCCACCAGCAAACAAGCGACGATGATCGGCAGCGGTCGGGCGTGCCGCAGCGTCGCAAAACTTTGCGAAAAATTCCCCAGCCGGGGCACGACCACATATAGCAACAACAGAAAAACGAGTAACAACAGTACACGTCGCATATCCGGCGACGCCAGCTTCGGGCGTTTGGGCAGGGCCATACGCTATAGTATAGTCCTGGTTTTTGCTGCCAGCAAAGCGTATACTGGCGGCATAAATTTGCCTAGAGCCTTCCGGCGCGCCGGGTTATTTCCTGCGGCCGTCATCATAGACCATTCACCAGACCACGCCCAAAGTTCGCCATGGCGAACCCCCCAGGAATCACCCGAAGGCGCTGCACCATCAACGCCGGACACAATCGCCTGTCTGGGCACTACTTCGGTAGAAGCGCTGCTTAACCGCGATCTAGACCTCGAAACGAACGCCAGGCCGGATCAACCCGACAGTACATTCCTTCAGACCGAATAGCTACCATTGCCGCTTCATACCCCAGATCGGCCGCGTTCAGCTGGGCAAGCAAGCGCTAGCGGACCCAGCCATAATGCATTATTATAAGCACATGCTATATGGTTTGTTCGCCGCGTCGCAGCTGGATAACGCGCTCGATCAGACGAGGCAGGTATTCCAGCGGTTTACGGATAGTTTTTTGAGTGGGGAATCGATCCTCACCTTTGTGATTGCTATGACGATCGCCGTTGTTTTGGGGCGGCTGATCGCTGCCATCATGCGCCGGTTTGCACGCGCCGTCAGCCGTACGGCCGACAAAGCCCAGGACCTCAAAGAAGTAAACCGCCTCCGACGCATCGAAACGCTAACTATTCTGGCGGTAGCGCTGGTACGTATGCTGCTGGTCATTTTGGCACTGTACTTTTGGTGGGTATATGCGCATCCGTCCCAACAGTCGAACGCCTTGATTGGCGCGAGTGCACTGGCCGTGATTATCGCCAGTGCCACGGTCGGACCGATTTTGCGCGATCTGGCGTACGGCGGGGTCATGATGGCCGAGCACTGGTACGGAGTGGGCGACCACGTGCGGGTCGAGCCATTTGCCGACCTGCAAGGAGTTGTCGAACGCGTTACGCTACGGTCCACGCGTATTCGCGGACTCAACGGTGAAGTCATCTGGCTCAACAACCAGAATATCCAGGGTGTGCGCGTGCTGACCAAAGGTGTGCGTACCACGGCGATCGAACTGTTTGTATCTGATCTGGATCGTGGCCTACGGCTAGTCGAACAAACCAATTTGCGGCTGCCGACGGGACCGCTCATGGTCGTTCGGCCCTTGCATATTATGTCCAAAAATGAAGTCGGAGCGAGCCTATGGCACATTACCGCCGTGGGCGAAACCGCTCCCGGCCGCGAATGGCTGCTGCAAGATTACGCCCGCAGCATCATGCACGAACTGGACGAAGAGAGTGAAGATCCGATCCTGCAAACCGACACCATCGCCCGCGATGCCGACAGCGTGGCAGAGCAGCGTTTTTCGCGCACCATCCAGAACGCCCGCAAGTCACCCCTGCAACGCAAGCACCTGCCACTGCCCGAATCTATCGCCAAACAGATCGAACGGCCAATCGGACGTGCCAAACAAGCCGCATCCAAGGCCAAAATGGCCTCCAAAACCGCGGTACGCAGACGACCCAAACATCGCAAGATCCAGTAGCTTGAGTGGTAACCCCTCTCATAAATTGTTAAATATTTCATTAAGTTGTGATGAAACGTACGCGGCACTCGTTAAAATCCTTACAGTGAATTTCCAGGTCCAAACCGTATGATAAAAATGCTGGTAACAGTAAGGGGGATTACTAAAATGAAGAAAGTAAAAATCCTATCACATCCAACACAAATCGCGACCATCCGGCTGGACGACCTGGAGTACGACACGACCGCCGAGATCAACGAAAAGATCGCGAAATCACAAATTCGTAAATGGCGCAAACTGCGGCAGGAAGCCGCATAACAACTAGTAAATGCACAGGAAAGGCCGGGGCAAACCCCGGCCTTTTACTTTTCTACAACAACTACCTCTGTTAAAATGCCCTACCTTGACGAAGCAGCTTATGGTAATCTTGGCGCACTATAGCACACTAACGCAATAGAAAACGCGGCGGCGGAAGTCCCCGCGTTTTTGATATAAAAGGAGGAGTTTTCCGTGAGCCGCTTACCCATACCAGGAAAAGACGAAGGGGAATGGGGCGGCATCCTGAACGATTTCTTGCTTGTGGACCACCAGACCGACGGGACACACAAACTCGACACCGACTTCAGTCTTGCTGCCAACAGTGACCAGGTCGTCCCCAGTCAAAAGGCCGTCAAAGCCTACGTCGACAATCGGTTCGCCGCCAGCGCCACGCCAGACGCGACGGCCGCAGTTAAGGGAAAGGTACTGCTCGCTGGCGACCTGAGCAACACTGCGGACGCACCCATGGTCAAAAGCCGCACCGCCACCACCGTTGGTTTATCAAATGCCGATTACGTCTACAACTCGTCGATGACGCCGGCACACTACGCAGACGCCGTGAATGGCGCACTGGCGCAAACCACAAATGGTCAGGTCAGCTTGCGCGCCGACACCATCAATTTCACCTATGTGTCGGGCAAGGTAATTGTGCCGGTTTCCAGCGTCATCATCGAGGGCGCGGGCATTGACCAAACCGTCATCAACACCTCGCGTCCAGATTATGTATTCAAAAATGTTTCGGCTGCGCTTGCAGGAGCGGGCATTAGCGGCATGACCATTAATTGTCAGAATCTAGCCAATGTGTCGGGTATGGATATCCGCGAATTTACCAATTTTTCATTGGTAAACATGAAGTTTTTGAATGGGCGGCAATGGTTTGCGCGCTTTGGCAACGAGCCGTCGGGCACTACAACCGACCTCAATAACGGCATCACCATCGAAGATACCACGTTTGACACACATGACGGTGTGTATGAAATGCTGCTCCTATACAATACCCAAAACGCGACGATCAATCGGGCGACGTTTCGCAATAAAACCGGCTCGCCGGGGTCGGCGCCCACGCTTGGGCTATGGCAAAAGGTGACGTACGCAACCATTCAGAATTCGTTGTTCCAGAATCTGGTCGGGGATGCCATTTACTATGGCTATACCACGGGCAAAATCACTATCGACACTTGTAATTTCGTCAACGTACGCACCGGGCTGCATGGGGCTGTCGTGCCCGACAATGGCAAATTCGGCACAACGACCGTTAGCAATTTAACGGTGCAGAACTGCCGGTTCGTCGGTGGGGCGAACTCCAACACGAGCGAAGCGATTCAAATTGGTTCGGCCATCAATTATTCCGTTACCGGCACCTATATTGAAGGGCACGCCAAAGGTATCAAAATCGGTTATGGCGACAGCGTGCCGACTGCTGCAGATGGCGGGGATGCATCGTTCCCCAGCGGCGTTGGCAAGATCGACACCGTCACGTTTACCGACATCAACCGAGGTGGCAACAGCCGCACGCTCAACAGCCCGATCTTCTTTGGTAACGGAGGTGATTTTGGCGGCCTTACTATTAATAATATTACCGTTAGCGACGCCAACAATTACATTGATTATGCGGTAATTTTTAACGGCGGGACATCGGCCACGGCCGCCGTATCGGGCGGGGTGGTCAGCAGTATTACCGTTACGAACACTTTTGCGTGGTATGCGACGGCGCCAATCGTTACCATTACTGGCAACGGTACGGGGGCGACGGCCATCGCGGCCATTGACGCGGGCGGCCGGCTGACTGGCATTACGGTTACGAACGGCGGTAGCGGCTATACAACGGCCACGGTTAGTGTAGCGGGGGCGACATACAAAAACATCACGTTTACGGGGTGCGACTTTGGCGGCAAAAAAATCCTCATCAACGACTTGGCCCAAATAGACTGGTCAACGGTCAAGTTCGTAAATTGCCGCAATTTTGACACTTCCAACTTAGGGTCGGCGACTAGTCCCACAACGGCGCTCGATTATGGTGTCAGAAATTTTGACGGCGCCGTCTTTCACGACGGCAAACTCGGACTGGCATTAGGCACTAACACCACCGCAGTTCCGGCGTTTCGCGACCTCCAGATTGGCAATGGTTCAGCCACGACCTTCTTTGGCATGAATAACGTTGTACACCGCAACAGCAATGACAATTTACAAACGGTGTTCGCCAACTTTGCCAGCAAAACCGAGACGTACTACAAAACGAACACCAACAATTCTAGCCAGCGTATGGTGTTTGACATCGACACGGGCGTATACAAAACCAATGGATTTGACGCAAACCTAGCAACAGACGTAACGACCGGTGGCGTCGTGCTCAAGCGTCTGACCACTGTACAGCGGGATGCGCTGGTCAGCCCGCAGAACGGCACGCTCATCTATAATATAACGCTCAATAAGCTGCAAGGTTACGAAAATGGCGCCTGGGCCAACCTCATATAACTCGTACAAGGGGGCAATAATTGCTCTTCCGCCGTGAATTTGCTAGGGTAGGGAGGTGAAACTTGCCAAAAAGCCGTTAGTTCAGAACGCATTTTTGCGGAATAACGCCGTGTTGTTTGTGGGCTCTATCCTGGTTGGCTTTGGTAATTACGTGTACTATCCGGTACTCGGGCGCATCATGCCCCCCGCGCCATTTGGTGAAGTGCAAGCCTTGGCCGCTCTGTTTACGCAGTTGTCGCTGTTTTTGATCGTGCTGGGTCAGGTGACAGTCAACATTGTCGCCAACTACGACGATGAAGAGAAAAAACAACACATTCTGTTTGAACTCGAAAAATTCGCATTTATGCTGAGTATCGGGCTGTCCATTGTTCTGGCAGCATTCAGCTGGCAATTACGATCGTTCTTCCATTTCGAGTCAGCGCTGCCGTTCATATTACTGCTGTTTTCGCTGGACATTAGCGTGCCGCTGGCGTTTCGCAACGCGTATCTGCGTGCGCACAAAGACTTTACCGGCACGTCTGTTTCGCAGTTAATCGGATCGTTTTCCAAGATCGCGTTGTCGGCTGGACTAGTAATATTCGGTTTCAAAAGCGCGGGTGCAATGGGCGGAATTGTAATTTCACAGGTCTTGTCATTCTGGTACGCCGCGGTGCTGGCCAAAAAGCTGGGATTTCACAAGCCCAAGGATGTGCCGTATTGGTCCAAGCCCGACATGCGCGCGCTGGCGCCGGAGCTCAAATACGCAGGGCTAGTCCTGATCAGCTCGCTGGCGATTACATTGTTGTCCAGCATCGACATTTTTGTGGTTAAGCATTACTTTGATCCGCAGACGGCTGGTGTGTACGCTGGCATTTCCACGGTGGCCAAGATTATCTTTTTCCTAACAGGTTCGATCAGCCAAGTACTGCTGCCTTCGGTCAAACTCAACCAAACAACCAAGGAGAACTTCGGCTACCTCGTAAAATCAGCTATACTTTTAATAGCGATCGGCGGTAGCGCTGTAATAATATTTACAGTAATGGCAAAGAATGTCGTGCATATTCTAATGGGTGCGAAATATATAACGTATGCGCACTTGTTGCCGCAACTAAGTCTGGCAATGTTCCTTCTTTCAATCGTGGGATTGTTTATTTCCTATTACCTTGCGTTGCGCAAATATCTACTAAGTGTTATAGTCTCTTTCGGTATTGTGGTGACGGGTTGGCTCATGCTCGTACACCACGCGAGCTTAAACGAGGTAGTGGGCGACTTAGTGTATGGCAGCGTGGCCATGCTGGGGTTTATAGGTGCTTGGCGCGGCGTGTGCGCATTCAGAATCAGAGGACGAACCAATGGAGAAGCATAAAACTATTTCGATCGTCATCCCGGTATATAACGAGGCGGCCAACTTGCGGCCGCTATATAATGAGTTGTCCAAAACATTGGAAGCGCTGTCGTACCAGTTTGAAATTTTGTTTATTGATGATGGCAGCAAAGATCAGTCTGCCACTGTGCTTTGTGAGCTAGCCAGGGAACACGATCACATAACCTTGCTGCAGTTTGCCCGCAACTTCGGCAAGGAAGCCGCCGTCAGTGCTGGTCTGCACGCCGCCAAAGGCGACGCCGTAGTCATCATGGACGCTGATATGCAGATGCCGCCAAGCCTGTTGGGCGAATTCACCGCCAAGTGGGAAGCGGGCGCCGAAGTCGTTGTCGGCGTATTCGCTTCGCGCAACATGCGGTTTATTAGGCGTGTCGGTGCAAAGGCATTCTACCGTATTATGCAACAAATCGCGCACACCAAAATCACACCGCACGCCACTGACTACCGTTTGTTGGACCGCGAAGTCGTGGACACATTCAACAGCCTGCCTGAGCGCAATCGCATTACGCGCGGACTGATCGATTGGCTCGGTTTTGAGCGCGCCTACGTCTACTTTGAACAAGCACCGCGCCTGCATGGCACGCCGACCTATAGCTTCAGCAAGCTCGTAACGCTAGCCATGAACAGCTTTACATCCTACAGTTTGTTTCCGCTGCGGCTGGCGGGCTATCTGGGCATCATTATCCTGATCTTGAGTTCGGTTGGCGGTGCATTTTTGTGGATCGAAACGTTTATCTTGAACGACCCGTTCCGCTGGGGCGTCAGCGGTACCGCATTCCTGGCCGTTATGCTGCTGTTTTTGGTCGGCGTCGTGCTGGCCTGTCTGGGACTTATTTCGCTGTACATTGCGCACATTCATGCTGAGGTAATCGACCGGCCGCTATATATTGTACGCCGGCGACCAAAACCAACACTCCTGGCAGGCTCGAAAGAAGGCGCCCAGGAATGAACATACTCTGGGTAACCTGGAAAGACAGCGGTCATCCAGAGGCAGGGGGAGCAGAGGTGGTATGCGAGGAGCTCTGCAAGCGGCTAACTGCTAACGGCCACCGCGTCACATTGCTCACAACCGACTACGACGGTGCGGACAAAACGACACTGCCGGATGGCGTCACGGCTATTCGCGTCGGCCACAGCCGCTATCTACATCCGTTGCAAGCGCTTATATATTACGTGTGGCATTTGCGCAATCAGTACGATGTAGTTATTGAAGAGGTCAATGGCGGCGCACCGTATTTTTGCGTGTTTTTTGGACGCAAGTCCAAGCGGCGCTTGCTGTACCACCAGCTGGCACGCAAAAACTGGCTGTACGAAATCCCGGCGCCATTCAGCTATCTCGGCTACTACGTGCTCGTGCCGCTTGCCACGCGGCTGGTCAGCTGGGCGCGCGTACCGCTCATCACCGTGTCCAAAAGCACGCAAGATGTCATGGCACAGTACGGATTCGCACCGGAGCGCACGCATATTATTAGCGAAGGGCTGCACATCCCGCCGGTTAAAACGGTGGACAGCGCGCAAAAGTTCAAGGACCCGACTGTTCTCAGTCACGGCGGCATGCGAGCCATGAAACGCACCCTCGACCAAGTCAAAGCGTTCGAAATTGCCAAGCAAAAAATTCCAGACCTCAAAATGAAAATTTCGGGCAGTAGCCGCGGCGTATACGGCCAAAAAGTGCTTGATTATATCACAACAAGCCCCTACAAAAACGACATCGAATACCTGGGCCGCACCACCGACGAACAAAAAATCGAGCTGATGCAGCGCTGTCACGCCATTTTAGTCACTTCCGTTGAGGAAGGTTGGGGCCTGATCGTCACCGAAACCAACAGCCAAGGCACGCCCGCGGTCGTATACGATGTCGAGGGACTGCGCGACAGCGTCCGTGTCGATACCGGCGTCATAACTGCCGAAAATCCAGTAGCGCTTGCCGACGGAATCGTATCGTTACTACAGGACGAACCCACATACCAGGCACGTCGCCACAACGCCTGGCAATGGAGCAAACAGATTACATTCGACCAAAGTTACAAAGATTTTCTAACCGCCATAGGAGCCTAACATGAACCGGCCAACTCTTTCGATCATCACCCCAACATACAACAGCGCACACCTTTTGCCGACATATTTTGATTCACTGCTCAAGTCCAACTACAAAGATTTTGAGGTCGTCGTTAACGACGAAGTACGCAGCACCGACACCACCCGCGAAGTCGTGGGCAAATATCGCGACGCCGGTTTGCGCATCACGTATCTGAAGGAGAACCGCTCCATGGCGCAAGGCCGCAAACGCGCGGTCGAAGCCGCCCAGGGCCGGTTACTGTTCCATATGGATTCCGACATGCAGGTTACACCTGACCTGCTGGGCGAAATTGTCGAGCTGCTGGACAGCACCTATGGCGCGTTGGTCATTCCCGAAGAAGCCTTTGGCAAAACGTTCTGGGCAAAATGCAAATGGCTGGAAAAAAAATGCTACGAAGGCGTCGAACAGATCGAGGCGCTGCGTTGCATGTCGCGCGAAGCCTATGACAAAGTCGGCGGCCACAACGTGGACATGATTTTTTCAGAAGACAAGGATCTTGACCTGCGTATACGCGCCGCCGGCTACAAAGTCGGCCGCACCACCAACTTTTTGTACCACAACGAGGGCAACTTGCGCCTAACCCGCAGCATCAAAAAGAAGCTATTCTACACCAACACCGCTAACTTATTCGAAACCACGCACCCGGCAACGTTCAGCTACCGCGCCAATGTACTCAATCGCTACAAACTATTTTTCAAAAACGGCAAATATTTCCTAAACCACCCGGTCATTTATGTCGGCTTGCTGTACATGATTACCTGCGAATTCGGCGTGGGCGGCATGCGCTTTTTGTACCTCAAACTCAGGAACAAAGCAGCGGGCGCGAGTGCATG
>Ga0157373_10000527_pt1 | contig 29915 bp, 26 predicted proteins | sample C65metaG_FD_113460 | JGI IMG/M metagenome (GOLD analysis project Ga0157373, IMG submission 113460) | Corn rhizosphere microbial communities from Kellogg Biological Station, Michigan, USA - C6-5 metaG | ecosystem: Host-associated > Plants > Roots > Rhizosphere > Soil | place: USA: Michigan... | reverse complement strand
TTTATCCGGAAGTTCCACCAAGAGTAGAATATGAATTAACTGCCCTGGGACGTGGTTTATTAGTTCAGGTTACTCCTTTGTGGTTTTGGATTGCAAAATCAGTAAATGAATTCAGAGAAGCAAGAGCTAATTTCGAAAAATCATAATGACTATGAATTGATATTTTTAAGTTTTTAGAATTACAGCATTTTTTAGCACAAATTTAAACTTTTGTTTATAGCATATTAGATTATCATATTGTTTAAATTATTTAGAAATTAAAAGATTTTTGGTTCAATCCCCAACAGGACATCTAAAACAAATTTACAAAGCTAATGAAAGACAGACAATACATATGATACGCCAATTTCTTTAAATCTTCCAAAAATGATGTTGAATTTTGTCCTCTTCCCGTCACTACTCAGGACATAAATAAAGTGTATTATTTATAAACTATTGCTACTTAAAAAGTATAAAAAAAATAAAAAAGTCCATTTAGAAATGAGCGCAGAATATAGAAAATACCATATTGGAGGTGATACACATTTTGCACGTAAAAGCTAAGGCAGTTTTGCATTCAATTTTTTTGCCGAATCTGTTTCTATTAAAAAACATGGTGTAAATTTACACCAAATAATTTTTATTATTATGACACGACAAAGTATATCATTAACTGCTCCCAATGAAGAATGGTTAAAAAATCAGGTTAATGCAGAAGAGTTTAGCAGTAAAAGTGAAGCCATTAACTTTTTAATAAAAAAAGCACGTTCACAAAAAGAGTTTTATGACCTTGTAAGAGCTAAAATAGATAAGGGAGAAAAAAGTGGCTTTGTAAAAAAACAAACCAGAGAAGAAATGTTAGCGGAATTTAAAAAGGATTTGGGAGATGTATAGCTACTATTTAAGCAGCGAAGCCAAAGAAGATTTAAAAAGAATTTATTACTATGGTGTCGGTAAGTTTGGAATGGTCCAGGCCGATAATTATTTCAATATGTTTTACGATTGTTTTGACAAAATAGAACAAAATACATTTTTATTTCAATCTGCCGATCACATCAAAAAAGAATATCGTTATTGTGTTTGCGGTGTAGCTACTTGGAGTTGATACCTTTTTTGCGACTAAAAGCCTAGGCAGTCTTATACTGAAGCATGAAAAAAAGAAGGATACAATGATTAAAGTTTCTGGCTGGCAGCTAACTTTATTCCTGCTAAATCATACGGCATGAAAAATACAAGAAGAACCTTTACTTTAGGCTTCAAGATTCTGGCCGCTTCCATGAGCATCCACTGCGGAAGGGTCAGCGACGTGGCAAGAGAGCTCGATATCAGCACAAGCACCCTACAGCACTGGAAAAAACTTTATAAGGAAGGCAGATTTACCATAAAGAAAACTTCGGCTGAAATATCACACAAAAATGAGCTGTTGAAGCTTAGGAAACAGATCAAAGATCTGGAAATTGAAAGGGACATCCTAAAAAAGGCTCAAAATGTCTTCTCCAGGAGCGGCGTGTGAAATATGAATTCATCAGAGAAAACTCGAAAATATTTCCCGTTGAGAAGATGTGCCGGATTTTTCAGATCCATAAAAGCAGTTTCTTCCGATGGAGAAAAAGAACACCCACCGCAAGGGCACAGCGAAAAACCTTCATCATAAGCGAAATTAAAAGAATCTACCACTGGAGCCAGTGCCGATACGGGAGTCCGAGAATTGCTAAAGAATTAGAATCTATAGGTATAAAAGTTTCAAGAAAATTTGTCGGGCAGATTATGAAGGAAAACCATCTCAGAAGCATTGCAAAATCAAAATATAAAAAAACTACAAACCCATCCCGTAATGGCAGCGTGGCGCAAAACAAATTAGAACAGATTTTTAAGACAGGCAGAAGAAGTGAAATCTGGGTTTCTGATATAACTTATATCGAAACAGAGGAAGGCTGGCTGTATCTCACTGTGGTGATAGACCTTTTTGACCGTAAAGTGATTGGCTGGTCAATCAGCGAAACAATGAGAGCAAAAGATACCAGCATAGATTCTTTGACAAAAGCTCTTCTAAATCGCCCCCTTCAGAAGAGTCAGAGATTACTCTTTCACTCCGACCAAGGAAAACAATATGCCTGCCGTGAGTTTATTGCTTTATTAAGCACAAACAAAATTACCCAAAGCATGAGCCGAAAAGGAAACTGTTATGATAATGCGGTAGCAGAAAGTTTCTTCAAAACATTAAAGGTAGAACTGGTATACCAAAATAAATATAAGACTAAAGAGAAAGCGGAAAAATCAATAGCCGATTATATAGACAACTTTTACAACACCTGCAGAAGACATTCTGCGCTTGGAAACTTAACGATAGAAGAGTTTCAGAATCAGCAGCCAATTAAATAATAGCTCTTCTTATGATGCCAGCTTAAACTGGGTACACAATCGATGCATTTAGATTTAACAAGAACTTATAATACTGTAATAAAACATTTTGATGGCTCACGTTCGAAGCAATACAAACATCAAAAAACTGTTGTAATATTAAGCAATTAGAAATTTGTGGCAGATTCGTGGCACATCATTTTGTTTAAAATTAAAACTTAAGCAAACACGATCCCTGCCGAGTTTAGGTTCAAATAGTATGTACTCAAAAAGGACCACTTTAATTTTAGCATACGCTTCAGCTAACATTATTTTAATCTTCGTTCTAACTCACATAAAAAAGGGATGACTATATTATCATCCCTTCCATTTTTTGAATTAATAATTATTAAACTTTATTCAAAGGAGGCTGTTTCCAAGTTCCATCAATAGCTGCTTGTTTTGGCCAATATAATCTCATAATTAATGCGAAAGGTCCTTTTGGGGCGGGCAACCAATTTGATTCTTTTTCTTTTCCAGGAGAAACAGCTTGAATATAAAAAGTGAGTCCTCCATCAGGATCTTTTTTAAATTGAGGCATCATGGGAGAATTAAGCAAATAACGATTAATTGGATTAGCAACAAGCAAACTTGCCGGCTGATCATACATCGTAAGAGACCAAAAAGAATTAACAGGTGGAAGCTGTCCTTTAGGAAATCTCAAAATATATTGGTTTTTACCGTCCAATTTTTCCCCTTTTGCATCAACATAGTACGTCGGATATATGGCTTCTTCTTTTGAGTTTCCATAAATTCCCAGAAAAGCGCCGCTCATTCTAAAAAGATAATTGTTTTTGAGAAATTCCCTCGTTCCAAAGCCATCACCTGAAAAAACTTCTCCAGTTATAAGTTTTTTCTTCAAAACATCCATTTCCAACCATGCATCTTTTATTCCTTCATTCATTGCATTTTTAACATCCGGACTTAAACTTTCAGGATTAAAAACCTTTCCTTCCTGAATTCCAATTTTAGCAAATCGAGCACGTAAATCTTTTTCAGAAGGATGAACTGGACAAAATTGCAGTGCAAAATTTAAATTATTAAAGAATTCTAATGAGTTTTTTTGTTCGTCTTGTGTCAAAGGTTTTATAAAATCAATTGGCTTTGCTTTTGTTGGAGCTGGTTTGCCTAAATAAGCAGAAAGTGTTTTAACACTATATTTTTCCTGTAATGCTTTTACATTTTTTAAGTCACCTGGATCAAACAGCTGTGTTCGAATAATTCCCAAAGCAATTTGAGTTTCACATTTGATAACCTTGGTAATTCCTTTTGGCGTATCTCCATTCCAGTCAGGTCCAGCGAGCATAAAAGCCCCTCCACTATTTCCAGTTGCACGGCTTCCTAAATAAGCAAAATTGTGTGTGTACATATCAATCAACTGCAGACTCCAATATCTGTTTTTTTCAATCGGAGGTATAACAAAAACAATTGGTTCGCTTCTCAAATCTAAACCAATCCAAGAGTATGGAGTATCGGAGTTTGGGGTTTGAAGCGCTCTATCTTCAGATGTAAAGACACGGGAAATATTACGAATCGTATTCCACGGCGCTTTAAATTCCGGATTTTGTTTATCTACAAAATAAGCATATTGTATTCTGGTATTATCAACCAAAGGAAATCCATAAATATAGGCTTCCTTGGTAATACTTCTAACTTCTTCAAGACTTAGCTCTTTTGAATTGTCAGAAACCGAATTATTACTTTCTGTATTTTCTTTTGAAGCTTCTTTTTTACAACTTAACGATATAAAAATTAGCAGAATTAAAGAAAATGAAACAAGTTTTCTGTTTGTCATCATCGTTAAATTTATAAGTTTTACTGTTATTTTACTTTTTCAATTGCTGGAGGACTCCATGTTCCGTTCAATGCATTTTCTTTTGGTCCATATATACGCATCATTAAATAAAAATCTTCTGTTGGTGCTGGAAGCCAGTTCGAACTTAAACTGCCTTCTGGTTTCTGATTCTGAATGTAAATAGTTAATCCACCGTCTTTATCATAAACTAAACCATCTGTAGTAGAGTTTATTAAAAATCTATTTATTGGATTTTTAATAAGATAACCGCCTACTCCATCTGCACTTTTATCATACATTGTAATGGACCAAAAATATTTTGCCGGCGGAATCTGCGCTTTAGAAAAATGAATTTTATACTTGTTATCCTTCCCGTTCAATGTTTTTCCTTCCGAATCAATATAGGCTGTTGGATAAAAAGCTTCCACTTTATCATTACCATAAATTCCGACCATTACTGCAGCAGAACGAAGTAATCTGTCACCTTTATAAAATGCCCTGTTTCCAAAAGCATTCATCATATTCCATCCATTTTTTTGTTCTCCAATTTTGGATGCTTTTTCTTTTATTGCTGCAATTCCTTCATTAATACCATCATTAATAGCAGTTTGAATTTCTTCACTAAATTGCGATTTATCAAATGATGCACCTGGTTTAATACCAATTTTTTCAAACTTAGCTAAAGATTCTTCATCTTCTTTATTAATTGGTTGTACTAAATTTAAGTACATATTAAAATATTTAATAAAATTAATGTTTGCCAAATCGTTCGGATCTGTAATCGGAAGCCAATCTATGGAGGCGGGAGCTTTTGGAGTTTCTTCATTTAAAAATTTGCTTAAAGACAAAATTTTAACCTGATCCTGAATTTTCCCGACATTTTGAAGATCTTTTGCATTAAATAGCTGAGTTCGCCCAATTCCGGTAACAAACTGACTTTCTACATGAAATACTTTTTTAAATTTTCCATCCGGGATTTTGCCATTCCATTGCGGACCTACGAAAAGGTAATCTCCAGCTTCATTTCCCGTCGCTCTTGTTCCTACATAAGCAAAGTTGTGAGTAAAAAGGTCTACAAACTGGAAAACATAATAGCGGTCTTTAACTGCCGGTACAGAAAAAACCATTGGTTCTGCACGCAGATCTAATGCAAACATCGAATAAGGCGTATCAGCATTCATTGAAACTACATCTTTTCTCGTATCGTCTGCAGGCTTTCGATCATGCGTAATCACATTTACATCACTTCTGTAACCGGGACTTTTTTTATTGATCACAGTGAAATACAAAGCTTTATATCCCATGAGCATAGGATAAGCAAAAATGTAGGCTTCTTTAGCAAGTTCTTTTGCTTTTGCAGGAGTCAAAACATTTTCATCCTTTGCGGGTTCTTTTTTACAATTGCTTAATAATACGAGGCTTAAAAAAATTACAACTATTCTTTTCATAATATTGGTATTAGATGGATTTAGAAATCGCTTTGATATAAATAATTAGTTGCTATTTGCTTTTGAGGAAAAATGATTTTCAAACAAAGAAAATAGGAACTATAATAAAATTACGTTAGTCAATTCTTATTTCAGAATTTCATATGTTTCATTTTATAAAATGAAACCAATTTTATAATATAGAAGATTTGGATAGTCTAAAGATAGTTATCTTTTTTAATCAAACATCTTCAAGATATTGTTTTATTTCAAATTGGAGTTGATACCTTTTTTGTAACCAGATAATAAATTAAAATACTAAAAATCAGTATTTGGCATTTTTTTTATGTGCTAAAAGAGATCTGATTCTATTTCAAATATTGTAGAAATTTTGTTTCATTTTACAAAATGAAACATAAGCAGATGATATAATGATTATTATTGTGTTTTTAATTTTTAATTTTAATGGAGTTGATACCTTTTTGGTACGTAATATTTAAGTAGAACAAATTTTAATTTTAAAAATATATGTTTTAAGTGAGTGATTTATTTATACTGCACTCCAGGAACTAAGCAGATGGCTTAAGTTTTATAATATTCGAAAAAAATAATTCAAAAAAACAGTTTTTTTTCAAATCCAAGGGTGTAAACTAGACAATCCAAAACGAATATCTACTGAAGTCTGAATAAATTTTCTGAAACAAAAAATAGAACCTTTATAATTTCGAATAAACAATTTTAACCTAAAAGTTTTATAAACGATGAATAAAATTGGTCTATTTATTTTACTACTGATTTCTCTTAAAAGTATGTCCCAATCTGACACATTGATACTAAAAAATGAAAACTTACTGATTGGCAAAGTCAAACTAATGTCCGGTGGAATAATTCAACTTGAAACAAACTACAGTAAAGATGATTTTAAAATAAAGTGGAAAGAAGTAAAATATTTTTCTTCACCACAGACACATATTATTACTCTCGCTTCTGGTGAACTTTTAAACGGCGCTGTTATGGGAATTATAGATTCTCTAAAATGCAAAATAATTGAAATAGATACTAAAATCATAAAGACAGTAAATCTTTCGGAAATAGTTTATATAAAAACTATTGATGTCAATTTTTGGGATCGTTTAGATATAAGCTTTGATGTCGGCTTTAAGCTTACTAAAGCTCAGAACTTAAAACAACTTTCTATAAATTCCAGCGTTGGATACAATGCAAAAAGATGGTTTGCTACCGGAACGTACAAGCAAATTCAATCTGTACAAGATCAGAGTGAAAAAATCCAAAGAATTGATTCGGATTTTAATTATGTATACCTCCTGCCAAAAGATTATTTCATTACCGGATCAATTTCTACACTATCAAATACAGAGCAAGAAATTCAATTACGTGTCATCTCCAAAGGTGGTTATGGGCGATATTTATTTCGTGACAACAATAAATATTGGGGAATAGCCCTTGGGTTATCATATAACCATGAACGTTATCAAAATGAAAAAGAAATTAATAAAAGTTTGGAATTTTTCTCGGGAACCGAATTAAACTTTTACGACATTGGAGATTTTAGTATTTCTTCAAAACTACTTGTATTTCCAAGTCTCACAGAGAAAAAAAGAGTACGCACTGATTTTAATCTAGATACCAAATACGATTTGCCACTAAACTTTTTTATTAAACTATCTTTCGTATATAACTACGATAACAAACCTGTTGCAAATTCATCAAAAGATGATTATGTTTTTCAAACATCTTTTGGTTGGAAGCTTAACTAAAACATGTTACTTTTTTAATGGAGTTCATAACTTTTCTTCGACAAAAAGGTAAGGCATTTTAATAAGACTTAACATTTGAGAAACATCAGAAATTAAATATATCAATAATCAAAAAATATTGATATATTTACAAACAAATTATTAAGAATAACATCACTGAATAACAATTAGTTAAATATCAAAAAAAGCTGTTTTTGACATAAATAAACAGTGAGAAAGCAAAAATTTTAACTCAGGTTCAGAATCGGTGCACTTTAGGTTTAAGACATTATAAAAACGTAGCATAGATGCGGGTTTGAGCGGTAAAGTTCGAATCCTGCTCTCCCCACCAAAAGGGTAAAAGAAGCCAAAACGAAAGTTTTTTAATCTTTTAAAAAACCCATAAGACACGTGGTAAAGCCTGCAAATCTTACGATTTGCAGGCTTTTTTGTTAGAGACTGCTTTTCAGATTTTTTAAAACTGCTCAAAATTTCTATGGCAAAATAAACTCTTGCCCAATTTAGATTCTAATATTATTAACTATCAAAATTATTCTAAATTTTATGAAAAAGATTGTCTTTTCTGATCTTCGGTCACAGAAATTAACCTAATATTTGTCTAAGGAAATTGATAAAAAATCGACGTATACTTTTTTTTATGTGCCGACTCTTAAATCAGCATATAAAACCTAATATTTGCTAGTGTTTAATAATTCATTAAGGAACCTCTTTTTCTGCAAAACATAGTTAATAAGGCTTTCCTGTCCAGCCAATTATTCCTTCACCAGCCTAAGCTTTTCATGACCTAATCAAAGAAATGATAGATTAGGTCTCTTCTCATTTATAATAAGAGGAAACCATCTCAGAAGGCATCAAGTCGGCTGGATGATTTAGATTGTGAAATAAATAATCAGCTGATTTAGAGAGCTGAATTTTAAAACAACTGGTTGCTAATTCTGTAAAACTTCTATATTAAAGCAGATTATATTTGTTTAAAAATTTAAACATGCCGAAAAATACATCTAAAAAGAAGATTGCAATTCTGGGAGGCGGTCCAAGCGGCCTTTTTCTTTATAAAAGATTAGTTGAATCTGGAAGTACTGATCTGGAGGTTACCATTTTTGAAAGAAAAAGCATGCTTGGAGCAGGTATGCCTTACAGCACCGAAGGCGCCAATGAAGAACATCTTACCAATGTCTCGGATAATGAAATTCCTGAAATTGTCAATTCGATCGAAGAGTGGCTACAGACTGCTCCTGCCGAATTATTGGATAAATTCGATATAAATCCCAATAAGTTTAATGAATACAAAGTATTACCGCGAATTTTATTTGGATATTATCTTTCTTCACAATTCGAGCTTCTGCAGCAAATCGCTTCTGTAAAAGGAATTCTTACCACTATACATTATCAGACTAATGTTCTGGACATTATTTACAATAAAGAGTACAATAATGTCACCATAGAAACTACAGATGATAAAGCAGTTTTTGATTATGCGGTAATTTGTACCGGTCATCATTGGCCAATACGATATGAAGGAAAAGTAAAAGGTTATTTTGATTCGCCATATCCTCCCGCAAAATTGGCAGTGCATTTGAATCATGCCGTAGCAATAAGAGGATCTTCTCTTACTGCAATTGATGCCATTAGGACTTTAGCCCGCAGTAACGGAAAATTTATTAAAGAGGCTGATGGAACTATTCGTTTTGAAAAAGCAGCAGAGAGTCCAGATTTTAAAATGGTTATTCATTCCCGAAGCGGCATGCTTCCTGCGGTGCGTTTTCATTTAGAAGATTCTCATTTGTCCAATGATTCATTGCTGACCAGAGAAGAGATAGACGAACATCGAAAATATAACGACGGCTTTTTATCGCTTGATTTTATTTTTAAAAATAATTTTAAAGAAATTTTCCGAGAAAAAGATCCTGACTTTTATGATCGTATTAAAGAGCTGTCAATAGAGGAATTTGTTGAAGAAATGATGGAACTCAGGGAACGTCTGGATCCGTTCCAGCTTTTAAAAGCAGAATATATACAGGCCGAAAAATCAATAAAAAGACAGGAGTCAGTATATTGGAAAGAAATGCTGGCGGTATTAAGTTTTGCTATGAACCATCCTGCAAAATATCTTTCGGCAGAAGATATGCAGCGATTACAAAAAGTACTCATGCCTTTGATTTCTATTGTAATTGCATTTGTACCGCAGAAATCCTGCAGCGAATTACTTTCTTTACACCATGCAGGGGTTCTGGATATTGCTGCGGTAAATCATAATAGTTCTGTAGAACCTCAAAATGGCGGAGGTATACTTTACAAGTACAATGACGAAAATGAAAATTTACAAGCTGTTTACTACAATACTTTTATCGACTGCATTGGCCAGCCTCATTTATCGTACGACGATTTTCCATTTAAAAGTCTGCTTTCGCAAAAATTGATAAGTCCCGCCAGATTAAAGTTTAAATCTCACGAAACAGCAGCTAAAGCACTGGAAACAGGAAGTTCTGTCGAGAAAGATTCGCAGGGAAATTACTTTTTGAATGTATCAGGTATTGCGATGAACGATAATTTTCAAATTATTGATCAGTATGGCGCATACAATGAAAATATTTACATTATGGCAGTACCTTATATCGGAGGATTTAATCCAGACTATTCTGGTTTGGATTTCTGTGAAGCAGCTTCAAAATTAATTGTCGAATCTATTTTATCTGATAATTAACAGTTTTTAATTATTAAGAAAAGAAAAAAACAGCAGAAAACTCAGGTGTAAATATATAAAATTAGTCAAGGCAAAATAATGTATATATACCTGCCTTTCTTATTCAAAATGATCAATTTTACAAAGCTTACATTCTTATTTCAAGTAATTCAATTTGCTCCCGCTGCTTTCTGCAAATATTATTAAACCAATTGGCTTATTTTCGCCATCCTGCTTTCAGTACCTATCCAACCAGCGTAAATACAGTTCCATTTTAAACAATCAGAGATTTGTGGCAGAATCGTGGCACACTCTCTTTTAAAAACTAGAAATCCAAAAAAAACAAAGATCTAACAAGTTTAGGTTCTAAACTTTTAGAGTTTTTTTTCTCCTGATGAAGAATTAATTAAAAAACGAATGCAATAGGTTAATTTTAAAACTAACTATCAAAAGATTAAACTTCTCTTATGTTTTTGGTAATTTTAATAAATTTCAATTCGTAATTATTTTTATCAATGTACTAATTCTTTAAAAACATCAAAATTGTTATCAGGTATGTTCATATAAATAACACCATACAATACATCTATGCATCATATGGTGTTTCTTTAAAATTAAATTATCTTAGATTGTCCGAATACTATTTGCAGGCTTCCGCCATAAGCATCTGCATTTCTTCTAATAAACCTGCAATAGGTGTGTCGCTGGTATTTGTAAGACAAAGATTGCCGTTGGTACTGATCGCCCCAATAGTCTGCTCCAAGCCCTTTCCTGAACGCACCATTGGACCATATACAGATTTAAGTTTGAGCTTTCCAAAATCAATTTTATATTTCACCTTTACCAGATTAGTAACCATTATTTGGTGATTGAATGCTTCTTTTAATATATCTACCATTTTTTGGATATCTGCACTGTTGAAAGTCAGCGTTCTGAAAAAACCAAGATAATTCTCTACATGTTCTTTTGTTTCTGTTCCATTGAGACCTGATTTTGCCAATCTGGCTATATCCCAAAAAGATTGCTTTTCTTCAGGCTCAAAATAAACGGGATGAGTCGTAATATTCAATCCGCAGTTATCATCTAATTGAAGCGCTTTTCGTGTGCAGATAGGAGAAATTAATTCAATTTTTTTTTCATCCCACTCTTGGCGAAGTTTTCTTCCTGCAATAACCACAGCAGCGCAAATTGCACCATGCACCGTTGTTTGCTCCAGTCTTGATCTTTCTATAAGCTGTGATGTATGCTCGCTTGAAAACTTAATACTTTCAACTTTAGGAGAAACAGCATCAGGTTTTTTAAATATATATATTGAAGTTTCGTTATCTTCAACAGCAGTATCCTCAGGAAGTCCAAGTGTTTCATCGTTAGATTTTTGCGGTGCTAATACCAGCGGAATCTGGCCTGTAACTGCCTCCAGTAAATCCCTGAATAAATACATAAGTGAAGATCCATCGGCTAATGTATGATTGGCTGCTAAAATCAATACAGTATCTTCAGGTTTTTGTAATACAATCACTCTAAAAAGAGGGCCCTCTTCAGTATTAAATCGTGTTGCTAATTCCTTTTCGACTACTTCCTCCCATTTAAAATTGTTATCGATTTCTATGACCTTCAGTGGAATGACTAGGGAGTCAACATGTTCGATAAAAGGTCTTTTAAATTCATCCATTCTAATTCTTGCTGAAAGGTTGGGATGTCTCTTCTGAACCTGATCAACGGCCAGTCTCCATGCATCAGCCGATTCTCTTCCTTCTACTTCTGCTGCCAAAGCAAAGTCCTTAGAATCAATCTGATCCAAAAGCCAGAATGTTTTTTCAAATGCACCCAATGTGCGGTTTTGATGTTTTGTCATTTCTAATAGTTTTTAATTTTTACTGATTGTTAGAGAATGATTCTATATCTCGTGTGATTAATAATAATCAACATGACCGTTTTCATTCTCCACAGCAAAATTCAGTAAAGACCGATTCTCTAAAAATGGATATACTGCAGTTATTATTGTAGATTTTTCCCTTTATTGGATTTGGTGTGACAGGGGACAAAGTCAGGCATCATACGTAAAGTGCAGAGCATTAGGAATTGTCAAAACTACCAACTCGGGATATTTGTAATTATTTATAATAATAGAGGAATTGCAAATGCTGTTGTATATAATAATTGTACAAATAGACAGCATAGAAATTTATGTATTAATAGAAGTATAAGAAAAGAGAAACGGCAATTTATAGAGGAATTGGAAATCAAAAAAACGAATAAAAGAGTATAAATTTTAGCTAACCAAAATTAATTTAGAGATTATTAATTTTATTCCGTATCGGCTGCTCCGGGAAATTTTTTAATGATTAAAGATTTCAGTCTCTCTTGATTCTGATCACCCCATTGGCCTAAAGCACCTATAACTGGAATTAAACTCTCGCCAAATTTAGTGAGACTGTATTCTACTTTTGGCGGCACTACAGGATATATTTTCCTAACAACGAGCTCATGTTCTTCCAATTCGTTCAACTGGATGTTCAGGACCCTGCGTGAAGCATCTGGTATTTTACGCTGCAATTCACTTGGTCTCTTATGGCCTTCGTTAATAAACCAAAGCAGGCGTATTTTCCATTTACCATATAATACTTCCCCTATCAGGTCAAGTCCGCAGTTTAAGTTCGGTATTGTTTTTCTTTCATACATATTGTAAAAGTACTAGTATGTTACGATTTGTGCAATAGGGGAAAAATTTATCCCTATCTGAATCGTAATTCCGTACTTGTGAGAAAGTTGCATACTTCTGAAATTTGTACAAAAGAAATTATCATGAAACAAATAGTAGATTATCAAAACGAGTTATCAGGCAAAATTGCGCTTGTGACAGGAGGGACAAAGGGATCTGGCAGAGCGATAGCCGAACGTTTAAAAAATGCCGGTGCTACGGTAGTTATCAGCGCAAGAAACCAACCTGAAACACCAGATAAAGAGCTGCATTTCATTCCTGCAGATTTAAGCAAACCAGAAGCTGCTGCCAAAGTTGCTTCTGAAGTATTGGAGAGATTCGGTAAGTTAGATATCCTTGTAAACAATCTGGGAGGTTCTGAAACTCCTGGCGGAGGATTTGCTGCATTAACCAATACAGATTGGGAAGAAACAATACAAGCCAACTTACTGGCACCAGTTCGTCTGGATAAGGCAGTTCTTCCAAAAATGCTTGAAGGTAAAAGCGGGGTAATAATCCACATAGCATCTATTCAGGGAAAACTTCCTTTGTATGATTCCACGCTGCCGTATGCTGCCGCAAAAGCCGGACTTATTAATTACAGCAAAGGATTATCGAAAGAAGTATCTCCAAAAGGTGTACGTGTATTGACCGTTTCTCCAGGATGGATTATGACCGAAGCATCAATACGCATGATGGAGCGCATTTCTGAAAGCAGTAATATATCTATAGAAGAGGCTGAAAAAGGTGTAATGGCAGCTTTGGGAGGTATCCCTTACGGAAGACCAGCCAAACCGGAAGAAGTTGCTGAACTCGTTGGGTTTTTGGTATCACCCAGAGCAGGTTACCTGACAGGAACAGAATATGTAATCGATGGTGGAACAATTCCAACGGTTTGATTTTTAATATATGTAATAGTTACCTTGAAAGAAGAGGGCTATATGTCCAATAAAAATAATAAGTAAATAAAATAAATAAGCATTAGTAACCATAAAATAGATACATTATGAACTTACCAGAAGTAATACAAGACTTAGTAAAAGCGCAAAACAATTTTGACAGTTCGGCTTTTGCCGATTGCTTTTCAGAAACTGCAATCGTATTTGACGAGGGAAAAAATTATACCAGCAAAACAGAAATAAAAAACTGGATAGAAAAAAGCTCAAAGGAATACAATACGGCAATGAAACCGCTTGAATTTGAAGGAGATGCTGAAAAGGGAAATTTAAAAGCAGAAGTATCCGGAACTTTTCCAGGGAGTCCCATTATTCTTACCTATAATTTAACGTTTAAAGGAAAACTTATAGAATCGTTGGAAATTAATTAAAGTTGCAAAAGCAGACCTTAAATTATGATTATTCTATTAGGAGAATTACATACAATTGAATAATTGACCTATTTAATTCTCCTAATTGTTTTCATAAAGTTTCGAACCTAAATCTTGTCAGTCTAGATCTTGTTGGATTTTACATTCACCTTATCTTTCTCTATTTGCAACATGTTTATGGTTAAGGAATTAATGTTGACGAAATTCCTAAATGAACATCTTTGTGCTTTGCCCCCCACTCATCCAATTGCAGGCAGATAGGAATGAGAGCACTGCTTACAGGAGTAAGTTCATATTCAACCCTCGGAGGCACTTCATGATACACGGTGCGTATTACCAATCCATCACGTTCCAGCTCGCGAAGCTGTAATGTCAGCATCCTTTCGGTGATGTTCGGGATTATCCTTTTAAGCTCCCCAAAACGTTTTTTACCGTCACTTAACCGTATTAAAATTGGCAGTTTCCACCTTCCGCCCATTAGTTGTACGGCGTAGGTGAGATTACAATCTGAAAGAAAATTTCGATTGATGTTATTTGTGGTATTTTCTTTTCTATTTGTCATTACTTACATAATTGTATGTACATACAATAGGTTGTATACGCTACAAAATTATAGTGTTCTTGTTAATTTTACAATTAATATAATAGAAATAAATGAAAACAGAAAAAATAAAAGTTGGTATAATAGGGCTTAACCCCGACAGCCAGTGGGCATCAAAGTCACACCTTCCTGCATTAAGGCATCTATCTGAGACCTATGAGGTTATCGGAGTAGCCAATTCTACTCATGAAAGCGCTTTAAAAGCTGCGGATAAACTAGAAATACCAATTGCTTATGAAAACCCAGATGCCTTAATAGCATCAGCCGAAATAGAACTGATTGTTATTACTGTAAAAGTCCCTTACCATTATGATCTTGTAAAGGCTGCGCTTGAAGCAGGCAAACATGTGTACTGCGAACACCCCTTGGGTAACGGACTTACTGAAACGGAGCAATTAGCAGCGATTGCGGCACGGAAAAATGTAGTTGCAGCAGTAGGGACGCAAATGGTTGTATCACCAGAATTGACTTATCTGGAGCACCTTATTAAAGATGGCTATGTAGGGAAGGTTTTATCCACTACACTGCTAGGCTCGGGAGGTCCTTGGTCAGATGAAGCAATTTCGGCTAACTATTATCTATACGATAAAACAAATGGCGCTACAATGTTGACCATCCCCTTGGGGCATACATTGGCAGGTTTAACTAAAGTTTTGGGCGGTTTTGATACTTTGACAGCAAAAATGATAAACAATTACACAACAGTAAAACTTATTGATATTGGTGAAATAAAACCTAAGACCTCTGAAGACCAGATTATGGTAATAGGCCAATTGAAAAATGGAGCCGCAATTTCTATTCATTACCGCGGCGGCGTTTCAAGAGGCACTAACCTTTTGTGGGAGATTAATGGAACGCACGGAGATATACAGGTAACAGGGCCGCTTGGACATGGTCAGCTTGTCTCTTTAGAAATTCAAGGAGCCCAAGGGAAAGATACGAAATTACAAAACCTGCCAATTCCAAATGAAATGTATGAGGGTTTGCCTGATAATCCCGTAATTAGAAATGTGGTGCTGCTTTATAAAAGAGTTGCTGCTGATATAAAAAATAAAACGAAAACAGCACCAACTTTTGACGACGCAGTTGTACTATCACATCTACTCAATGATATCGAGAAGTCTTCAAAAGGTTAAGGTAATAAACTTAAAGCTTAATTTACTACCAACCCTGTGTGTTAACAATCTAACTCTTAATTTTTAAGTGTTTTTGGACTGTCTGGGATTTTAATCCGATAAGTACTTTTATTTCCCTATATCGATCGTAATTCCGTACTTGCTTATAAAGGTTATTTCAGGATTTTACTTTGTTGATTTAAATAAAGTTATAGATTAACTAGAGTTGTTTTTTGGTTCCTAAAGAGACGTTTTTGATATAGGGAAAAATGTACAATGGACTCTTCCAAATGTCCATTTTCAAGCCTTAGTGTTTTACGCATCTTTGTATTGTAAATAATTCAAAACAAATAGTAACTAATTAAAAATAAACAAAATGAAAACACTTATTTCAACATTAAGCCTTTTATGTATCTTTACTTTAAGCCAGCCGTTATTGGCTCAATCAAAACGAGTTCCAGCATCAGCCGGACGATTAGAATTTATTGAAGTTGAACCAAATTTAAAACTTCATGTAACCGACCTTGGGGAAGGACAGCCTATTGTATTAATACACGGATGGCCGTTAAATGATGCAATGTATGAATATCAATATCAATATTTTGTTCAAAAAGGTTTTAGGGTGATCGGAATATCAATGAGAGGATTTGGAAAATCTGACAGACCCTATGGTAAATACGATTTTGATGTTTTCTCAGATGACATCAAGGTAGTTTTAGATAAACTTAAAATCGAAAATGCAGTTCTCGGCGGTTTTTCTATGGGAGGTGCAGTTGTCATACATTATATGGCAAAATACAATGGAGCACATGTGAGCAAACTGGCACTTTTTGCCGCTGCCGCGCCTTCGTGGAAACAACGTGAAGGTTTTCCATATGGTGCTACCGATGAAGCAGCTGCAGGATTAATACATACAACAAGAACTAACAGACAGCAGTTGATTGAAGATTTTGGTAAAGCCTTTGGGGCGTCGGAAAATGCAATCTCACCAACTATGTCTCAATGGCTGTCAAGTATCAATTCTGATGCCTCTCCCTATGCAACAACACAATCTATAATAGCTTTGCGAGATCTTGATTTACGTCCTGCCTTATCAAAAATTAATGTGCCTGTAGCAATATTTCATGGCACGAAAGATAAGCTGTGTGATTTCGTGTTTGCAGAGCAATTGCACAAAGGTCTAAAAAACTCTTACATTGTAAAGTTTGAAAACAGTGGACACGCACTATTTATTGAGGAAATGGAAAAATTCAATACAGAACTTGAAAAGTTTACAAAAAAATAATTTATTGTCGCAGTTCATTGCTTTGTAAAAAATAAAGATTAGAAGCTAATTAAGTATCATCGCCGGTCTTTTAAAGACCGGCTTTTAAAAGAATTGATAATGAAAGAACACGTTTTTGATATAAGCCTTAAAAAAATAGGTATGCTTAAAGTAGATAATGATAGCCTCGAAATGATCAATTCTGAAGCTTACAAAGAGTATATAAAAGTGCTTTACCTTGATGCAGACTGTAAGATCAAGGTAGATTTTCAAGTATATAATACTTCAGGCAGTTCTCTTTTTTTTATAAGTCCCAATCAGGTTCTCAGCATCGAAGAGATCGGCAAGCAAGAAGGCTTCTTTATATTTTACAACAGTGATTTTTACTGCATTCAAATTCATGACGAGGAAGTTGCCTGCGATGGACTGCTGTTCAATAATATTCATAATATGCCCATGACGACTGTACCTCAGACAGATTCCGCATTTATCGATTATTTATTTGTTCAGATGCAAGATGAATTTATTTTGAAAGATTCCTCGCAAGAGGAAATGATTCGTACTTATCTGAAACAAATCTTCATTAAGTCAACCCGACTCTGGAAACTGCAGCACCTAGACGGTGTATTGGGGCAACACCACAATGATCTCGAATGTTTCAGGCGTTTCACCCAATTGGTTGAAGCAAACTATAAACAAAAACATAGTGTAGCAGACTATGCCGATATACTTGCTATAGCACCCAAGACTCTGACCCATAAATTTAAGCGGATGAACCTGCCGCAACCCAATGAAATTATCAAAAACCGAATTATATTAGAAGCAAAAAGACTTTTAGTTCATACTGCTAAAAGTGCCAAAGAAATAGCATACGATCTTGGATATGAAGACCCAGCTTATTTTAGCCGTCTTTTTTTCATAAAAACTAATGAAACCCCATTTGGCTTTAAGAATAAATACCTCAGCATTCAGGCTTCAGAAGAAAGTCTTTAAAAATCAGAAAAAAATAAAATAATGACAAGTAAATATTTTGTGTATACTTTTCTATACCTCTTCTTAACTGCAATGTGTATTAATGCACAGCAAGTTAAAGATCCCAATATTAGCGAATTGGCTGAACGCAATCAACGTGCACCGGAAAGTGTTTTTAAAAAATTTCGCAATGCAGGCATGGATCCTGTTGAACATCAATTAACCGATATTGAAAGAGAGAAGTTAAACAATGCCTTTGCTATACTGCCTCCATTACATCAAAAAATTCTAAAAAAGCATCTGCACAGTATCAGTTTTATGGATAATATGCCCAATACTGCCCTTACATCACCTGTCGAAACATCTGATTCGGTAAAAATGTATAATATAACTTTCCGTGCTGAAATTCTTAACCAGACTATTTCTGAGTGGACAACCTGGAAAGAAAACACCTGCTATCAAAAATTAACAGACAGTCAATATCAGGTTACGATTGAAGCTGGTAATCTGGATGCCATTATCTACGTTTTACTTCATGAAGCTACACATGTCGTGGATGGCGTTCTAAATCTAACTCCTCATCTGAATGAAAAAGATGTTTGGGAAGGATCAAAAGACTTTACACAAAATGTTTGGGATAAATATAATGAGCCTTCGGAGAACGTAATCAATCCATTACTGGATACTGTACTCTTTAGAAGTGGTAAACCAATCGAAGTTTCATATGCCCCAGAAGTGTATAAAGCAATTCAAAAAACACCTTTTGTTTCACTCTACAGCACAGCATCATGGTTTGAAGATCTAGCCGAGGCATTAACTATTTATCATCTTACCGAGAAAATGAAGCAGCCTTATAAAGTTGTAGTTCTAAAAAATGGAATTCAGGAAGTCCTCTATGAACCAAGCAAGAATAAACGCGTGAAAAAAAGGCAAAATCAATTACAGATTTTTTATACATAAATTAAGGCCTTAAAATTCAAACGAAACAAGATTTTAAAAATGTTCTTTACTTAAACTCATAAATAATGACAATTTAATGTGTGCCAGAATCATTTCAACAAGTGTTTTGGAGGTGATACCTTTTTTGACACAAAAAATTAAGGCGGTTTTTAAGATATTTCATGAGGCAGAGTTTTGAGGCAAAATCGTGGTGTGTAAGCCTTGACCTAGTACTAAACTCATTAAAATCTAAAAACCTCCAAAATCAAATAATTTTCAAAGGTTCTAAAATATCACGGTCCTTAAGAAACTATTTACGAACCATTTTATGCAGTATTTGAGGAAGATTTCAATATTACAACCTTAAAACAGTTTACAAAAAATAAAAAATGAATTGTAATATAGCGATTTCTTGCATTCGTTTAGTTAGCCAAAGAGGGATATCATAGTGAAATAAAAATAATTTAGTTTACTATTTGCCAGTAATCTTTTTTCTATGACCAGCTCCCCATTCACTTAAAGTTCTTAAAACGTCTCTTAGAGTTTCACTGTATGAAGATGCTTCATAAATAATGCTCACAGGCGTAGTGTCATATACATTTCTCAATATCAATTCGTTTTGTTCTAAATGCTTTAGTTCCTGTGCTAATATTTTTGGAGAAATACCATCAACATCCTTCAAGATTTCATTAAATCGCTTGGAGCCATTTACCAAACTCAAAACAATTGGTAATTTCCATTTGCCATTTAGTACGTATAAAGCATCTATTACATTCTTCAAATTACTACCGCATTCTACCTTCGAAATCTCCTCGTTTTTATTTTTCGTTTTCATATTGTAAATATATCAACTTTCGAAAAAGTAACCGCTTTCCTTTGGGTAACTACTATCTTTTTAATACTTATTGAATTTACCTTTGCATCAATAAATAAAAAAAGATAAAAAAATGAATTCAAAGAAAATATTACAACTTAATTCCAGCATAATGGGAGAACAATCATACAGTAAAAAATTGGGGAATGCTATTGTAGAAAAAATTCAAGAAAAATATGCTAATAGTACAGTTGAGCAATTGGATTTGGTAGAAAGTAATATTCCCCATCTTACTCCAGAAACGTTTCAAGCAATGTTAACGCCAACAGAGCATCAAACGGAAGAGACAAAACAGAGACTTATTTTGTCGGACAAATTGGTAGCACAATTATTCGATGCAGATATCATTGTAATCGGAGCACCACTTATCAATCGCACTATTCACAGTTCTCTTAAAGCTTGGATAGACCATATCACACGCCGTGGAATTACATTTGGTTACAGCAAAGAGGGTTTGCCTATAGGCTTAGTAACTGGTAAAAAAATATATGTTGCTATGAGTTCAGGTGGTATTTATACCGATGAACAAGGCAAAGCCAATGATTTTGTAGCACCTTATCTAAAATCTTTTTTAGGCGCTTTAGGAATGACAGATCTTACCATATTTAGAGCAGAAGGACTTCACGTAACTCTAGTACAAGATACGGCATTGGAAAAAGGAATTAGTAGTATAGTTATCGATTAATTACTTGATGATATCTTTATCGAAACGCTAAATAGTATTCCTTTGGGTGTAAGAAAGACTTTTAAGGAATGTAACTTCGTCTGGGCTGGTATTTGATTTAGCTTTGAAAAGTAGTATTTTTGAAACATAACCTGTAGTCTGCTTCCAAAGTCCAGACTTTAAAATAAACATAGAATATGGATGCGGCAAATTTAAAAACAAAGGCAGTTATTTTTGATATGGACGGAGTGCTGGTTGATTCGGAACCTTTGTGGCAGAAAGCAGAATTTGAAATTTTCTCTTCACTAGGAGTTCAGGTAACTGAGGAACTAGCATTGATCACTAAAACAATGACTACAAAAGAAGTTACTGAGTTCTGGCGCAGTAAATGTGAATGGGAAGATATAAGTGACCAGCAGGTGGCAGATTTAGTAATTTCTCGTGTAATTGAACTCATTGAGAATGAAAACTGCCAAATAGAGGGTATAGAGAATTTTGTGAAGCTTATTAAAAATCAAGGTTATAAAATTGGGCTAGCTACAAATTCACCTTATAGAATTATACCTGTGGTGCTCAAAAAATTAAAATTGGCACAATACTTTGATGCAGTATCCTCCTCTGATTCAGAACGAAATGGCAAACCTGATCCTAGTGTGTATTTAACTACATGCCGTAAGCTGGAAGTAGAACCAGAGCAGTGTGCTGCCATTGAAGATTCCTATTCAGGAATGCTTGCAGCCAAAAGGGCAGGAATGAAAGTGGTAGCATTTACAAATGGAAATACAGACGCAGACATAAGTATCGCAAATGACGTGATTAACAATTTCAGACATATTGACCAATGGCCGGCAGCCTGCAGCAACTGAGGCGAGTACTTGTTATGTCTGCCTCACTGCCCACATCATCAGTCCCATTCAGAGATTCAATAAAAATATGCGATAAAACAGAAAGTTTAAAATATTTCTGACCCCTTTAGGGCTTTCCTCATCCCCATATATAATGGATACTTTAGCGATCCAAAAGATTTAAGTGTCAATTATATAAGCCTGCTTATAAATTTTATAAACTACAGTAGCAGCGCAACATGTAATTTTAATATCACAATGAATAATTACAAATCAGTGAATTAAAACAAGATTATGGAAAATATATTCAATCAGGAAAATCTGGAAGATATACAAAAAATGATAGAAGATAAACTCAGCAGTGTTCCAGGAGAACTAATCCTCTGCGGGGCAGTAGGAGCTCTGCTTTTATCTTCGTATCTTAATAAAACTGGACATACTCAGGCGGGCTCTGTAATTGGAAAATTATCAATACCTATAATTGGAATAGGTATTGCCAAATATCAAGATGTTTTGAAGTCCGCTGCACAAAGCATTTCAAAAGCTGAATCAGCTTCAGATTCTCAACAGACACAGTAGGATGACTCTAGTAAAAGAAATATATAGGAAACAGAAATCAACAACTGTTTCCTTTACTTTTTTAAATTTAATTCTTTTATCTGCTCCTTAATAGTTTTCATACAGCTTTTTATCCTTTCCAGAAGCTGGACTTATATTGCCTGCCTGTTGCTAAAAATGCCTTCTGATTAATTATAAATTATATAAAACTCCATCAAAATTCTATAACTTAAAAAACTGCTGTTCAAGCTACTTTTGGAAAAATATATTTATACACCCACCTTTTAGTCCAAATATGAAAATAGCAGCAACAAGTCCAGTTATTCCATTATTTAAAAAAATTAATATTGAATCTGGCACAAATTCCGCAGATGAGGCATTTCGAATAGAAACGCAGAAACAAAATCTTTTAACAGATTTATACAGCAGATCTGATGATGAACCAGACTTTGATTGTGAATTTCTAGATGCAGCATACAGCTGCAGCGAAAACGAAAACGAAAATGTTATTGATTTAGAATCTCAAGATGAACTTACAGATCTATTTAATGATAACCAGTGGGATGCGGAAATCTATGACCCGTATCTGGAATCAACTTATTATTAGATAGGAATTCGCAGCTGCCAGTTTACCACACAACATGTGGATAAACTGATCCACACAGTCAGATAACTTCCCGGGCAATAGAAAATTATTCTTTTAATTTTCGTTCTGCCCATGACATTCTGTTCTCAACATGTTTTTCCATCCTGCATAATACTAGCACTGTTTTCTCGTAATAACTTTCAGGTCCATAAGTTTTTTAATTCCCTATAATCTTTGTTTTGTGTAAAAATCACTGCATGTGTTCGAACAACCAAAAATTCACTAAAATTAAAAACTAAAGAAGTCTAGGTTCCAATATTATTAAATCAAGCTCTCAAATTGAAAATAACGGATAAAAAACTATATAATACTCTACATCTATCAATATTAAATATAAGCTCAGTAATTTTGAAATATTAAACAACTAAAAATAATCAAATTATATCAAAATAAGATATTAAATTGGATTATGAAAACAGTTGATAAAAACAATATACAGCTCATCGAGGACTTTTTTTTGCTCAAATTTTAGCGACCGAAACTGCTTTTATTTTACCACAAAAAGTTAAGGCAGTTTTTAAAATTATTTGACACATCTAAGTTTTGTGGCAGAATCGTAGTACATCGTTATTTGCAAAATGAAAAACTAACAAATCAACGCTTTCCAAATTTAGCTTCAGAACTTTTATTAATCTGACTTTGATTTAAAAAATATAACTGTTGTTGCAAATAACAACAATAGTATTAGTTATTACTCTCTGAAATTGAATTACAAATTTGGATTTGTGCATGTCTGGGCAAACCTACTTACAACTTATAACAACTTACTTTTTTTGCTGTTATTGGTTTATAAATAAAAAGTATGTACAAATTTTCGTTAAAGAGACATTAGTCCCATAAATGAAGTATTTTGTCCTATAACTATATTTCCTAATGATCTTATTTTGCAAAGAAAATAAAACTATCAAAGACTAATAGTTTTCTTTTAAAACTTCTATCTCATAAAATAGTATAATTAAACTAGAACTAAGACTAAACAAGTAACAGATCATTATTTAGTCTATATAAAACCAGTTGTTAAAACAGCATCAATACAAAATAAGGTCAATTTTAAACACTTATACTTTTATTTGTCCATTTATTACTTCTCAATAAATCAAATAACCTAATTGTAAAAGTATTGCTAAATGTTTCTGTAATTTATGTCTGAAAGTATAACATTGTAGACATGAGTAAAATAATTAATAATCAACACATTCATATTTGAATTTTTGAACTAAATTTTTGAATTGATAATAAAGCGCAAATAAAAGACATGACTCCTGTTAATGCCATAATCATATCTGAGGAACAAGAAACTTTTCAAATCTTAAAAAAATTTGAGGAAGAAAACGCTATGATTATTGAGATAATTGGTAACGCGGATTGTACAAAAGAAGTAATGACTTTAATAAAAGAGAAAAAGCCAGACCTTATTTTCTTAGATATTTATCTTACAGATAATTTGTTTTTTGAAATGCTCGAACAATTAGAATTTAATATTCCGAAACTTGTATTTATATCAGCAAATAAGGATTATGCTGTTAAAGCTTTTAAACACGATGCCGTTGATTTTTTACTAAAACCAATTGATTTTAATTCCATAATAATGGCTATTTATAAAGTAATTAAAAGAAGGGAAATGGAGCGCTCCTATCAAAATCAAAAAATTAACAATATAAATATTTCAAACACTATTAATCAAAAAAATGATTATGTTGCCGTTGCATCTTTAGAAAAAATAGAACTCATACCAATGTCCGAAATTACTTTTTGCAAAGCAGATGGGAAGTATACCGTTTTTATTTTAAGTAACGGAGCCAAGATAATGTCAAGCAGAAATCTAGGTGAATACAGTACAATTCTTGATAACAGTTATTTTTTTAGAATACACCATTCTTATATTGTCAATCTTCGTTATATCGCTAAAATCTCAAAAAAAGACGGCTACTTCTGCGAACTTTCTAATGGAGTAATTTTACCAATTGCCAAAAGACGGCAAGATGATTTTAACAAGTTTATAAAACTTAAAGATTAAAAATAAAAAGTTAACCTTAATTACCAGCAAAATGAATATCCATAATAATTCAGAAAGCAACGTGGCAGAAGAAAAAAATGATTATACTACTTATCATTTGGAAGAACCTTTAACTGACCTTGGTAAAATTTTAGATTTTTCAATGGATCTAATCTGCTCTTGTGATGAAGAGGGAAGATTTGTATGGGTAAATAAAGCTTCAGAACGTATTTTAGGTTATAAACCCGAAGAATTAATTGGTAAAAAATACAGTGATTTTTTATTTCATGAGGATAATGGTATTCCGATAAATGAAAATTTTGATTTTAAGAGCGAGACACACTTACCTATATTTGAAAAAAAGTTCATACACAAAAACACAAATATTATCTATTTGCAATGGTCTGTTGTACGAGATAATGTTAAAAATTTATGCTACTGCATAGGGAGAGATATTACTGAGAAAAAAAATATAGAAAAAGCAATTGAATTTGAAAGGCTGCAATTCTTTAATATATATTCGCAGGCCCCTTCCTATATGGGAATTTTAAATGGTCCCAACCATGTTTATGAATTGGCAAACGAACTTTATTTGCAGTTAATTGATAAGAGGGATATTATTGGGAAGACTGTAAAAGAAGTTTTGCCAGAACTTGAAACGCAAGGAATTTTTGAAATTTTAGATAATGTATTTAAAACAGGGGAAAGCTTTTGTGCTAATGAAATGCTCATAACATTTGATCGTTATAGCGACGGAAAATTCAAAGATTTTTACTTAAATTTTATTTTTCAGGCCCGCAGGAATGCAGATAATACTATTGACGGAATATTCATTTTTGGGAACGATGTAACAGAGCAGGTTCTATCGCGAAAAAAAATTGAAGAAAGCGAAAAAATGTATAAAGATTTAATCCATAAATTGCCAGTTGCTACCTACTCTTGCGATGCTGAAGGACGAATAGTACTTTATAATAAGGCCGCAGCCGCATTATGGGGTAGAGAGCCTGAATTAGGAAAAGATTTATGGTGTAATTCATGGTACAGTAATGATAATAAAAAAGAGCACTCTGCACCTTTGAATTTATGTTCGTTGGCTACAGCACTAAAAGATGGTGATCCAATCCTTAATAAGGAAATAATTATAGAGCGCCCGAATGGCGATAAGCGCAATGTGCTGCCACACCCAGTTTCGTTTCACAATGCTGATGGTGAAATAACAGGAGCAGTTATTGTACTTTCTGATATTACTGAAATGAAACTGGCACAAAAAGAGCTGAAAAAAAGTGAAAAAAAATACAGGTATCTTTTTGACAACAATCCAATGCCAATGTGGATTATTGATTTAGTGTCTTTTAAATTTCTGGATGTAAATAAAATGGCAATTCTGCAATACGGATATAGCCGTGAAGAATTCCTTTCTATGACTGCCTTGGACATACGGCCAAATGATGATAAAATTCATTTCATAAAATCGAGTGATACTTCAAATATTACTAAATCGAATTATAATAGAGGAATATGGAATCATATAAAGAAAGATGGAACTATTATTCCTGTTGAAATTATTGCCCATAATGTTGTTTATGAAGGAACAGCAGCAAGATTAATTCTTTCTAATGATATCTCTGATCGCAAAAAGGCAGAAACAAATTTGGAAAAAAGAAATCGGGAGCTTATCAAAACCAATTCGGAACTGGATCGATTTGTATATAGTGTATCACACGATCTACGTTCGCCTCTAACATCTATTCTTGGTCTGATCTCTTTTATTGAAACAGAAAGCAAGGAAATTGATACTCTGAAGCATGCTGAATTGATACGGATTAGCATCAATCGTTTGGATGACTTTATAAAAAATATTTTAAGCTATTCGCGTAATAACCGTACTGGGATTTTAGTGGAACAGATTTCGCCAAATGAAATGGTACTTGATATAGTAGATTCGCTCCAAAGAATGAAAGAAGCTAAAGGGATTCGTTTTGAAATTGAAATTACCGAACAAAAACTTTTTTACACGGACAAGCTTAGATTTACAACCATTATAAAAAATCTAATTTCAAATGCCATAAAATACCATAAAAAAGAGGAAGATGACAGATTTGTAAAAATATTTGGATATTCGGATAATGAAAATCTACATTTTTCAATAGTAGATAACGGGATAGGAATTGATCCTGCATATCATCAAAAAATATTCGAAATGTTTTTTCGTCTTTCTGGCAAAGATGGCTCAGGTATTGGCTTATATATCGTAAAAGATGCTGTAGAAATATTGCAGGGCTCTATAGAAGTGCAGTCAGAGAAAGGGATCGGAACCAAATTTAATATCACTCTAAAAAATTTGAAACCATGCTAAAACAACTACATTCAAAATTTGAAACCGTTATGATTATTGATGATAATCTGGTAGATTTATATATTATCTCACGAATGGTTACGCAGAATAATTTTGGGAAAAATGTGCTGCATTATACAGAGGCACAAGAAGCCATGAAATATCTGCAGGAGAATCAGGACAATATTTCTAAATTACCTGAAATAATTTTTGTAGACATTTACATGCCTCTAATGTCCGGATTTGAATTTATGGAAGCATATGATAAATTATCAACTACTCTAAAAAATTATTGCAAAACCTATATCATATCCTCAACAATTGATAATGAAGATATTGCACGATCAAGCAATAATAAGAATGTGGTTTCTTTTCATGTAAAACCGATTACCAAAGAATTTCTTGACCGAATTTTTTAGGAGCAGTCATTGTTACTATTAATTCTAATAATTGAATTAAACTAAATCAGGATTTTATACTTCACCACTCCGCTTGCAATATCGTAGTGATGTAGTATCAGAATTTTCATAGCTGGAATTTATTGCAGTAAACGGTTATACTATATAACTGTCGGTTATTACTTCTCCCTTTTAGTTTTAAAGGTATCCCTGTTAATTTGCATATACAATATTAAAAAAGAATGTTTTGCACAATCTAATAAATGCTTTTAGCTTAACTACCTGCTATTCTGAATCATGAAAAAACCAGTTTTCTATGTAATATTTGTTACTCCAATGATTGCGCGATCAACAAATCGTCTTTGTATTTATTTAGCGCATGAATCAGTTGAAGGTTTTATTTACTCAATGCTTTTTTTATTATTTACAGCAGGTCTTGGCTGCCATACTATTTTCAAAAAAATAGACTTTAAATTAGAAAAACTTGTACTAATAACTTAAATCATAATAAAGATGAAAAAAACGGTACAACATCCCCGTTACATGGGCACGTCAATTAAAAATAAAATTAAAAACATTAGAGAATTAAGAAATTATACCCAGCAATATATGGCTGATCAACTTGGCATTACCCAAGCCGGTTATAGCAAAATTGAAAAAGGAAAAACTCTTGTGTCATATTCTAAATTGCTAGAAATTAGCGTAATATTCGAAGCTAGTATAGAAGAGATAATAAATTTTGACAGTAAAGAATGTATTAAAAGTTTAAATACAATTAAAGATACTAACACAGATTTAAATGATAACTATAAAGTTCTAAAAGAACTTTATGAGGACAAAATAAAACTTTTAGAAAAGCTTTTAAATAAAACTGAAAATGAATTAGAATATTATAAAACTAGATTTGGTCTGTAACACAAAATTAAAGTTATGAAATTGTGGACTTTGATACCTTTTGCCATAAAAAATTAAACATCTTCATATTCTATTTTTTGTTGCAGAATCGCAGTACGCTATCTGGAGCTCTCTGTAATATCAAACTTATCAACTCAGCTAAAATGTCAGTAAATTTGAAGTAGTAAAATCTCAATTCCAAAAAACATACTACCAAATTTCATTAAAAAATAAAAGTGAGAAAGAGGACATATATAAGTAATTACCTTTGGCATTTTATTTTTTTTTAATATTTTTAACCTCTACTAAAAATCTTTCTAGTTTTGAAAAGAAAAAACAAAATGATCCCTACAAAAACTCTTTCTTTAAGAGGTCTTCAACCAATCTTTAATTGTTGAGATTAACCAGCAGCTAAATCTACTACTTCGAGTTTTTAACTGCAGTATTTTGTTCTATTATTATATTTCTTACCGCAAAAATGATAAACCTAACGAATAATTGATTGTTAATCCTTTTATTTAAAAGCACTACAGTCAATTTTCAATTATTAAGTATTCCTATAGATTATAAATTTCAAATCTATACTCAACTATCATTTATGGCTTGGGGAGATATATTTATTACTCAATTTTATTAAAATCTAAATTGAATAAATGAAATTCAGTCTAAGTATAATATTCTTTCAATACTCTATTGGAATTAGTTGGCTGCCTTTAGAGCAAAAAAAAGAGTTATTTAATTAGTTCAGCACGATTGCTTAAGATTTTACAGAATATAGCTTACACTACAAAATAAAACAGATATCAAAGAAATGAAAGTCGGAATTATAGGAGTTAAAAATATAAATATGGATTATGCGCATAGAGCTGCCAAATTAGGCTATGAAGTATTAATCAGCCACACAAAGCAGATTTATGGCTTAAAAGAAATAATTCAAGATATGGGCAATAATGTAAAATTAGTTGATATGTATGACGCAGCTATAGCTGAAATCATTGTATTCTCTTTAGACTGGGAAGAACTAGAATCATCAGTATCCCGTTTACCAGATATGTCCGAAAAAATAATATTACACACTAACAATTCCATTTTTAAGTTTGAATCTTCATCTTCTTCTCTCCCTGTAATAATAGGAAAATCTGCTAGTGAAAAGATCGCTTCCCTATTGCCAGATGCACACGTGGTGAGAATCTTTAATAGGTTACAACCTTTAATCATAAATAAAAATGAATCTAAACACCAAACAGAAATTTTTTATATGGTTAAGAATCCAAAAGTAGAAAATAAGGTAATTTCTTTTTTGACTGCTTTAGACTTTTCAAGTACTGCTCTAATAACAGTAAATGAAATGGATCTACATAATTGACACAAATCACAAAACTTCGTTTATGCCAAAAATAGCAGGAACGAAGTTTTGTTAAAGTTTTGGTCTATTAAGAAATATTCTTAAAAATGACTCAGTTTGATCTAAGGTAAAAAAGGCTGAAGAGTTTCAGCTTTATAATTTTAACAATTAAATAAATTTATTCTTTTAGTATTTATTGAAATTAATTTTTGTTTTTTGGCGTAATGTACGCGGAGATCTGGACAAGAAAACTTCAGCCATCATACATCTGGCACTTCCGCCGCCGCAAGCCTCGATTGTATCTAAACTTGAACTTAAAATTTCAGCATGATTCTCCAACTGGGAAATCTGCTTAGGAGTCAAACTTTGATGCGCCGAT
>Ga0157373_10000525_pt1 | contig 29986 bp, 19 predicted proteins | sample C65metaG_FD_113460 | JGI IMG/M metagenome (GOLD analysis project Ga0157373, IMG submission 113460) | Corn rhizosphere microbial communities from Kellogg Biological Station, Michigan, USA - C6-5 metaG | ecosystem: Host-associated > Plants > Roots > Rhizosphere > Soil | place: USA: Michigan... | reverse complement strand
AGAGTGGGGAAGCCATAAGGACCTCAAAATTTTCAGGGAACGCCGAGGCGGCTGGCCGAGGCTGCGAATGTGCTTTCGCTTTTTATTCGCTAAGTGAAATTTAGCTCCGGGAGGGAAAGCTGTCAAGAGATAAAAGGTGACAGCTCGAGGGACGACAACGTAGCGCCGGCGTCCCGCCGGCTGTCTGGCGGGCGTCTCGCCCGCCCATCGGCCGGCCAGAGGCTGGCGCTACCCGCACCCCCAGCCTGGCCGGTTTGCTTTGTTATAATGACTGCTCTCCGGGGCGCTATCGTCTAGGGGTTAGGACGGAAGATTCTCAATCTTCAAACACGGGTTCGATTCCCGTTAGCGCTACCAAACAACTTTTCTGCCGTGTCGGTGTCCGTTAAACCTTTGAACAACAAGCTGGTTTCCTGAATTCGATAAAGCCCATCTGCGTATTCGACTCAAAGAACTGGTCGTGCGGGTCTTCACCGAGGCGCTGCGAGAACGAGCGGAGCTTTACTCCTAATTTGAGCAAGTAGCTCCGCATCACGTCGTAGTCTTGGCCGTTTCTTGCCAACGGTCAACGTGGTGAACGACTACAAATTCAGGACGCGGTTTTGCGTTACGGCAGAAGGTGAGCAACTCCTGCAATCGCGGACGGTCAGCCGTTTTCGCGGATTCACCCTCTTCCCTGAACAGACGGATGACCTGCCAACCGTTGTGAACACACATCGTACGGCAGTCGCGTTCTTGGGTTTGGAGGCTTGCACCTTCGGTGACCTAACACTCGGTTGATACACCAATGTAAATGACGGCTGTATCCGGTCGGACTTGGTTGGGCTTTGGCATAGTTATCGGAATGTGGAGATTGCAGCGGAACACGCCGCATTTGACGTGTTCCGCCGTGCTCACTTTAAGCGGCGTGAATGACGGAAGCAAGCGACTCGTTACCGAGTTCCGTCAAAGGTTCGTCCTCAACGCATCGTTCAGTACGCCTCGCTGCTCAATGAAGGCATCAACAGCCATCAGCAGCGTGGCCCCGAATTCAGCTGTAGACTTCGCCATCGGGACAGGCGAAGCCGTGATTGTCTCCTTACCGACGGATTCTGTAACTATTGCGGGACTGCTTCCAGCAAAAGATGTTTCGAAAAATCTGCAGATAAATGCGCGACTGGTCCGCGAACGGTTCCGAAGTCTTTCCCGTTGACATAGTCCACGACGTGGTATGCGCGATCGTCGAGGCCACGCAGCTCTACGCTGCCTTTCCAAGTCGCGGCGTAGAAAGCGTAATACATCTTCTTGTCCTTGCGGATAACGTGGGCTTCGGGCAGATCGAAACCAATGTCGTAGAGCGTGCCCAGATATTGACCGCGGGAAAGACCCTTCTCCTGATAAAGCTTTAGCCACTTTTGGAAACTCTTTTCGTGGTCGGGCGTGAGGTCAAAACGGCCATGTTTCACGACCAGGGAAGGCAAAACAAACTGCGTGCCCACTACTCCTCCAATACCAAGGGTGGACGCAAAATCGTCATGGTTGTCGCTCAGTTCAACGTGATCGCCAAAGTAAGGTACGTCGTCGCCCATGAGGCCTTTTATAGTCTTGCCTTTGGAGCGCACCTGAAACGAACTCGTCGGATCGGAAGCGACGGACATATTGAAGTGGGGCATGGTAAAGAAAGAAAAAGCGGTGCCGCAGGGGCAGAATTCTACCAGCGATCCGGGCTTGGCTTTTTGTGCGGCGTCGTAGATTTCACGGAAAAAATCGGGCAAAGCCTCAACGGACTCCTCGGGTCGCTTGTGATGATGGGTGGGGTTGTAGCAGGCAGGAACGCCGTTCATGTGCTGGCCATCGAGTTTGAGGCCGTCAAACCCCCAATCGACGAGGATTTTGTGCACAAGTGCTTTGTGGTACTCCACCACTCGAGAATTCGCGGGGCAGAGATAGTAGGAATTCCACCATGAAATCTTGCGCCGCGAACCGTCCCGGTTTTTCAGTGCCAGATCAGGTTCATCAGTCAGAAGCTTGGAATCTGGAACCGCACTGAGGGGCGACCACCAGAGCTGCGCCTTGAATCCCTCCTGGTGAATCCGATCCACCATGGCTTTAATATCGGCGTCGCCACGGGGGAATTTCTTCGGATCGAGCTGCCAGTCGCCATAATTGTTCTGCCAACCGTCGTCCAGCGTGACCCATGTAAATCCCATTCGCTTGACCGTGGGCAGCGTATCGTAGACCTGTTGCGGCTTGAAGTCGCGTCCATAACCCCAGGCACACCAGATCGCTCCGAAAGCGCTATCGGGTGCTTTGGCCATCTGAAATCCTTGTTTCAACATGAACCGGCGGTACGTGAGCAGGGTCTGGAAGTAGTCTCCATCGTGCACGGAGACGAACGTGCGAAAGGTATGGAGGCTTTCTCCGGGCGCCAGGGTCTGGTCATGACGATACTGCACTCCGACTCGTGCATGACGGGCGTTGGGCATGGAAACGGGCAACGAAATCAGGCGCGGCCGCGGTTCTACGTGGCCCACCCCGATGCCCACGTCCCTGCGCCAGACGTCAACAATGGGAGTGCCGCCGCCGTAGTCGCTCGCGTTCATGCCGAGATAGTTCTGCTGAGAGAATCCTGTGTGCAGTGGAACCACCCAGTTCGGGCGACGCTCGTAAGAGCCGCTTTGAAACGACCAGAAGGAAACCTTTGCGGGGCCGCGCCGCGCTTCGATCGTATAGCTATTGTTGTTCCACTCGAGAATCTTGAGTTGCGACTTGCCAACATTTGTGTAGCTGACATCGAATACCGCAAGATTGGGGAAGTCGTCGTAGATGATGATGGACAGAGCCTTGCGCAGGTTCCCAGATGTACCGGTCAGAGTAAGCTTCTCTCCTCCGCCATAAACGTCGCTGACGTGCTCCTGCTTCTGCGACTCTAAGGCAAAGGTGTACCAGGCACGTTCGCTGCCTTTAACAGTTTCGGAAGCGGAGAACGCGCCTAACGGAACTTCTTTTCCATCAAAGCGCGCCACCACTCGGCTGCGCATTTGTTTGTCGAACTCGATGCGCAGGCTGGGGCTTTGGATCTGGGGCAAGGCAGCAGGGCGCGATGGCGACTGGGCCAGGCAGATCGATGTGAGGATAGCTATCGAACAGAACGTCTTTGTCATGTTTGCCCTTAGAGTCCGTGATGCAGGTTAGCGCGCAGTGTGAGTGAACCATCCTGATTTAACTTCTGACGGCAAGCCCATTGCACGGGGTATCGCATCCCTTTCACTTCAATCTCCGCTCTGAGTTTCAGACCTGCAAACTTTGTCCCCTGGGGCAGCACAAATTGCGCCTGCCGAAGTTTTCCAGGCGATTCAGACGGTCACTAACGGGCGGGCCGGACCCGAAGTCATAGTTCCCCCAGTTATGAGCGCGGACAAGCCCATGTGCTTCGCCTGTTCTGAGCTCCGCAACCGCGGCCAACGCCATACTGCTTTTTAGAAAGTCTCTCCGTAGCATCGATGTCCTTTTCCTATGCGGCGCATGCGCGAGAGTAAACGCGCAAGACGCGTTGGATATGGCCGCGAACGATCATTTCCGCAGTAGCTTCGAGTGCTCCCTCTCGTATAGCTTCATATTCGAAAGGCAGAAATTGACTCAACAGGGTGGAAGGAATCGGTCGCGGGGCAAGATTCCCGAAGAGTTGCGCTACCTCTTTTTGGACGGAGGGCTCGTTCCAGTAATACCGGCAGCGATCGCTGTAGCTATAGATCAACTCGCGACGTATTTTCTCTTCATCGCCGAGATAATACAACCGCCAGTAAACAGGATTCCTGAACATTGCCTGCTCGAGGGCTTCGCGCACCTGCGACTGCCGAATGCCAGCGCTCGTCTTAAGCAGTTCATGCTCGATTGCCTCCAGGGCCAAAACCGCTTCCCGATAGGCAAATGTCAGCCAGGGGCCAACTTTGAGAATTGCGAAGTGATCCTCCACCATTTGTTGTAGCGCCTTCGGGGACTGGTAGTCGGTGGAATGCGCTTCGTATACGAGTCCGGCGTTTCCTGCCAGCGCCGCGGACAACGATTGTGTGTTTGCCCTGTCATATTCGAAAATCAGATCAGATCCGAATTCAACTCCGGGTTGGACAACGAGCGCCACTACTCTTTCCCAGGCCGACGACAGGTTTTGTTCTGAGAAGACGCGCTGGAATACTCGCAAGGTTCGATGCATATGTTCGGCGGTCGTTACCTCTGGCGCATGTGCACCCTGTGACTCGCCGCCGGGGGCGGGGACTTCGGTTCCAATCACATAGACGATCTGCGGAGAACCGGCTGGCAATTTGGAATACGCGTTTTCTGCAGCCTGGCACAAAATGGCAGCTCGGTCCGCAACGATTTGTTCGTCGAGGCCGGCATTTCCGTCGTCGGCACAAGGCATGCTCGCGTCGAGATGTATCTTCTGATATCCGTTGAGAACACAGCTTCGCACCAATTCGCAAGCTTTCTGCAATGCGGCATGAGCGCCTTCGCTTCTCCATGGGAAGGGGCCAAGGTGGTCGCCACCCAGCAGGACTCGGTCCGCAGGGAGGCCCGCGCGCTGGGCAGAGCCGCGGATCCACTCCGAGAACTCTTGCGGCGTCTGACCCGTGTAGCCACCAAACTGGTTCACTTGGCTGGAGGTCGATTCCACATGAAGAATCGAACAATCTTCGATTGCTTGCTGGACCGCTGCTTCGAGGACCTGCGGGTGGGCAGAACAGACGGCGTACGCACCGCCTCGTCCCGACTCCCGGTTACGTCGCAGAACATTCCGAAACCGGACGCCCGAATCTTCGCTTCGATAGAACATCTCTTAGTGATTCCCACTCCGCTTCAGTTGTAGGGGCCGCTTCTGATCCATGCCATCATGGAGGTAACGCAGTCGAATGCGTTCAAGATGAAATTAAAAACAACCAATCATAACAAAACGAAAGCTTTTAAATTGCCTTTTTATTGCTCTTAAACTCACCGGCCGCCTTCCGGCGACGGCGCGAAGGCGGCCTTTCCTTTCGTTTACCGAGGAATTGGACTGTCCCTACAGGCATCTAAGCGGGTCGGCGAATCGACAATGCGTGTTCTCGCTTTACAGACGATTCAGGCCCGACCGTAGGGGCCTCGCCGGTTTTCCGGCGATTTCGTGAAGTGCACGAACTTCTTTTCAGTACGGAACGACTTAATCAGGCTTACCGGGACCAAGCGAGCCAATCCGGACTCATGGCCACGAAGACAATAGTGTGCAACCCTATGCAGACGCCGCCCGCGCGGTGTCGGTGCCTTACATGAAGGAAAATCGATCAACACGAATCTTTTATGGCTGGTGGATTGTTGTTGCTGCATTCCTAAATCTCTTCTTTGCTGTCGGAATTATTTTTTATGGTTTCCCGGTTTTTTATCCCGCGCTTGTGGAATCACTCGGGTTCGCGCGCGCCCAAGTCACCCAGGGCTTTCTTCTAGGATTCCTGATTGTCGGCTTGCCTTTCGGTTTCGCGGCGGGCGCGCTAATTGACCGGATCGGCAGTCGATGGATCATCCTTACGGGTACTGGCCTCATCGGGGTTTCTCTATTCCTCATGGGTTTCATGACCCGATTCTGGGAATACGAACTTCTTTGCATCGCGGAAGTCTTGGGTTACGTACTGGCAGGCCCCATAGCCAATCAAGTGCTTATTGCGCAATGGTTCCGCAGGCAGCGCGGCCGTGCGATGGGCTTCGCCTATCTTGGCCTGGGTTTTGGCGGAGTGGTGTCGCCCTTACTGGTTAGTCGTTTGATCCGCACCTTCGGGTGGCGCCACGCGCTGGGAACTGTCGGCCTATTGATTCTGATTGTGCTCTTCCCGGTCGGAATCTTGATTACGCGCTCCACTCCCGCCGAAATGGGGCTCCTGCCGGACGGAGATTCGAAAAATGATCTCGCTGACGACACGGTTACCGCCGGTGCTGCTACTTCAAGCGGTGTCGCTGCTGCGGCCCGAACAACCAACTTTTGGCTGATCCTGGCAGGCTCCACGCTGGTGGTTGGAGCGATTGGCGCAGTGATTCAACACTTCATTTTATTCCTTAGGGATGAGGGCTACTCGCCGACTGCGGCTTCGCGATTCTCAACAGTGCTGCTGGCATCAAGCCTCGGTGGCCGCGTTTTGGTGGGGTATTTGGCGGATCGGTTCCCCAAGAAAGACATCATGGCTTTCTTCTATTTATTGATTGGGCTAGCGATTCCAATACTTTACTTATCGCACCAGCCAGCTGCCATCTGGCTTTTTGCCCTGGCCTTTGGGTTTGCAATGGGCGCCGATTACATGTTGATTCCACTTGTCACAGCGGAATGCTTCGGCACCGCGGCCCTTGGAAAGATCCTCGCGCTGATCATCATGGGATACTCGTTGGGCCAGTGGGCAGCGCCGTGGATTGCGGGAAGAACATTCGATAGCTACCATAGCTATGACTTGGCCTGGAAAATCCTGGCTGGAGCCAGTTTGTTAGGAGCGGCTGCGATATACAAAGTCTCCCCAGGAGTACGGAAGGGCTAGCCGTTTCTGCGCCAGGCGGCATTGGTCGCGTATTATTTGATGCGACAATGTGAGTCCCCTCCCCGCCGGCAGTCTCAGTGATGTTCTTCCGCGTGCTGGCACGATGGATAATTCTCGAAGGCGTAATCGCCGGTCCATCCGAGTTCCGCCATGCCGGTTTCCGACGAATAATACGCTCCACTGATCCAACCCTTCAGATTATTGAAGTGGTCGTTGAGCGAATGTCGCGTTTCTCCTGCGTGTTTGCCCTCAGAATCTCGCGCCTCTAAACCCTTATCCTTGTCCTCGTTGTTGCCCACATCCTCTTTCGAAGCGGCGGTTAGAAGCTCATTCTGTTGGTCTCCGCTGAGAGCCGCGAACGGTTGCCCGAAACGCTTCTGCGATTCGTCCTCCATCGCCGAAATACTCACCAAGAAGTTCTTCTGGTTAGCAGGCGTATCTACACTTAGCAGCAAATCGATGAACCGGTTCACTTGAGCCTTGGCTGACCCGGGCACGATGATCTCCGACAGCGCGACGAGCGCCTTATTCTGGGGCGCGTTGAGAAATAACGGTTGCCAAGCCGTGGATGCCATCTGCGCATCCGCGTGTGAAAAAATTGCGTCATCCGAAAGAAGCCTGTGTATGGGGTGGGAAGCCGCCACCAGCGGCAACGCCATTCCGGCGCCCATTCCGGCGAGGATTCGTTGCACCATCTCGCGACGCGTAAGCGCGCGCCCGACTGCCTGTCCATCCCTGATCAGGCGCAACCTCTCATCCTTTGTCACGATAATGGCCTCGTAGAGTCTGTATGGTTGGTGTCTCAGTTATGCAAGAAATTCTCGCGGTAATGGTAACATTCGGTCGCTGCACAGTCACAAGTGCCATGCCAACGAGAGACAATTTCTGTGCATGCCAGCTACAAAGTGAATGGATAAGACTGAGCGACCGTTGCGGAGTGCGCTTCATCCTCTTCGATTGACCTCGCTCTGCTTGGCTTGTTAGCATCACGCAAATCATGACATTGTTTAGCGTCAGCAATCATCGTCTCCGGCGGTATCGAACCCTTGGCTGAATCGACAACGCAGAAATACGACGTAATCGTAGTAGGTTCAGGGGCCTCCGGGGGCTGGGCGTGCAAGCGTCTGGCCGAGTCTGGGCTGAAGGTTGCTCTCCTTGAGGCCGGACGCCCGCAATCCAGCGCGAATTTCAGCGAGCATACTCCAGCTTTCGCACTGAAGTATCGCAACCTCGCCCCGGAAATTGTCCGCAAAACGCGCCCCATTCAATCGCAGATGGGAGACGTTTGCAACGAATATACCCAAGACTGGTTCGTGAATGACATAGAGGAACCCTACACCGCGCCCGCGGACAAACCATTCAACTGGCTGGGCCGTTTGCGCATGACCGGTGGCCGCACCAACGTCTGGGGTCGCGTCTCGCTGCGTTTCAGCGACTGGGACTTCAAAGCCGCTTCCCACGATGGCTACGGCGAAGACTGGCCGATCAGCTATAAAGACATCGCGCCCTATTACGATCTGGTGGAAAAGTATGTAGGAATCACTGGAATGGCAGAGGGACTTGAGGAGTTGCCGGATGGCCAATTCCAGCCGCCTATGGCGCTGAACTGTCAAGAATCAGTTTTTCGCGATCGCGTGAAACAGAAGCTGGGCCGTACCGCCACGCTCACACGTTCAGCGAACCTCACCCAATCATTGAATGGCCGCAGTCCATGTCATTATTGCGGCCCCTGCGAACGGGGCTGCGTCACCAAGTCTTACTTCAATTCTGCTTTTACCACCGTCGCCGACGCACTCAAGTCTGGGAATTGTACTTTGATTTCGAACGCCATGGCCTTCAAGGTTCTGATGGATGCGGACCTCAATCGCGCGCGCGGCGTTCTTTACATCGACAGAATCACGCGGGCTCCGCGCGAAATTCAGGCGCGCGCCGTCATCTTGTGCGCGCAATCGCAAGAGTCCACCCGCATCCTTTTAAACTCGGCAAATTCCCAGTATCCCAATGGCCTCGCGAACTCCAGCGGCATTCTCGGTCACTACCTCATGGCTCACGTACGTAGCGCCGGTGGCAGCGGCGAATTTCCCGAGCTTGCTCCAGCGCCTTCCTTGAGTGCTCCCGTCAAGCCCTTGGGGATTTATATCGTCCGCTTTCGCAACATCAAAGGCGACCCGCCGTTCAAGAGATTTCTTCGCGGTTATGGCTTTGAATCCGACAGCACCTTCGATTTCAACTGGGGGGCGCAAGGTTTTGGCGAGGCTTATAAGAAGGCGCTTCGTGAATCACGCTCCGAGTTCAACATCACCGGCTTCGGCGAAGTCTTACCTCGCTGGGACAACTTTGTGGAAATCGACAAGGAAGTGAAGGATGTCTACGGTATCCCAGTGCTAAAGATTCATATGTCCGACGGCGAGAACGAGAAGGCCATGATCAAGGACATCGCTGAATCTGCCGGAGAGATGCTGGAGGCTGCGGGAGCCAAAAACATCCGCACTCGCGCGAATCCCTCAGCGCCACGCTGGGCTGTTCACGAGGCCGGCGTCGCCCGCATGGGCAGCGACCCCAAGAAGTCTGTGCTCGATCAATTTCAGCGAACCCACGACATCAGGAATCTCTACGTAATGGATGGCTCGGGGTTTGTCTCCAATCCCTGCCAGAATCCTACTCTGACCATCATGGCTCTGTGCGTGCGCTCATGCGATCACCTGATGGACGAGATGAAGCGCAGCAACATTTAGGTACGACTCCAAGCCTCATTGTTTTTCCTTGACCAGTTCCAGCAACCCAAATCGCTCCGGGGTGTGAAACGTGCTGCTCATGGGAGGTTGCCAGGTGATCTCGCGGTGGTTCGAAGGAGGACCCTCGCTGAGGAACAAGTTCATCCGAAACATATTTCCCGCCTTGGCGGAACGATGATCGATAGCTGAAAATGGAATTCTCAGCGCGGTATACCAGCGACGGGCGACCGTATCGATACGCGCGGTCTTTTCAAATCCTGAGTTCCAGGTCCATCCCACCTCATGATGTGGCTTGTGTAGATCGATATCCAGGTCGACCCACTCGCCTTGAGGTGAGACTTCGAATTCCTTGTAGAGTTTGATGTCGCGGAAGTTCGCGCTGATGAAGACCTCGGCCACATCCCAGTTCCACAGTTCGTTCGTCTCCTGGTTGGTGGTTGGAGCAGGCTTCAGATAAAGCTCGTCGTAAGGACAGATGAATAGAAAATAAAGATTGTCCCTGGTCCAGCGCATACGGACTTCGCCGTGGAAAGTGGGCACGTCTTTCCCTCGCGTGTCTTTCTCCAGGGACGCAATGCCCGCCGAGCGCCAGAACGCGGTAGATGCGTCGGTATTGAGAGGAACATCCCCGGAAGCGAAAACCGCCTTCACTGTCGGCCTGCCGCCAGCCCATGCCGTCCCCGCACACACGAACAAAGCCAGCAGAGTCTTAGCTAAGCCATTCACTGAGGTGCTCCTTGACGAAGTCATCATCGGGCAAGTGCGGGTAAAGCTTGTAAACACGGTCGATCTCTTCCGATTGGCCGGCCGAAAGGTCCTCGCGCGGATCCAGACACCATCGGCCCTCCAGCAAACCTTGACGCCGCAATACTTCGTGAATTCCCGCGATACATCCGTGAAATTGGTGGGCTGGATCGAAGAATGCGGAATTCGCATCGGTAATTTGCTGTGCAAGAGTAAGCAGCCTGGCGGGAACAGTTTGTGATTGACTTTTCGCCACTGCCAGATGCGCAACCGCTGTCTTAGTCCACACCGCCCAATGGCCGAGCAATCCGCCAACGATACGAAGCCGTTCGCCACCCAAATCAAATTCGGTGAGGAGATCGATGAGGATGTTGTCGTCATTGCCTGTATAGAGTGCGATCTCTTGTGCGCGACCGGATTGCACAACCGCACGAACCACATCAAGTGTCTGGTATCGGTTGAAAGGCGCGATCTTGATGGCCACAACGTTATCGATCTCCGCGAATTGCCGCCAGAATTCGAAGGGCAGAACACGTCCGCCTACCGATGGCTGCAGATAAAAACCAATGATAGGCAGCACAGAAGCTATTTCCCGTGCGTGCTCCAGAAGCTTGGGAATGGTTTCATGTTTGAGGTCGGCCAGGCTCAGCAGGGCAGCGCCATATCCTAACTCGGCGGCAAGCCTCGCTTCACCAATTGCCTGATCTCGCTTGCCGCAGACTCCGGCAATTCTTACCACGTCTTTCCCGGCGGTTTCCTCGGCAGCAATCCGCAGCACTGGTTTAAACAAGCCGACTTGTGGATCGCGGATCGCAAACTGCGTTGTATGTACGCCTACCGCAATCCCTCCGGCGCCAGCCGCGACGTAGTAGCGGGTCAGGGCGCGCTGGTGTCGCTCATCGAGCTTGCGCTCCTGATTCAGAGCAAGGGGATGGGCCGGCACCACGAGGCCGGAGAAAAGCTTGTCACGAAGTTGCATCAGAATTTCCCGTCGCGCGTCTGAAAATGGGTCGGCTTACCCAGAGTTGCGCCGCCTTGCTTAATCCAATTCGCTGTCCACTCGATCATTTCCGCGGGCTTCACGATCGTCTCGCCAAAGAGTTGCCGGGCTTTCGCCGCGTTGTTCAACAGCGCGGAGGGTGCCGGCTCGGAACTAAACTGCGGCTCAACTGCGAAGTGCCTTCCGAATGCGACTGCGATCTCGCGAACCGACAATGTCTCCGGCCCCGTGATGTTCAGCACAAAAGGAGGCGACTGGCAGTGTGCAAACGACCGCAAGCACCATGAGTTCGCATCTCCTTGCCAGATTACATTTACCAGAGGCATGCGCAGATCCACCGGGCGGTGCTCATACACCGCCTGCCCAATGTCCAGAAGAACGCCGTATCGCAAGTCGATAGCGTAATTCAGGCGAAGCATGGCGACCGGCGTTCCCCATTTTGCGGACGCATATTCGAACATGCGCTCACGACCGAGCGCAGACTGGGCATACTCGCCGACTGGCGCGACTGGCGTGGATTCATCGGCTCCGCCTTCGCTCGCCGATCGAAGCGGATACACATTTCCCGTAGAGAAAGCCACAATGCGTGAGCTATGAAAGCGGCTGGCCACTAGTCCCGGCAGGAACGTATTCATTGCCCAGGTCTCGTGTGCGGCGCCAGAAGTTCCAAATTTCTTCGCGGCCATGTAAATGACATTGGGGATGTCGGGCAACTTCTCAAGTTCGCCAGGTTCCAACAGGTCTGCCGCGATGGCCTCAATGCCGCATGCGGCAAACTCCGAGGGCAAACGGGCATTGCTGTAGCGCGCGACCGCGATCACACGCTTCTTCAATCCCGCTCTATCGGCCGCGCGGCGCGCCAATCTGGCCAGGCTCGGTCCCATCTTGCCGCCGGCGCCCAGAATGAGCAGATCGCCTTCCAGCGAAGAGAGGGCTGCCGCATCCGCGTCGCCAGGACGCGAGAGGTGCTCTTCCAATTCAGCTTCGTTTTGAATCGTCGTCATCTAGCCAAACTCAAATCCACCCAGCGCGTAGATGCGGTCTTCTCTGCCGCGCAATTCCTTGCCTCGAACCATGCGTGTAAGCGTACGCCGGTGGCTGAAGCCGAGGTCGATCGCAATCCGTTCGGTATGGTGATTCTGCTTCAATAAATCCCAAAAAAGCGAAGTCCCTGTGTTCCGAATGCAGCACTCGATCAACGAGCGCGCAACGCCGGCGTCAGAAGAGACGCAGGGCCCCATATACGAAGTCACCCGGCCAGGACGCACGACGGCGTAAGACTCTCCTGCGACAAACGCGCCATTTCTTTCCGCCAACCTGCCGAGTAGTTCGGAGCGGTCTGCGCCGAAAGAGTCCCGGTCCGCAACCAGATGCTCGCGTGACAATAAGCCCGAGCGTCCATCTAGAATGGCTGTGCTGCCCGTCACTGTGCGCTCCCACCGTTCCACCGGCTGCTCACAACGAAATCCCAATTTCTCATACAGTGGCTGCCCCTGGTCCGTTGCATCCAGTTTCACGGTTTCAATCCTCATTCGATTCGCCAACGCCAAGGTTTCCGACAGTAAGCGGCGCGCCAGTCCTTGTCCGCGAAACTTTCCCCTCGTGAGCACCATTCCCAGCCATGCCAGGCTCGACCCATAACACAAAAGAGTGGTCGTGCTGGCCAGTTCGCCATCCATGTAAATCGCAAGGCAAGTTTCCGGCGCCAACTGAGTTAGCATTCGCCAATCTTCTGCCGTTTGGTTCCAGCCTGCCTCGGTCGACAACTCCAGCGCCGCCGGAATATCCTCCACGGCCATACGCCTCACTTGAGCTTTTGCGGCTCCCTTCATTCGGTCGTGTTCGGGCGAAACCATAGTATGAAATGTGGCAGGGCGATCTCCTCGTCCGGAATTTCCGGATGCCACTTCTTCTCCCACTCAAATGAGACGGAGCGGTTAAGGCACTCGGCTCACGAATCAATCGTACCGGATATTCCTTCTGCAGCGAACGTGGCGCAGCGTACACGAGCCACTTGAGATCGAAGCCTCGCAAGATCGACGAGGGCACGGCCGATTCGCCCAAAGCCGATCATGGCCACGTCGCGCCCTACGCTCCACTCGGGGCATCCGTGCAGATACAAGTATCGTAAATCCCGTTCGAAAGCTTACGAAGCTCTTCCCGGTAATCAACATTGCGCGCAGTACATCAGCAGCGTGGCCCCGAAATCAGCTGTAGCCTTCGCCATCGGGACAGACGGAGCCGTGATTGTCAGGCGATTGAAGAAGGGACGTGCGAATCGCGATTTTAGCTCTCCACCGCAATGGGCGATGATTCGAAGTTGTGGCGCAAGCAGCGGCAGGTTTATCCCCGAACTGTGGACTATCCCAGGTCGTGATTACTGCCTCCGCACTTCTCAATTTGCGACCGGCAAAAGAGTAGCCTGCTCACCCTCTATGCTACGTCCAGACATGTCCGCAAGTTTAACATCGCTTCTATTCCATTTACTTTCTTTTATTATCTATTTCCTTCTCTTTTGGGCAAAAACAAAGTATAAAAAGGGCCTGTGTCCATGGAGAATGCTCGCGCCAATGCTTGGTCAACTGAGTTCATGCGGGCGCTGCGCGAGGGGGATGCACCACGTCCCACCATCCAGGATGTCGCCCCGTCGGTAGGTTGTGGTTAACACGCATAAGGGAAGGGACCACGTAATCATCCATGCAAATCAAAACGTTTAGTGACAAAAATACTCTGGGTGCGAGAGCGGCGGAGCAGGCGGCGGCCTTGCTCCGACGTGCAATCCAAGAACGAGGAAGAGCTCGCATCATTGCTGCGACGGGCGCCGCGCAATTTGAATTCCTGCAAGTACTCACGGGGCTCCCGGGCATTGACTGGTCCAAGGTAGAAATGTTTCATCTCGACGAATATGTTGGGATTCCCGAGTCTCATCCCGCCAGTTTCCGACGGTTTCTGCGCGAGCGGCTGATTGAGAAAGCTGGAATCACCAAGTTTCACTTGCTCGATGGCGACCACGATCCTGCTGAGGTCATCCGCGTCGTGGGCAACGCCCTTAAGACCTCGCCAGTAGATGTTGCATTCGTCGGCATCGGAGAAAACGGACACCTGGCGTTCAACGATCCGCCAGCAGACTTTGAGACAGAAGAACCATATCTGCTGGTCAAGCTTGACGAGGTCTGCCGCCGCCAGCAAATGGGGGAGGGATGGTTCCGTTCGATAAGCGAAGTGCCAGAACGCGCCATCTCCATGAGCGTGCGTCAGATTCTGAAAGCAAACGCGATCATTTGTATCGTGCCTGACGCCCGTAAGGCCAACGCCGTGAAAGCGTGCCTTGAAGGCGAGATCAGTCCCTTGGCGCCAGCATCAATTCTGCGGACTCACCCCGACACGACGTTGTATCTCGACCAACAGTCGTCGGCACTGTTAAGCGGGGCGACATTGACTCCGGTTTAGCTTCTGCGCTGAAGACGTTGGGCTGGACATCTTTCGCCGGACTGAATCAAGATTTCGTTCCTAGGGCTCACCCTGGCAACGGAGGCGCATGGCAAAGTTTTGGCGCGCGCTCAAAGGCCTTCCGAGCTAAACTCCTTTTCGCCAGCCGCGATCGTTCTCAGGCTTCAGCTCAATCGTGACCGAGCCGTCTTCGTTCACTGGCTGTTCACACGCCCACGCAATGGGCTTCTTGACCCCTGGGCGAATTTCCAGCTGTGCGGAGAGATTGATTTTGCCCAGATAGCCCATCGGTAGGACGAAAGAGCCTTGCCGCAAAGCCCCTCCGTAGGGATGACCCGCGTCAAACGCACCTTCCATGCTAACCGTCTTATCCGGGCTCTCAATCCTCAACCACAACACACCCGGAACTCCTGCGACGCCGCGATTCGCAATGCAAATCACGAGTTCATTCGTGCCGTATCTCTTTCGCTGCCACACCCAGGCTGGCCGTAAGCGGTAGCCAAGCTGGGTTCGCAAACGTTCGAATCCGCGCGGATATTTTTCGTTGTAGCGTAAAAGATTGTCAGCTTCCGTCCATAGTCCCCAATAATTCGCCTTCACATCGAGCGAATGCAGCATGTAATTCTCAAGTTCATTGATACCCGCAGCATCCGCCTTTATCTGAGACGAATCGTAATGACGCAGGTATCCGTCTTCAATAATTGTCGCAAGCCACGGCGGACGATTGGTCAATTCTTCGATCTGAATCGGCTCTTCCACAATGATGCTATCCGAACGCAGCCACGCGCCAGCCCGTACAGACATATCAATGACTGTCCTGTTTCCGACGTTGCTAATATCCGGCTGGGTGTTGACCGCTAGTGGGGTCTTCTTCCAAGTCTCGAGTTGGCGGGCCGTCATGGTGACGAAGGTCTTCTCCGCGGTAAGAAAATCGGGAAACGGACTCGGATAGTTACTGGTGTGGCCTTCTCCCCAGAATCCGTACTGCATCAGGTCCATCCACTCGATCAGAGGATCTCCTTCGAATTGCGCAGCGAGAAGATCGTTCAGCTCGGCAAAGGCTCTTTGAAATTCGGGAACATTGTAGCGCGGCTCTCTGAATTCCCCGCCTTCTTTGGGGATGCGACCGATCTTGACCATCGGCACGCGATCGCGAAGAAACTCCGGCAACGCAACTTCGTTAGGCTGGAATGAGTAGTTGGAGAGCTGAATCCGGAAAGCGACGCGCAGCCCTTTACGCTTGGCGGCATCCATCGCCAGGTGAAAAACTGGGTTTAGATCCAGCCGTCCCGGACGTGTTTGCACATTCCGCCAATCGCAGCGGATGTACAGAACGTCCACAAACGGCAGGCCGGACATTTTCTCGATGTGTTGCTCGAGCGTCTCCCGGCCAGCCCTCGCGGCCAGCGAAGGGCCATTCTCTTCCCAGGCATAGCCAACCAGCCCTAACCCGGGATTGCGCTGTGGCTTCTCGGATGGAGACGTAAACAGAATCGTTTGCCAGCCTTCGTCTTGATCGATCTCAAACGGTCCCTGATTCAGCCGTTCATGCACGGGCGGGCCAGGTGAAAAATCGTATCCCTGCCAAAGGTGGGCCGGAACATCTGCAGTTGCAACGGCAGGCATTAAGACAGCGGCTTTCAAGAAGTCTCGACGACGCATGCGGGCATTTTAGTGCGCAAAAAGACAATATACAAAGGCAAAAGAAGGTATACAGCTTGTTCTGCGGATCGACCGCACGCAGCGGAATCAAGCAAATCCTTGCGGAGCACGTGGATAGCTACCATGATCGCACAATATCCTATGTTTTCTTTTACTTTGCTATGATTTCCTGCTATTTTTCCTCTGGCCAGAAGGACCATCAATGTTTCCTGTATTTTCATCTGATTCGGATTGGCTACGCGCCCTTGCCGAGCGCCAGCCAAAATTGGCAGAATTACTCTCCAAAAGTCCAGACGAACAACGCCGCTTGGGCTACTTCCACACTCTGCGCGAAATCTGTCAGCAGCCCCACACCTGGCTACAAACTTCTCAACTGATGCAGGGCTGCACGAATATTCTCAGGGCGTGCGTAAGAGATACCCGTTCTCTGGTTTTGACTGGATCAGGAAGTTCGGAGTACGCGGGCGACTGCGTGCGTATTCCATTGCAAGCGGAACTCGGGATCACAGTGCAGGGGTTCGGTGGTGGAGCAATTCTGACGCACAGTAGCAAGTGTCTGCCTCCGGGCAAGCCCGCCCTTATGGTTTATATCGCGCGTTCCGGCGACAGTCCGGAGAGCGGTGGCGCCCTCTCGCAGATTTTGAAAACGGATCCGGAGATACGTCATCTTGTCCTAACCTGCAACGCTGCGGGTAGCCTGGCTACGAAGTTTGCGAGCGACTCGCGCGTCACCGTGATTACGCTGCCGGAAGCCACCAACGATAAAAGTCTGGTTATGACCAGCAGCTTCACCAATCTTGTCCTTAGCGCGCGTTTCCTGGGATTGCTCGAAATCCCTACTCGATACCAGGCGATATGCGAGCGGTCCAGCGCCATCGCGAGCTACATTCTTGCCCAACATTTTGGCAGAGTCGCCGCAATAGCGAAGGCGCCGTTCACGCGGGCCGTCTTTCTCGGAAGCGGCGCTCGCTTCGCGGCGGCGCGCGAAGCCTCGTTAAAGATGCTCGAAATGACCTCAGGCCGGGTGGCCACTCTTTGCGAGACGTTTCTCGGACTTCGCCACGGCCCAATGAGCTATGTTCACAAGGACTGCCTTGTCGTCGCTTTACTGTCATCGGATTCTTTGTTGCGGGCTTACGAATCCGACCTGCTTCGAGAATTGGATCGTAAAGAGCTCGGGCTTTTGAAAGTCATCGTGGGCGAGAATATCCCTGGCGATCTGATTCGCGCAGCCGACGTGGCGATTGAATGCCCGGGACTAACGGATTTGAGCGATGATAACTCTCCAGTGATAGATGTGCTCGTAAGCCAGCTTCTGGCATTTTTCCGGTGCATGAATGAGGGCTTGCGGCCGGATTCGCCTTCCGAAAACGGGATCATCAGCCGCGTGGTGCAGGGTTTCGCCTTACATATTCCCGCTTCAAATTGAGCCTCGGGCTATTCTTTTTCAATAATTTATGCACATCCTCTCGCGCTCTGACGGCTCCTCTTATAAATCATATGCTTTCGTTTAATTTCTCACAGTTACGTATTCTCGATTCATTGCTTGCCTTTGGTTTCGAATCGTGATAAAAGTCTGCGCATCATCTCGTTAGCCTCACGGGGGAATCTATGTGGTCTGCAACGCGCACCCTCTTCTTGCTAGTACTTTTGAGTTCCAGTTGTCCTCTTGTGTTCGCCCAAGGCACCGACCTCGGCACCATTCGAGGCACGGTCACGGATTCAAGCGGTGCTCTGGTTTCGGGCGCCAAAGTGGCCGTCACCGATCTCGGAACTGGTTCTATTCGCGAAACGGCAACCAACGGCGAAGGCAGCTATCAATTTTTCGGTCTGAGCTCCGGCACTTACAAGATCTCGATCACGAATGCCGGAATGACTACGGTTCAAGTGAACGGAATTGTTGTGAACGGGAGCGCGGTGGTCATGGCCAACGCGGTTATGAAAGTCGCAGCTTCGTCAGAAGTAGTTTCCGTTAGTGCCGATGCTCAGACGATCAACACCGCCGACCAAACGATCTCCGACACGATCACCAGCCGCGAAGTGCTGGATCTTCCCCGCGATAGCCGCGATATTTTTTCATTTCTCTATCTGAACCCGAACATCACGCAAAGCACAGGGGATGGATCATTCAAGTTTCTGGGGTTTCAAAGCTATGGCGCGAACTTCACCATCGATGGGCAGCGTTCTACGAGCACGCTCGATGGCAGTCCCTCCGCCAGCTCTCCATCCCTTGAGGCTGTCGGAGAGTTGAATATTTTATCCAACGATTTCAGTGCTGAGTTTGCCGGCATTTCCAGCATCCGAGTGACAACCAAGCGCGGCACAAACCAATTTCATGGCTCGGCTTTTTATGACAACAAAAACTCCGCTCTGGCGGGTCTCACAATTCAAGACCAGCAGGGTATACGGGACGCTCAGGGTTCCTTGTATCCCTATCCGTCGCCTTACTTCAATTTCAATGATATTGCGGGTTCAATCGGAGGTCCGATACCGGGGTTGAAGAGGACCTGGTTTTTCGCAAGCTATGAGCGCAACTACAATCGGGACTCGACTCAGATCACAGATAGCAGGCTGCCCCATCCGTCATTCTGGACTGGAGATTTCTCACGTTTGGTCACCGATCCGGACAACATGAAGCCGAGCATTCTTCCTGCTGTTCCGTCAAGCGTGACTCTGACTCCGGCTGAGATCGCTGCTGACACGTATTGTGTTGGCTGGCCGAATTGCACTGGAGACGGTAGTCAATTCGTAATTATTCCGTCACGGCTTTTGAATTCGAATGTACAGCAGCTTATTGGCAAGTACTTCCCTAAAATCGATCCAAGGATTGCAGTAAATGTTAACAACGGCCGCATCGGGCAGTTGTTCCAGACGATCCTGCCAAGCCTGACGACCCGCGATCTGGGAACGGTCCGCATTGACCATGATTTCTCCGACCGGGATCACGTTTACGGGGTGTACAACACGCAGGCACTGAGCGGCGGGAATTCGGCCGTCCGATCACCTTTTACGGGACTAGGGCTGACTCAACAAGACCAGCGAACCCATACCCTTTCTCTTTCTTATTTGCGAGCGATTCGCAACAACCTCATCAATGAAGCTCGCGGCGGCTTTAATCGCGAGTTCGTTTTCCGCCACAGCAACACCACGCTGGGGAGCTTCTTGTCCAGCATTGGCTTCGATCAGAACGCTATTGATGCATACGGCGCAGTCGTAGGGGCCGATCAGCTTCAAACTCACGGCCACACCGTGATCTCCTACGGCTCCTCATTCACATCTTTCGACCGGAGCGGGAACCGCAACACGGATCGTGAGGAGAGCCAGTACTTGGCAACCTTCGGCGACACTCTCACTTGGGTAATCAAAAACCACAACCTCAAGATGGGTGCTGACTTCGTGCACAACGAAGGGTTGGACGGTTTCTCCACCGCTCGTGGAAATCCACGTGGCACCATGACTTACACGGGAGGCGGCACGACCCCATTCGCCAATTTTCTGCTCGGCCAACCTGCGAATCGAGTCACGTACATCGCTCAGACCCGGCCTACCATGGATGTAACCAATTGGGAGCAGGGCTATTTCTTCCAGGACGATTGGAAAGTCAAGCGTAACGTCACGCTGAATCTTGGGATTCGATACGAGATGGTTTCGCCTTGGGTTGATAAGCACGACATCCTGCTGAACTTCGATCCCACATTCGACAACAACACCGGACGCTTCATCGTCTCTTCTGAAAAAACTCTTGAGTTCCTGGATCCAAGGATTCCCGCGACTCTTCCTGTGGTTACAGCAGGGCAGTCAGGACTTGGGATTGGCAGGGGTCTGGTTCGGACAGATAAGAACAACTTCGCTCCGCGCGTCGGAATTGCGTGGGGAATTGGCGACAAAACTGTTATTCGCGGCGGTTATGGTTTGTACTTCCCAACATCGGCTGCTCAGGGAATTCGCGATCCAATTTCCACGAATGGATTCAACCAGGCCTTGACCAAGCAGACCGGAACCGTGAATCCACCGTTGCAGCCGTGGCCCTTTCCGCTGACCGGCGGCGATGTCGTGGATAATTCCAGTCTAATTTCAGTCAATGCCGTTCCCGTGGGGCTGCGCGAGCCGACAGTCCAACAATACAATGCAACCTTTGAACGCGAAGTCGGAACCAAGAACGCGGTGCGAGTTTCTTACCTTGGCACTCGCTCGACTGGCCTCATCGGTGGCATCGACCTCAATGAAATTGCTCCCAGTGACAATCCGTGGGGAACCACAACTGGCGACGGTGTGACGCCTTGCACTCCGGATGATGGGGATTGCCTCCCGACCAACGCAGATTTTGCGCGTCTACCTTACCCAACACTGGGCGATTACCTGTTGACCTATGGCAATTATGGTCATAGTCAGGCAAATACTTTTCAGACGCAGTTTGAACGCCGGTTCGACAAGGGATTGATGTTTAATGCGTCCTACACCTATACCGATCAAAAATCGACGGGCATAGATCAGGGAAATTCCAGCCTCGGCGGTGTTCCGTACAACCCATTCCAGCCGAACCTCGATTACACCCAGGATGCCTGGGTGTCTCATCATCGCTTCGTTTTATATGGCGTATATGAACTGCCCTTTGGCCAAAATAAGCAATACGGCCATGGATTAGCGAAGTGGGCAGACGCCATAGTCGGTGGATGGCAGACCACTTTCCAGATGTTTGCCAAAAGTGGCACGGCATTTACCCCATACTGGACTTGTGACAATTGCGGCAATGGTGAACGTATGGTCGGACCGGGCAATATCGCTTCCGAATCGATTGACGCACTCGGTGATTTCAACGATTTTATTGGCTACCGTCCACTGGTTGTAGGAGACTTTAAGCAACATGTCGGCGACCAGCTCTTCAACCCTAGTGCTTTCGCACCGCCGACGATGGGTGCCGACGTGTTTACAAACAGTGGAGTGGCGAGAAAGAATCTGCTATGGGGGCCCGGCGCCTGGGGAGTTAATTTCGGGTTGCACAAAGACTTCAAATTCAATGAGCGAATTACTGCTTCACTGGGGGCTGACTTTAACAACATTTTCAATCACCCCCTGCGAATGCCGAATCAGGATTTTGGGGATGGCAGTTTCTCCTACCTTGGCGGCTTCGACGTCGCGGTCGATCCTGGTACATTAAGGCCCGTGCTTCAGGATGTAAATCCTAACCCGGACTTTGCCCGCGCATTCTCAACATTCCCCCAAGAGGGTGTCGACAGCCGCCGGACCGTCCGGTTGAGGCTTAGAGTCACTTTCTAGCCTGGGAATCAACGAGTTGGCAAAGCGACTGCCCGATGCGAGCAAGAAACGCACGGGCGGTCGTTTTCTTTCGAAGCATCTATGAAATTGTCCATGAAATTGAAAATGGTCGTCGCCGGCTTCGCCTTAGCTATCTTGTTCACCCCAGCCTGGGGGGAACGGCCCGGCAACTTTCGCGTGATCGGACCCGGAGGGGGTGGGGCGATGTTCAATCCCACCATCAGTCCGCATGACACCAACACAGTGCTGATCTCGTGTGACATGACCGGTTCCTATATCACGCACGACGGTGGGACGACCTGGCGTATGTTCAATCTGCGCGGCGTCGTGGATTTCTTCGCATTCGATCCCAAAGATCCCAATACCATGTATGCCCATGCCACCGGCCTGTGGCGGAGTACCGACGGTGGAAAGCACTGGTATCTGGTCTATCCGGATCCTTCAATGGTCAGAGGTGTAAAGATGGCCTCGGACCATTCCGATGAAGACATTCTGGCGGATCCCGATCCGCTGGGAAGCATTTCCGCTTTCGCGATCGATCCGGACAATTCGAAAGTGCTTTACGCGGCGGCTGGATCGAAGACCAGTCCTGTGTTGTTCATGTCAAAAGACGGTGGATCTACGTGGGGCAAGCTGACCGATTTGCCCGATTCGCCCCGCCGCATCTGGGTCGATCCGAAATCGCCGGCTGAGTTCCGGACTATTTTTGTTGGCAGCGTCCGCGTCCTTGCCGTCATTAACGGGCCGGCCGTCCATAAGCTTTCTGTTCCCGAAGACACTAGTGACATCTCATTAGGCTTCGGGGCGTCCGCACAACCCACGATTTACGCAACCTCGAAACAAGGGGTTTTTGTTTCCACCGACGGCGGGGCGACGTGGAACAAGTCGGCTTTGCCGGGTGATGGCGGACGTGTTCGTGCAGTCGCTACCAGCCTGCATCATCCCGAAGTGGCATACGTGTCTTACAATCGTCTTCGCCTTGGTGGAAAATATTGGATGGGAGTTGCGAAGACGACCGATTCAGGGAAAACCTGGGACTTGTTGTGGAAGGAAGACTGGGCGGACGAAGAAGAGGGGTCAGGAATCGGCGGAAGCGCCGGCGTCGCACCTAAGAATATTCATGATGATTGGATTACCGAGCGATTTGGCTCATCATGGGGCGAGAATCCTCTAGCGCTGACCGTCGCCGATCAAGATTCGCAACTCGCTTACGGCACTGATCTCGGCCGCACTATGGTTACTCGAGATGGCGGCAAGACCTGGACCGGACAGTACTCCCGCAAGGTCCCCAATGCCGGCTGGACTACAACCGGGTTGGATGTCACCACCAGCTACGGCATTCACTTCGATCCTTTCGACATGAATGATCAATTCATCACCTACACAGACATCGGCCTGTTCCGCAGTAAGGATGGCGGGGCTTCGTGGATGAGTTCCACGAACGGTGTTCCCCGCGAATGGCGCAACACAACTTACTGGATCGTGTTTGATCCCAAAGTGCGCGGAAAGATGTGGAGCGTGAACAGCGGAACGCATGATCTCCCGCGACCCAAGATGTGGAGACACACTCCGGTTTCGAGGTATAGAGGAGGAGTCTGCATCAGCACAGATGGCGGCAAGACCTGGACCAAATCGAATGCCGGAATGGATGAGACCGGCGCCACGCACATCCTGCTTGATCCGACCAGTCCGGCGGATGCACGCGTGCTTTATGTTGCCGGATTCGGCGATGGGGTCTACAAGAGTTTCGATGGCGGCAAGACCTGGGCCCTAAAGAATAACGGCATCACCCAGAAGGAACCTTTTGCATGGCGGCTAGCGCGCGCAGCAAACGGGACTCTTTATGTGCTGATCGCGCGGCGCTCCGAAGATGGCAGCATTGGCAATGCCGGCGATGGCGCGGTGTACAGCTCAATTGATGGCGCCGAGCATTGGCAACCGGTTGCTTTGCCGGCGGGAACCAACGCTCCCAACGGTGTGGCGATCGATCCCGACGATTCAAATCGTCTCTATCTCGCCACATGGGCACGGGCGACTGGCCAACATGGCGATGGGGGCGGCATTTTCCTCTCGCAAGATGCGGGTAAAACCTGGAAACAAGTACTCGACAAGGATCGCCACATTTATGACATCACCATCGACCCTGCGGATCCGGCCGTCCTTTATGCTACGGGCTTCGAATCGTCGGCATGGCGCTCCGGAGATCATGGCGTAACCTGGACCCGTATCCCGGGCTTCAATTTCAAGTGGGGACAGCGTGTAATTGCCGACCCCGTGGATCACAATAAGATTTACATCACTACGTTCGGCGGAAGCGTTTGGCACGGTTCGGTCAACGGCAAGGACGAGCCTCTCGACATCGCGACTCCCGAGCTGGCGCAAGGCAGGAACTAATAATCCAAGGAGCAAGCATGAATCGTCGGCAATGGTTATTTGGGGCAGGGGTCGGAGCGGTTGCAGGAATGGCAGCACAGGCCAGCGCCGCTCACTCATTCGCCCCTGAAGCGACAGGCGTGCCGAAGGCCAAGCCGCTCGATATTTCTCAATACGAACCTAAGAGCATGCTACAAGTGCACGAATCGTACGTCGCCCAGGCCAAGTACCCGGTCATCGACATCCATACTCACATTTCGGAGTCGGTGAAGTCTTCGAACGGTGTGGAATTGGCTGCAGAGCGTGAGTATCTTGGCACGCCAGAAGAATGCCTCAGTGTGATGGATCGCAAGAATATCCGCGCCATGGTGAACCTCACTGGCGGTTACGGAAGGGGGTTGGCCGAGGCTGTCTCAAAATACGATCGCGCACATCCAGATCGTTTCTTCACTTTCACCGAGCCCAGCTACGAGTTCTTCAAGGATCCGAACTATCCCAGAATTCAGGCCGACGCCATCGAGCAGGCCCACAAAGATGGGGCACGTGGACTTAAGATTCTCAAAACCCTCGGACTCTATCTGCGCGAAAACATCACCTCGGGCAAACTGGTGAAAATTGACGATCCGCGCTTCGATCCGATGTGGGAAGCCTGTGCCGCCCTGAACATGCCAGTCGCGATTCACATCTCCGATCCAGTGGCCTTCTTCACGCCTATTGACCGTTTTAACGAGCGGTTTGAAGAATTGAATAACCATCCTGATTGGTCGTTTTACGGCGGAGATTTTCCCTCTAACGCGGAGCTGATTGAGGCTCGGAACCGCGTCTTGGCACGCCATCCGAAGACCCAGTTCATCACCCTACACTTCGGGAATTTTTCGGAGAATTTGCAGAACGTCGGCGAAAACCTGAATCGATTCCCCAATATGACAGTCGACATGGCTGCGCGTGTCGGGGAACTGGGCCGCCAACCCTACACGTCAAAGAAGTTTTTCGACAGATATCAAGACCGCATTTTGTTCGGGACCGATGCCACGCTGCACGGCGACGCATTTCCACAGCAAGTCTTTAATGACAAGCTGTACGAGATCTATTATCGCTTCCTGGAAACAGAAGACGAGTACTTCGACTACGCACCGGCAAAAATCCCACCCCAGGGTCGCTGGCGTATTTACGGTATCAACATGCCCGATCAGGTTTTGCGCAAGGTCTATAACGAAAACGCGGCAATGCTACTGCACATTACGGTCTAGATGCGAAGCAATTGGCGAGTTGTTATTTTGGCGCTGGCGATTGCGTCTTCCTCTGTGCATGCTCAAGTGCGCGCGTGGGAAGGGACGCTTACCCTTCCCACTTATGAGGAGGGTCTGCCCGACCCCAATCCTCCCTTCGATCAATTCGCCGGTAACCGCTTCAACTACCCGTACACGCTGCGTGACAATCTCACCAGCCACAGAGTGGATCACGACTGGCGGGCGGTGTTCCTCGAGAACGAGTATCTGAAGTGTTCGGTGCTGCCTGACATCGGGGGACATCTTTACACCTGCATCGACAAACTTTCCGGCCAGTCAATGTTCTATGCGAATTCATCGATCAAAAAGGCGGCGATTTCTTACCGCGGAGCCTGGGCGGCATTCGGAATCGAATTTAATTTTCCCGTTTCCCACAATTGGGTCAGCATGTCGCCAGTCAACTACGCCTATGCCAGGCATGACGACGGCAGCGCATCCGTCACCGTCGGCAACATCGATCGCGTGTACGGCATGGAGTGGTCCGTCGAGTTGATTCTTCGACCAAAATCTACCGTGCTCGAAGAGCGGATCACCCTCAATAACCGCAGCGATGTGCGGCATCGATTCTACTGGTGGAACAATGCCGGCATCCGCGTGTGGGACGACTCACGAATCGTTTATCCCATGCGCTATGCAGCGTCGCACGGCTTCATCGAAATCCGACCCTGGCCGGTCGATGATGGCCTCGATCTCAGTGTCATTCGCAACCATACCCGCGGGCCGGTTTCTGAATTTGTCCATGGCAGCCGCGAAGACTTCATGGGTGTGTGGCATCCACGGACGAATACGGGAACCGTCCACTTCGCAGACTACGCGTCCCTTCCCGCCAAGAAAATTTGGTCCTGGGGGGCCGACGCAGATGGGATGGATTGGCGCAAGGCTCTTTCCGATGACAACAGCGCATATGTAGAAGTCCAGGGCGGACTGTTTCGCAATCAGGAAACCTACGCGTTCCTTGAGCCGCGGCAAACGCTTCAGTTCAGCGAATACTGGATGCCGGTTCGCGAAATTGGAGGAATCTCTCGGGCAAACCTGGCGGGCGTGGCGAGTCTCATACGACGCAATGGAAGTTTGATCGCAGCCTTCAACGCAAATCAGACAATCCCTCGGGCAACAATTTCCATTTCCAATGGCAATCAGCAAGTCTCTCAGGAAAAGACAGATCTCGCCCCGGAACGCACCTGGACTCATGAGGTCCCTGGCGCAGATAGCCAGGCCAAGTACACCATCGAGATCAAAAATGCCAAGGGCATCGTTCTGCTACGGCAGACGGAGGGCGTCTACAACTGGACCGACGAGTCTGAGGTCAAGGTTGGGCCGCAACCGGCATATCACATCCCCGGGCCAGATCAGCGCAGTTTCGATGACTGGATGCAAGCCGGCAAGGAAGACGAACTTAACGGCAGGGTGCTTCGAGCACTCGATATATATAAGGAGACGCTGCGCCGCTTTCCCGACAGCTTCCTGGCACAAAAGGCAGCTGGGCGTTTAGCAACTTCCTTGTTGCGGTTTAACGAGGCAAAAAGCTATCTGGAAGCGTGCCACGCTCGCGACACTTCCGATGCCGAGGTTTCCTACTACCTGGGGATTGCCTATGACGGCTTGGGCGAAATTCAGCACGCGCAGGCGGCTTATGAGCAGGCCCTGCGCTTACCCGGGTTTCGGTCCGCCGCGGCGCTTCGACTAGGTGAACTGCTCGCAAGAACCAGCGACTTGGATGGTGCGGAGAAATATCTCACGCAATCGTCGGGTCTCGCTTCCGGAGATCTGCGTGCACGCGAAGAGTTGGTCGCCGTCAAGCGGTCGCTTGGGAAACACGACGAATCCTTCGCTCTAGCCAAAGCAAGCCTTGCGGATTTCCCGCTCAGCGATTTTCTACGGGAAGAAACTAGCGCCTCTGATCTCAATCAGCTCTCCAATGACTACAACCGCATACTCAACATCGCATCGCAATACATTCGCCTGGGAATGTATGGGCAGGCGCTGAATGTTCTTTCCAGAAGATACCCGCCGGTAATTGCCGATCAAAGCGAACCGGGATCCGTCAGCCCGCAGGATAACCCGCTCGTTGCCTATTTTCGCGGCTTTTGCCGGGAGAAATTGGGACAATCGGGGACCGAGGACTACAAAGCCGCATCGAGACTATCCACCGCATATATTTTCCCGAGCACAGCGGAAGAGTTAACGGTGTTGAAAGCAGCGTCACGGACCAATTCTGCCGACGCCACGGCGCATTTTCTGTTAGGCAATCTCTACTTCTCTCACGCTGAGACCGACTCCGCGCTTGGCGAGTGGGCTGAGGCGCGGAAGTCAGGTACCAGGCTTCCTGTACTCGATGCGAATATCGGCCTGGCCCTTCTCCACCTCAAGGATGATCCTGAAAGCGCGCTCACAGCCTTCCGCGACGGGCTCACGAACGATCCAAAGAATGTCACGGTCTATCTCGGTATCGATCAATCCCTCAGCCTGCTTGGACATCCCGCGCGTGAGCGCGTGGAGGCGCTGAGGAAATATCCCCGCCTTGCTGACGCCCCCAATCCTCTGATGTTTGAGCTAATACTGAATCTGGCAGAATCCGAGGACTTTGATCGAGCCAAAAGTTTGTTTCACAATCACTTCTTTCCAAGGGAAGAAGGTGGAACCAACGTGCGGCAGGTCTGGGTAGAAGTGCAACTTCAGCGGTTGCTGGCGCTCTCTACACAGCAACGGTGCACAGAGGCGTTGAACGCCGCAAAAAACTTGGGATCTGAGATTCCCGACCTCTCGTTCACCAAGGATGGTTTGAACCCCATTCTTAATTCTGCGCGGACCAATTATTTGCTCGGGACCGTCTATGCATCTTGCGGAAAAGCCGAGGACAGTAAGAACAAGTTCGAATCCGCGGCCTCAGCTTCGAGCACAGATCAAGTTCGCTGGGGGAGGTTGGCCGCGCAAAAGCTTCCTGGTTTCGATGAGCAACAATGGCAGAGCCGATTGCAGAAAGCTCTGGAAGATGCGGTCGAGCGTACCGAGACCAGCGCGTATCCCAGTTGGTGGATGTATACGGCCGGCATGCTCGAAAGAGACTTGGGTAAAAAGCAAGAGGCGAATGCGAAGTTTCGAAGGGCGCTGTTACTACCGGATCGGATGTTGGCATATCACCTGACGCGCCTCGCGCAGTTGGATACGAGCAGGAAATGAAGAGACGCGACTTCATCGCCGCCCTCGCTGCCTCAGTGGTATTCGCTCGTTCCTGGGTTCGTGCTCGGAGCACATCGAAGCGTCCCAGATTGCTCATTGCAGAATCCGATCCGTTCACAGGGCTCGATCTCCTGAAATTGCGCTACGCCAAAGGTCACCGGCCTTCGGACGATTTCACGGGACTTGCCCTCTCGTGGCAGCTCACCGGCCAAGAGGATTTCGCCGAACACGCCTTGGCAGAGATGAAGGGCAAGCACATCACTGCGACCGGCAAACCCTCGCGCGGGTGGATTGACTACACAAAATGGGCGCTGGCCTTTGACTGGCTGAACGAGTATCCCGGATTTGAACAAAAACACAAGGACCGCATCGCGAACGAACTGATGGACGGAGCGGCAGCGATGCTGGCTAATGCCGAGTTTGCCGATGCCGGTCAGCTTTCCTATCACAACTACGCCACGCGTTATCTGGCGCTGGCCGCGTTCACCTCCGCGGCGGTTGATGGCTATCCTGGTTGCGGCGCGCGCTGCGACACTTGGCGCATGCAAGTATCCCGCGGACTCGAGAACATTCTTGAGACCACGAACTTCGTCGATCCCGAAGGCAGTTACCACGAATCGCTGGACTACATGCGAATCACGTGGGCAGCACTGACCTTGCTGGCGGAAATGCAACGTACCTCAACCGGAGTCGACCCTGCACAGACATTCTCTGTCTTCCGAAACATCGGCAACACTTACTTATATAAGTTGCTGCCCGACGGTACTCCCTCGCGCGAAGGAGACAATGAATATCCAATTCTCGACTTGCAAGACACGGCGGTTATCGGTTATGCGGTCAATCGTTTCAAAGATCCCTACTGTGCATGGCTGCTTCGAAAGAGCGGTTTTTTTGCTGACACATGGGTGATCCCCGCGCTCCAGTTTCTATGGGACGACCCGGGAGTAATGCCTCGCGATCCCGCGCTGGCGCCCGAGAGCGAATTGCCGCATCAGCGCTATTTTGCCGGCGTCGGGCATCTGGTGATGCGAACCGGGTGGAAGCCGGATTCAACCTGGATTGAATTCGACTGTGGCCCGTATCTGGCCAAGCATCAGCATCTCGACCAGAATCAGTTCACCATTTTTCACAACGGGTATCTGGCGATTGACAGCGGCGCCGACTACACCGAAACCGAGAGTCCGCATTATTTGAACTACTACCGGCGAACGGTGGCTCACAATTCCGTGTTGGTATATGACCCTGCTGAGAAGTTCTTTTGGTCAGACAACGTCGTACTTGCGGCCAACGACGGCGGCCAGCGAATGGATTCTTCCCGCTATTGGAATACGATTCGTAATCCCAACGATTGGGAACACACTCGCGATCTTTGGGATTTGGGAACGATGCGTGTTGTCGACTACGTTCCCGGCGAGTACCACTATGCGCTCGGAGACGCCACGAAGGCGTATTCGCGAAGCAAGTTGCGTTGTTTCACCCGTGAACTCGTGTACATTCCCGGCGGGAACGTGTTGTTCGTGTTTGATCGGGTCGTCAGTACGAATGCTGGATTCAAAAAGGTATGGCTGCTACACGGAGTAAACCCACCATCCGTTGATCAAGATCGCCGACGCCAGCCTGGCGCAACGGACTTTACCAACCCTAACACATTTTGCTTCAGTGACGGTGCGGGTGAGGTGTTGGTGCATTCACTCTTGCCTCGGCAGCGACTTGTCACTCGGCGCGGAGGGCAGGGACATGAGTTCTATT
>Ga0157373_10000520_pt1 | contig 30210 bp, 26 predicted proteins | sample C65metaG_FD_113460 | JGI IMG/M metagenome (GOLD analysis project Ga0157373, IMG submission 113460) | Corn rhizosphere microbial communities from Kellogg Biological Station, Michigan, USA - C6-5 metaG | ecosystem: Host-associated > Plants > Roots > Rhizosphere > Soil | place: USA: Michigan... | reverse complement strand
TTACCGCCAATGATCGCTACACGGCGCAATTGAGTCATGGAAAGCTCCCTGATGGTTGTGGGTGGAATCACCAAGCCTAGCCTAGGCTCAATCGAACGACTGCCACCCCGGGGTGGTCAACCCTTTTGAACCCCAGCCTTCGGAGAGCGTTCCATGTCTGACCGTTATATCGACTTCGCCAACTCAAGCCTCGGCCATCGCCTGGTCGCCGCCATTGGCCTGCCGTCACCGGTACGCCTGGAACGCTGGCAAGCCGGGCGCCTGCGTCCGGTGGAAGGTGCGTTGCTGCTGGGCGGCGGTGCGCTGGCAACTCAGGTAGAGGCGTTTGCCAACCGGCTCACCGACGCCATCTACACCTACGGCGCCGAGACGTCGACCTGGATTCCCGGCCACGGCCCCAAACTCAAGGCGGTGGTGTTCGACGCCAGCGATTTGCAACACACGGATCAACTCAAGCAGCTGCGCGAATTTTTCCAGCCATTACTGAAAAACCTGGATAACAGCGCGCACCTGGTAATCCTCGGGCGGGCGCCAGAAAGCCTCAGCGATCCTTTCGCCGCCAGCGCCCAGGGCGCCCTGGAGGGTTTCAGCCGCTCGCTGGCCAAAGAGCTGCGCAATGGCGGCGTGCTGCAACTGCTCTACGTCGGCGACGGTGCCGAAGCTCAGTTAGAGGGGGCCCTGCGCTTCTTCCTGTCACCAAAGAGCGCGTATATCTCCGGCCAGGTGATTCGCCTGGAAGCCTGCGCCACGCCGGTCGAAGACTGGACCCGGCCCCTCGCCGGACGCAAGGCACTGGTTACCGGCGCCGCCCGAGGCATTGGTGCATCCATCGCCGAAACCCTGGCCCGCGATGGCGCCGAGGTGATCCTGCTCGACGTGCCCCAGGCCAAGGCCGACCTCGAAGCCCTGGCGGCGCGCCTGGGAGCACGCACCGTCACACTGGATATCTGCGCTGAGGACGCCGCCAGCCAATTGATCGAGCACCTGCCCGATGGCCTCGACATCCTGGTGCACAACGCCGGCATCACCCGTGACAAGACCCTGGCAAACATGACCCCTGAATACTGGGACGCGGTGCTGGCGGTCAACCTCAATGCGCCCCAAGTCCTGACCAAGGCGCTGCTCGACAGCGGTTCTTTGCACGACAACGCGCGCGTGGTGTTGCTGGCGTCCATCAGCGGCATCGCCGGTAACCGTGGGCAAACCAACTATGCGGCGAGCAAGGCGGGGTTGATCGGCCTGGCACAGGCCTGGGCGCCGCTGCTCAAGGAGCGCGGCATCACCATCAACGCCGTGGCGCCGGGTTTTATCGAAACCCAAATGACCGCGCATATTCCGTTCGCCTTGCGTGAAGCCGGGCGACGCATGAGTTCACTGGGCCAGGGCGGCCTGCCACAGGACGTCGCCGAAGCGGTGGCGTGGCTGGGTCAACCGGGTTCCGGTGCGGTCAGCGGGCAAGCGCTGCGCGTGTGTGGGCAAAGTCTCCTGGGAGCATAGACATGCAATGGAAGACACTGGGCAATACGCCGTTTCTGCCGCCGCTGTATTGGCGCGCCGCGCTCAAGCGCAAGATCACCGGCAGCACCCTGCCTGAGCAGGGACTGCGCTGCCGGGTGAGCATCAACCCCACGCAGGTGGCCGCGTACCGCAAGGTTTGTGGTTTTGCCGACAGCCCGATCCTGCCGGCGACTTATCCGCATGTCTTGGCGTTCGGCCTGCAGATGCAGCTGCTCACCGATAAAGGCTTTCCTTTCCCGCTGCCGGGGTTGATTCACCTGAGCAACCGAATCCGCATCCACCGCCCGATGGGGGGTGTGAGCCAACTGTCCGTCGGTGTCTGCGCGCAAAACCTCAAGCCTCACCCCAAGGGCGCGACCTTCGACCTCATCACCACCGTCGAAGACGCCCTCGGCCTGCTGTGGGAAGCCGAGAGCCGCATGCTGTGCCGGGGCGTGAAACTGGACGGTGAGGCAGAAGATACCGCCCAACCCTCCCCCACCCAGGTCAGCGAATTGTCCCGCTGGCAGGCTCCCGCCGACATCGGCCGCCGTTATGCACGGGTCTCTGGCGACTACAACCCGATCCACCTCAGCGCCCTGACCGCCAAGCTGTTTGGCTTCCCCCAAGCCATCGCCCACGGCCTGTGGAACAAGGCACACACTCTCGCCGCACTTGGCGAACACTTGCCCGCCGCCAATATAGAGATACACGTCGAGTTCAGGAAACCCGTACGCCTGCCCAGTGAAGTGACCTTACTGGCCAGCGCCGCCGGCTCCAGCGGTGAGTTGTGCTTGAAAGGCGCAGGCGATATTGAACACATGGTAGGCAAGTGGCAGCCGATCGCCTGAAAAACCGATTAATTGTATATATACAACCTAAGTGATAGCGGACTTTTTAACGTCCGCTTTTTTTATTCAACTATTTGATTTTAAACAGATATACATCTTGATACATCCTCACACCACACCCTTGGTATTAGTTACTTAAACGGTACATCCGCACGATATATAAATCGTTAATACCAAGTTGAGCATTGAGAGAACGCACCGCCGGGGCTGTTATAGCCACACGGACAAACGTATCGCTATCCCTAGAAATAGTGAGCGTTTGAAGACAACTAAGGTTGTACAGGTGCAGGGAACTCAATCATGAAAACTCACGTCGTGTTTTGGAAAGCAAGTACCGCGCTGGCCCTGGCAGTAGCATTGGCACTCGGCGGCTGCAGCAGCGGTGGTGGTGGGCATAAGAGTGGTGGTTCTTCCTCAAGCGCTGGCGCTGGTGGCGGCGGCACGGGCGGTGGCGGTACCGACCCTGGCACCCCAGGGGGAACTGCAACGCCACTGGTCACCGCGACCGTGGTCGACACCGTTGGCGATACCGTGACAGGCCTCGGCGGCACCGTCAGGAGCCTGGGCACCACCCTCGGCAGCCTGCCGATTGTTGGCGCAACCGCTGGCGGCCTGGTGACCGCCACCGGCAACGCGGTCGGCAGCATCGGCACCGGTCTGTCAGATGGCCTGGGTACGCTGGGTACCGACAGCAATGCCTTGGGCAAAACCGTCGCTGGCGTGGCCAACGGGGTTTCTGACCTGGGCGACGGCGTGACCGTTACCGGTACTAACGTCGCCACCCTGTTGGGCAAAGTGCCTGTGGTCAGCGGCGCTGCACCGCTGGTGGGCAATACCGTCGGCAAGGTCGGCAATGCCGTGACCATGCTGGGCGACACCCTGAGCACTGCCAGCACCACCGGTCCGCTGGGTTCGGTCACTAATACCGTCGGCGCAAAAGTCCTGGTGCCTGTGGTATCCCTGGTGGAAAAAACCACCGGTAAAGTCGGCACCGCGACAGGCCTGGACTCACCGGTAGGCGGCTTGCTGAAAAAAGTCGGCGATACCGTCGACGGCCTGGGCGATAAAGTGGCCGACACCGGCGGCACCGGCAACCCTGTGACCGGCGCGTTGGGCAATGTGCTCAATGGTGTGGGCACTGCGGCCGGCAAGGCCAGTGGCTACGTCGACCCGGATGCGGATAACAGTGGTGGCGGCAACGGCGGTGGTACAGGCGGTAGCAGCGGCAGTCTGAACCTGGCCGAACTCATTGGTGGCGTGATCGCCGGTGCTGGCAGCGGCCTGGATGCAGGCAGCACCAACGGCGTGGTCAGCGCAGCTGGGGTGACCGGTGTCAAAGCGGGCACCACCGTGGCCGCACTCGGAGGCGGCACGCCAAGCACCCAGACAAGCGTTCCCGTTGCAGGGTTGACCGGCCCAATCGGCAACGCACTCAACCCCGTTACCAGCGGCGTACAGAGCCTGACTCAAAACATCGGCGGCGCCACCGGCCTGGGTGCTCCGGTCAATGGCCTGGTAACCAATGTCGGCAGCGCCGTCAGCAACCTGGGCGGCAAAATCAGCGGCACCAACGCCAACCCGGTCACCAACGCCCTGGGCGGTACCGTAAGTGCAGTGGGCGGCACGGTGGCGTCGATCGGTGGCCTGGTCACCGGCGGCACCAACACCGGTGGCGGCTTGCTCGGTGGTGGCCTGAACCTGGGTGTCGGTGCAGGCGCCGGGGCTTCTGCGGGGGCGAGCGGCAGCGCAAATGGTGGTCTTCTGGGCGGGCTGTTGGGTGGCCTGGGCGGCAAAAAATAGAATTGCACCTGGCCGATTAGACGGCCTCACCTACAGCGCCTACGCTTGGTTGAGACGAGAGACCCCATTAAGTCTCTCGTCTTTTTTATGGATCAATGATCGATCCCTGAAAACACCCGAACCGCGCCCCCAGAGCCCGGCGGGAATCTGCGAATGCTGCTGCAGTTATGACCATGGAGTGTCCTATGCGCGCCTTGACGCCGATGTTAATGCTCACCCTCAGTGCTTACGCTCACGCCGATACCCTACCCAGCTTCCTCAATAGCAACGACACCATCCGCAACCTGCCCGTGCCCAACCTGCCCGCCGACGCCTATCGGCCGGCGGCCACGCCAACCCAGGTGCCGACGCCGGCGCCCACCGCCGGGCAGCCGTTGCTGATGGACACCAAAGTGACCATCCGCAAACTGCAGATCGACGGCGGCACGGTCTACCCGCTCAAGGAGGTCGCCCAGGTATTCGAGCCGCTGATTGGCCATGAAACCAACCTGGCGCAACTGATCGAAGCCACGCGCAGCATCACCCGACGCTACCAGGAAGACGGCTACCTGCTGTCCTACGCTTTCCTGCCGGAACAACGTTTCGAGGACGGCCTGGTGCAAGTGGTGTTGGTAGAAGGCTACATCCGTGATTACCAACTGCAAGGCGACATCGGCGCGGTCTCGTCCTACGTCGACAAACTGGCGGAAAAACTCAAGGCCGAGCGCCCGCTCACACGCAAGACCTTCGAGCGCTACACCACACTGATGAGTGCCATTCCAGGCGTGACCTTGCAGGCCCAGGTGCCACCGCCAAGCACCACCGATGGCGGCACCCACATGCAAATCAGTGCCAGCCGCAAGCCCTTCACCACCAGCATGAGCCTCAACGAGGCCAGCCGTGGCGGTACCCAGGCATTGTTGACTGGCACCAGTAATTCATGGACGTCCATGGGTGAACAACTGAGCGTCAGCGGCCTGTTTCCGCCTGGCGAAGACAAAGAGCACTACTACCGCGCGGCCTATAGCCAGTTCATCAACGCCGAGGGCACCCAGCTTGCACTCTCGGGGGAACGCTACCGCGCCGATCCAAGCACCAGCCTGCAATTGGGCGACGGCCTGGAACTCAAGCCGCACCAGCAGATCGACCGTTACTCCATTGGCATCAGCCACCCCTTCATCGCCTCGCCCAGCGAGTCGCTCAGCCTGGGTACGCGCCTCTACGCCGTCGACCAGACCAACCGTTACAAACTGGAGGGTTTCCCCCAACGGTTTGAACTGGAAACCAACCTGCGCGCCCTGGCCTTCGAAGGGGACTGGCGCAAGGCTGACACCACCCAACTACGCATCATCAGCGGCGGTGTGTACCAAGGCATCAATGGCATGGGCGCCAAGACCCATACGGATTTCGGTGGCCTCAAACCCGACCTCGACTTCTTCCGCCTGCGCTTGTCTGGCGTGCAGAGCAACAAGCTGTTCGATAACTGGCAAGGCGTGCTGTCTGGCGCGCTCTACTGGAGCAACGACGACCTGCCTGACAGCGAACGCGCTACCTTCGGCGGGCAAAGTTTCGGCCGCGGCTATCCCGATGACCAAGGCACGGGCGACAAGGGCTGGGGCGTGGCCTACGAGGTCAACTACAGCTACAACCGCGCCGGTGAGTGGGTAAGGATCCTGCAACCCTATGTGGTGTTCGACCGCGCCAAGACCTGGTTCAACGACCTGCCAGTCAAGGGTAACGACATGTCATCGGCAGCGCTGGGGCTGCGCTTCGGCGACGCCAAGTACTACAACATCGCGCTGGAAGTCGCCAAGCCGATGTCGGACGTGGCGCTGGACAGCTTCGATCGACGGCCGCGGTATTCGTTGAGTTTCAGTTATCAGCTGTAACCTTCGGCAGGAGCCGGCTTCCCGGCGATGGCGATTTTATTGACGCCATCGCCGCAAGGACGATTCGACAAGCCTGACGCCTAGGGCCTGGCTTTAGGGAGAGGAAACAGATTGTTCAACGTATCGATCAACCGCACCAGGTAGATCGGCTTACGGAACAGATCCAGCACCTGTAGGCGCAGCATGTCGCTGACGTCGTCCATTTCTGCATGACCGGACATCACAATCACCGGCAGGTGAGAACGTGAGGTGTGCTCGCGCAGGCGCTTGATCAAAGAGATGCCACTTTCCTCAGGCATGCGCAGGTCAGTAATGACCAGGGCGATGTCGGGGTGAAGTGTCAATTCTTGCAGAGCGAAGGTGACGGAGTTGGCGGTAAAACAGACAAACCCCTCGTTCCCGAGGGATTCGGCGAGTTCAATCAGGGCGTCCTCTTCGTCGTCCACCAAAAGAATTTGTTGGCGGGAAAGCGATGAGGCGCTCATGGCTGTACCTGGTCTTGAAGAACGTCAATGAGGGTTTTCCACATTTACAAGCAGACTATCAAGTCGTCATCTTGGTCGCGACGCTATCAAAAATGGACTTGATCTTAGTTCCAAGCCCAGAACCAGCGCCCACGATCACCAGTGCAACCATCGCCACGATAATCGCGTATTCAATACCTGAAGCACCGTCTTTGCGTTGAAAGAATAGTTGAGTGTGGACATACAGTTTCAACATCAGGTCAATGAACATAAGACTTCTCCAAAAAACGCTACCGGAAGCCGGAACGGCTCTAGTACCAGATGATCGCGGCTTGCTACTAGAGCATTGTCAACAAACCCCACCCTCACAACTGTAATAACGGATTAATCACAAAGTATTAGTCACAACGTTGACGCCACAAAACCGCACGCTAAACAGCTGCTGCTCTAGTTCAGATAAATTTTTCCCACGGTAATGGCATTTCGTCCTAGCTGAGCTACCTTCAAATAGCGAAATCGTTAGATGTTCATCACAGCCAGGTTGCGGATTAACCCGTTTGGATTAAACGGGCGCGCAGTGCAACGGGATAGGGAGAGCCGTCATGAACAGTCGTATCAGCATGGTCCTGGCCGGGTTGCTGCTGATCGGGGCGCTGATCGCCGGGTACTGGGGGCTGGTCTTGAGCCGCGCGCCGGAGCCTGTCGCCGCCCCCGCTGCACCTGTCGTTTCCGTGGAAAATACCGTCGCTACCGTCGAAGACCAGACCCGCCAACCCGTAGTGGTCCTGGTGCACGACGTGCCTGCCCTTATCCCGCTGACCGCCGCTGACCTGGCCGTGGAAAAACTGCGCACCGTGCCCGCTGGCAGCCTGACTCGGCTTGACCAAGCCATCGGCCGCACGCCACTGCGCACCCTCGGTGCCGGCACCTGGCTCACCGAAGAAAGCTTCACCGGCGGCGGCCCGCTCGCCCGCATGATTCGCCCCGACGAACGCGCCCTGGCCGTGGCCGTGGATGAGGTGATCGGCGCCGCAGGCCAACTCAGCCCAGGCGATTACGTGGATGTGCTGTTGTTCCTGCGTCAGGACACCAGCAATGCCGAGCCATCGGCCCAGATCGTGCTGCCCGCCATGCGCCTGCTCAGCGTCGGCGACCAATTGGGCCTGGCCAACGATGGCCGGCCGGCTGTCCCACCGCCGGCCACGGCCGAAGAGCGCGCCCAGGCCGCCCAACGTCGGGCGAGCGCACGCACCGTCGTGCTGGCCGTGCCGGAGCCTCTATTAAGCCGCCTGATGCTCGCGGCGCAAGCGGGTGTGTTGCGCCTGGCCGTACGCAGCGCCGAAGAGCAACTGCTCAGTCGCTACTGGGCCGGTGAAAGCGATGCGCCGGACAAACTGGAAAGTGCCAACCGCGACCTCTACCAATTTACTCAACTGGCCCTGACCGGCCCGCCCAAACGAGTCGCCGCAGCGGGTGGTCAGCCTGGTGTACGCCGTGGTGTTGAAGTGATTCGCGGCGCCCAATCGGCGCCACAAACTCCGTGATCGAGCAAGGATGCCTTGAATGAGCCATCGCTACGCACCCCTGTTCACGCAACTGGCCTGGGCCCTGATGCTGTCGAGCCTGCCGGTCGGCATGGCGCTGGCGGCGCCGGGCAACTGCAGCGCGCTCGGCCAGTTGCCCGCCGTGGTTGAAGTGGGAGAAGGCCTGCAACAGGAGCTGCAATCGCCGGTAGCTATCACGCGCCTGGCCATCGGCGATCCGAAAATCGCCGATGTGCGGGTCAACGGCGACCGTCATTTCCTGCTGACCGGTGTCGCGTCCGGCGCCACCAGCCTGATGGTCTGGACCGCCTGCGCCAGCGCGCCGCGCCAGAGCATGGTGTTCGTCAAGGGCAAGGCCACCTCGGCACTGACCAGCCTGTCGCTGTCGCCGTCGGAAGATCCACTGCTGCCCAGCCAGGTGCAGACCGATATCCGTTTTGTGGAAGTCAGCCGCACCAAGCTCAATGAAGCCAGCACCACGATTCTCGGTACCGCCAAGAACGCCTTTTTCGGCAGCCCTAATTTGCTGTTCCCCACGCCCACCACCCAGGCGCTGCAGATCAGCAGCAGCAACTTCAATATCGGTTTTGGCGGCGGGCGGGTCTCGGCCATGATCAACGCCCTGGAGCGCAGTGGCTTCGCCTACACCCTGGCACGCCCGAGCCTGGTGGCGATGAGCGGCCAGAGTGCCTCCTTCCTGGCCGGCGGCGAGGTGCCGGTGCCGGTGCCCAGCGCCGGCAGCGATACCATCTCCATCGAGTACAAGGAGTTCGGCATCCGCCTGACCCTGACCCCCACGGTGATCGACCGTAACCGCATCACCCTCAAGGTGGCGCCGGAAGTCAGCGAGTTGGACTACAGCAACGCCGTGCAGATCCAAGGCATTCAAGTGCCAGCGCTGACCGTACGCCGCACCGACACCAGCGTGTCCCTGGCCGATGGCGAAAGCTTCGTGATCAGCGGCCTGATCAGCACCAACAACCGCTCCACCATCAGCAAGTTTCCCGGGCTGGGCGACATCCCGATCCTCGGCGCGTTTTTCCGCGACTCCACTATCAGCCGCGAGGAAAAAGAACTGTTGATGATCGTTACGCCGCACCTGGTGCAGCCGTTGGCCGCCAACGCCCAACTGCCCTCCTTGCCCGGCGAAAAACTGCGCAACTACGACCCGAACTGGTACCGCCTGTTCTTCCTGGAAAACGGCAACTTTGACCGTCGCAGTGGACTTTCCCAATGAGCGATAGCCTAAGCCAGACCTTCCTCGCCATCACCCGCAACACCACTGACCTGGAGTGGCTGCAGGGTGCACTCGCGCCCCTGGGCCAAGTCGTGAGCGCCGGCACCGGCAGCCTGGACGAACTGCTGGCACTGGTCGACGTGACCTTTGCCAACCTGGTGTTTGTCGGCCTGGACCGGGAAAACGTGGTGGCCCAGAGCGCGCTGATCGAAGGCGCCCTGGAAGCCAAGCCGATGCTCGCGGTGGTGGCTCTCGGCGATGGCATGGACAACCAGCTTGTCCTGAACGCCATGCGTGCCGGTGCCCGCGACTTCGTTGCCTACGGCTCGCGCTCCAGTGAAGTGGCAGGGCTGGTGCGGCGCCTGAGCAAGCGCCTGCCGACGGTCACGCCCAATGCCCAGCTGGGTGGCCTGACCGTCTTGTTTGGTACCCAGAGCAACGCGGATGGGGCGATGCTGGCTACCCACCTGGCGCTGGTGGTACAGCGGAGCGGCCAGCAGACACTGCTCCTCGACCTGGGCCTGCCGCGCAGCGACAGCCTGGCGCTGCTGGGCCTGGAAAGCACGTTCAATTTCGGTGATGCCTTGCGGCATTTGCGCCGCCTCGACACGACCTTGATCAACAGTGCCTTCACCACCGCCCTGGATGGCCTGCGCATCCTGGCGTACGCCACCGGCGACGAACCGCTCAAGCTCACCAGCGCTGCCGAGTTGTTCATGTTGCTCAGTGCCCTGCGCCAACACTTCCAGCACATCGTCGTGAATATTACCGGGCAGCCGGACAGCGAAGCACTGCGCACCTTTGTCAGCCACTGCGACAAGCTGCTGTGGTGCACCGACCAGAGCGTGCTGGACTGCCGCCGCAACCTGGCGGTCATCAACCGCTGGCGTGAAAAAGGCATGAAGCTCGATCACGCCAAGCTGGTGGTGGACCGCTACATCAAGGCCTGTGCACCCGACACCGAGGCCCTGGAAAAAAGCTTCGGCCTCGAATGCATCGCCGTACTGCCCCTGAGCGCCGAGTTGCGCTTGAATGTAAAAAACCAGGGCCAGACCCTGTTTGCCCTGGCCCCACGAGAACCCTTGACCCAAGCCGTGCGTACCCTGGGCGAACGCCTGGCAAAACGCTCCGAGGGCCTTGCAAAACCCTCCATGCGCTGGTTTGAGCGCTTCCTGGGGTCGGGACGATGAGCGGCGAAAAACTGTTTGGCGGCCCGGCGCGCAGTGCCAGTGGCAACAGCGATCACGACGGCCTGAAACTGGTGCTGCACCGCTACATCATCGACGCCATCGAGGAGTCGGGTAAAAACCTGCTCGAAGGCACGCGCCAATCCCTGGCCCAGTTTGTCATCGACAAGGTCTCGGAATACATCACGCGCATGCGCCTGGCGATCTCCCGCTACGAGATGGAGCGCCTGGCCGAAGAGATCGTCGACGAACTCACCGGCTTCGGCCCCCTGGAAGTGCTGCTGCGCGACCCCTCGGTGACCGAGATACTGGTCAACGGACCGCACCGGGTATTTATCGAACGTGACGGCCTGCTGCACCAGAGCGACCTGCGTTTCATCGACGACCACCATGTCGAACGCGTGATGCAACGTATCCTCGCGCCATTGGGCCGACGCCTGGATGAGTCCTCGCCGATGGTGGACGCGCGCCTGCCCGACGGTAGCCGGGTCAACGCGATTATCCCGCCGATTGCCCTGGACGGGCCGTGCCTGTCGATTCGGAAATTTCGCAAGGACATGCTCAAGAGCAGTGACCTGGTGGCCATGCAGACCATCGACCAGAGCATTTTCGAATTCTTCCAGGAGGCCGTGGGCAAGCGCTGCAACATCCTGATCAGCGGCGGTACCGGCACCGGCAAGACCACGCTGCTGAATATCCTCAGCCAGTTGATCAACCCGCACGAGCGCCTGGTAACTATCGAGGATGTGGCCGAACTGCAACTGGGCCACCCCCACGTCGTGCGCCTGGAAACCCGCCCGCCGAATGCCGAAGGCCACGGCGAGGTCAGGTCCAGCGACCTGATCCGCAATGCCCTGCGGATGCGCCCGGACCGCATCATCCTCGGGGAGATCCGTGGCGTGGAAGTGCTCGACGTGATGACGGCAATGAACACCGGCCACGACGGTTCCATGAGCACCGTGCACGCCAACAATGCCCAGGATGCCTTGCTGCGCCTGGAAACCCTGGTGGGCCTGACCGGCCGCGTGGTCGCGGAGAAAACCCTGCGCCAGATGATCTGCGCCGCACTGGACGTGATTATCCAGTTGACGCGAATGCCCGATGGCCGGCGCTGCGTCAGCGAAGTGGTCGAAGTGGTCGGCGTGCGCGATGACGTGTATGTCACCAATACGCTCTTCCGGCTGGACCGGCGCACCGGGTTCGGCTTCCTGCGCGAGGCCCTCAACCCAGCCGGCGACAAGCTGCGCCGCGAATCGACGTTGCAGTCTTAGGGGGTGCTTGATGACCGGACCGGTGTTGTTGCTCATCTGCCTGCTGCTGATCGGCCTGTCGTTCTGGCAGTTTCATCATGGCCTGCGCAAGGCCCGGACGGACCGTGTGCTGGAGCGGCTCGGTGACGGCCAGCCCGAGACCCAGGAACCCAACACCACGTGGACGGGCCTGGAGCGCATGTTCCAACGCGCCGGGCTGGGCAAACCCACGGACCGCCTGGGCCTGTGGCTAAGCGCCTGGGTGATCGGCGCGTTGCTCGGCTGGCTACTCGCCGACGGGCTGGGCTTGATGACGATGATCATAGGACCGCCCCTGGTACTGCGCGTGTACATCAGCTGGCGTTACCAACGTCGCGTACAGCGCATGGTCGAGCAGCTGCCGCAACTGCTGGACCACAGTGTACGTAGCCTCAAGTCCGGCAGAACCTTGGCAGATGCGGTTCTGGGAGGTGTCGAGGGTGTCGAGAACCCACTCAAGGACGCCATGGCCCGCGTGCAGCGCAACGTACGCATGGGGGTCAGCCTGCCGGACTCAGTCAACGACTTTGCGGAATTCTACGAACAGGATGAATTCCGCCTGTTCGCCCTGGGGCTGAAGGTCAATCACCGTTACGGCGGCAACGCCAGCGAGCTGCTGGAAAATTTGATCAAGATGATTCGCGAGCGCGAACAGGGTGCCCGTCAACTCAAGGCCATGACTGGCGAAACACGCATGACCGCCTACGTGCTGGGTGGGCTGCCGGTGCTGATCGTGGGCTATTTCATGCTGGTCAATCCGAGCTACTTGATGACCATGTGGAATGACGGCACGGGGCGCATCATGCTGTTCAGCGCGCTGGCGATGGACCTGGGTGGCACCTTCGTGATGTGGCGCATGCTGAGGAGTGTCTGAAATGGCACTTCTGGCCTGCGCGCTGTTGTTGCTTGCCGCTGCGGTAATGGTGGGGGGCCAGTTGCTCGAGAACCGCCGGCGCGAGCGCAGGGTGGCTGAGCGCTTGCAAGGGCGAATGGGCAGCGACGACCGACTCGGCACGCTCATGCGCCAACTCGGGAGTAGCGCCCTGGCACAGCGCTCGGTCAGCCTGGACAACGAGTCCCAGACCCTGCTCAACCGGGTTGGCTGGCGCAAGGCAAGTCAACGCTCACTGTTTGCGGCCTTCCAGATCGGTACGCCCATCGTGCTACTGGGCCTGACCCTCCTCAGCCAGCAGATACTTTTTCCTCACGCGGACCCCGCATGGATCGCGCCGATGTTTGCCTTGGGCATTGGCTACCTGCTGCCCAAACGCGTGCTGGCCGCTGCCGCCAAACATCGCCAGCAAGCCATTGCCAAGGAAATCTCAACGTTCATTCCGCTGCTGCGCATCCTGTTCGAGTCGGGGATGGCGGTCGAGCAGTCGCTGCGCGTGCTGGGCAATGAAGCCCAGCGTTTACTCCCCAACCTCACGCATGAACTGCGCCTGATCCTGGCGCGGGTCGATTCCGGGCTGGAGTTGAGCGAAGAACTGGGCAAGACCGCGCGATTGCTGGAAGTGGATGAATTCACCGACACCTGCATCATCCTGCAGCAATTGATCCACCAGGGCGGCGGCGCGATGAAGTCCCTGCTGGCCCTCAAGCAACTGCTGGACGACCGACGCCTGACCCGCTTGCAGGAATACATCTCGAAGATGTCGGCCAAAATGTCGGTGGTGATGATGGTGTTTCTATTCCCTGCTTTGCTGATCGTGCTCGGCGGCCCGGCCTTCATCGGCATCGCCCGCGCGTTGAGCCACTTTTAAGGAGTCATTGATGAAAGCACTGATCGCCGGTATGGCCCTGCTGATGCTCGGCGGCTGCGCCACCAATGGCCAATCACCGTGGGCGGCGTTGACCACACCCGGCAGTTGCGCCAAGCCGAGTTCGGAACAGGAGTTGGCGCTCAACCTGTCCGATGACCTCGCCAACGAAGGCAAGCTGCACGCCAGCCTGGCCAACCTGCAAAACCTGCCCGAGACCTTGCCCCAGGTACGCCAGCGCAAGGCCCGTAACTATCGCCTGCTCGGGCGCAGCGAGGCCGAGCCGTTGTACCGCAGCCTGCTCGGCACCTGCATGACCGCCGAAGGCGAGCACGGCCTGGGGCCACTGGCGGCGGCCAGGGGCGACAACGGTGAGGCCGTGGCGCATATGCAACGGGCAGCGCAACTGGCGCCCACCGACGAAAAGATCCGTAATGACCTGGGCGTGGTGTACCTCAACCAACTGCGCATGGAGGACGCGCGCTTTGAATTCATGACCGCCATCGAGCTCAAGCAAAGCGACCCCTTGGCCGCCGTCAACCTGGTGACCTTGCTGATCTATCAGGAAGACTGGGGGCAAGCGGCGAAGGTGGTCAGCCAATTGGGCCTGAGCCCAGAACAAGTCACCGATGCCCAGGCTCGCGCGAAGAAGCTCAAAGGAACCCGTGTGGCGGCTCGCAAAGTCGCGGCGGTCCGCGATGCCCTGCCGATGACCATCAAGTGAGGAGTGATCGATGAAAGCACATTACCTTGTCGGCCTGGCGTTGCTGCCGCTGAGCGCACTGGCCATCGAACCCGGCCCGTCGTCCCCGCAGCAGGCGGAAACGGAAAACTGGCTGGCCGTGCAGGTCGATGGGCGTGTCGCTTCGCCCACGCCGCAAAGGACCACCCCCGCGGAACGGGAGCAGGCCTTGCAGCGTTGGCTGGACACTCACAAGCACCCGATTCCGGAGTTTTTTGAATCACAATCCGGTGGGTCTTCCAACGGCGGGAAGAGTCAATAGTGCCTGGTGCTTCAGTGCGCCGTCATCCGCTGGCGCATCGCGACGTTGTTCGGCGACAAGGCCAGTGCCAGTTGGGTACGGTTATGCATATGCGTCAGGCGCAATACCTGGGACACGTACAGCTTGACCGTGTTCTCCGTGATCCCCAGCTCACAGGCGATCTGGTAGTTGGTCTGGCCCTTGCCCACCAAGCGCGCAACGTCCAGCTGGCGGGGTGACAGTTGGTTGAAGATGGTCGGGATTTCCACCGGACCGGCTTCTTCGGTGGCCAGCTCGCCCTCATCCACTGACCCAGTACTCGGGCTGCGACGTACTTTGTCGAGGTCCTGGTACAGGTCATTGATGGATTCGGAGAGGTACTGCAGCTTCTGGTTCAGGTGCCCCAGTTGCAGCTCTTTTTGCCGCTCCTCCAATGCCGCTTCCTGGCGTTGCAGGCCTTCGAGCAATTCATCGAGGTTGATCGGCTTCTGGTAGTAATCCGAGATCCCCGCACGCAGGGCCTTGATCACGTCCTGTTTGTCGGCACGCCCGGTCAGCATGATCGCCTCGAACGCCCGTTGCTTGCCAGCCACTTTCTGCATGGCTTGCACCAGCTCGATGCCGTCCATGTCCGGCATATGCAGGTCGCACAGCACCAGGCCGATCTCGGCGTCCTCACTGAAACGCTGCAAGGCGTGCCGGCTGGACTCACAAGGGACGCAGCGGTAACCACTGCCTTCAAGAAATTCGCAGAGCTCTTCCACGATCAACGGCTGATCGTCGACCACGAGCACTTTCACCGCCGAGGTAAGCTTGTTCACGCGCTACTCCATGCCTGGCAAGCCAAAAGATTGACCTATCCCTTTTGACGAAGAATCCTATAGATCTACCCAATAAACGTAGACGTACTTTCAGACTATGTACATAGCGATAGCGACCTGGTGCGACTAATGGATCCAAAACCAGTACAGCGCGAACCCTGTCAATACAAACGGCGCAAAAGGCTGCTTTGTTGACACCCCCGTCTCCGACCGTTGTCGGCGCACGCTAAGCCTTTGACTGACAAGCACCCAGGCGCCCTGGAACACCGCGGCACCGATCAGCGACCACAACAAAACGTCCAGCGAACTGGCCAGGGCCAGGGCAGCCAGCAGCTTGACGTCCCCCGCGCCAAAGCGGCCCAGCGCATAGCCGGGCAAGGTCAACAGCAGTGCCACGGCAAAGGCCCATCCCCCTTCGCTGGCGGGCGCTCCCAGCCAGGTAGTGCCCATCCACAGCAGGTAGATCAGCGCCAGCAGGGCCGCCCCCAGGGTCAAGCTGTTGGCGATCTGCCGCTGACGCCCATCCTGCACCGCACAGAGCCCCAGCCAGAGCAGCATTGCCACGCTATGGATCACGTAAAAAACATCCCTTTTCGCTGAATGATTCTATGCTGATATCAAGTAGTAGCCGTCAGGGTAGACGCAGTCATGAAAACAGGCCTCCCCAGAAAGCAAAAAGGTGCCGCGGCGATCGAATTCGCCCTGGTCTTCGGGATCTTTTTTGCGGTGTTCTATGGGTTGATCAGCTATAGCCTGCCATTGCTGCTGATGCAGTCGTTCAACCAGGCGGCAGCCGAAGCCGTGCGCCAGGCCATGGCGGTGGACCCGGTGGCCGCCGGCACCGCTTATTCCACCCAGGTGCGAGACCGCGCTAAAACCACGGTGATCAACCAATTGAGCTGGATTCCACCCAGCTTTCAATTCTCCCCCGACTTCATCACCGCCACCTACAACGGCACATTGCTGACCGTGGAGATCAGGTATCCCACCACCAATATCTATTCGGTATTCCCGGCCCTGATGGTGCCTGGCATCGGTCCGGTTCCGAACCTGCCGGCAAACCTGATCGCCCGTTCGAGTCTGCAGTTTTGACCTCGGGGGATAAGCTCTTCGGGCGCCTGCTCGGCCGCACCAGCACCCTTGCCCTCGACATGCCAGCCGCGCCGACGCCAGGGCTGCAGCTGCAACTGGATGCTCAGGGCCATGTGTTGAGCATCAGCGGCACCCTGCATCCGCAGCTTGTTCCGCACGGGGTAGGCGAGCACCGGCCGTCGCTGCGTGAACTGCTGTGCGCCAGCAGTGCCCTGAGTATCGAAGGCAACCCCGCCGACTGGCAGCACCAGCACCTGGACCTGGACTTCCTGGGCGCGACCGGGCGGATCTTGCACACGCGTGGCTGGGTCGAACCCGAGGGTGACGGCTGGCTCCTGCGCTTGCTGGACGTCAGCGACTTGCTCGGCGACAGGCAACTGGCCGAACACCGCGAGCAGAATCATCAACTCGCCTGCCGGATGAGCGAGCAACTGCGAGTGTGCAGCCTGAGCCGATTAGCCAAGGTGACCGGCGAGCATTTGCGCGACCTGGCGCAGCGCTGGCGAATCCCCTGTATCGCCCTGGCGTTGCTCGATGAAGAAGACCTGGGGTGGCGGGTCTACGGTCAATACGCTGCACACGACGCCCCGGCCTTGTGGCAGACGGGCCAGCACCTCGGCACCCGACTGGACAGTGCCCATGGCAACGCGCCGCTTGGCCTGGCCCGAGCGCTCAGCGATAACCCGCGCCTGCACAGCGTCTTCGGCAATACCGACGGATTGCTGGTGCCCTACCGTGACAGCCAGGGCGTCGCCGCCTGGCTACTTTGCGGCCTCTACAGCGGCCCGCAAGACACCCGCGAACGCGACTGGCTGGACCTCACCGCCGCCCTCGCCGCGCCGCTGCTCAGCCGCCTGCGCGAACAACGCAACCACCAACACCTGGAGCGCATGGAAGCCCTGCAAGGCCTGCTCGGCACTGGCTGGTGGGAGCTGCTGCCGGCCACTCAGGAAGTCCAGCTGGCCCCGCAGTTGCTGCACAGCCTTGGCCAGGAAGACGGGGCGGCACGCCAGCCGCTGGACCTCTGGCTGGAACGGATCCACCCTGCCGATCGCGAGGAATTGCACAGCCGCTTGCACGACCTGCAAGCCCTCGGCAAACCGCTACTGACCAACGTGCGCCTGCAACGCACCGACGCCGAGCACAACCCCCTCTGGTATCGGGTGCAGGGCCAAGTGCTGGGCGTGGGCGACAGCCGGCGCTGGATCGGCTTCATGCTCGACATCAGCGACATCAAGAATCAGCAACTCCAAGCCGCCGCCGCACACGCGCGCCTGGATAACCTGATCGCCAGCTCGCCGGCAGTGATCTACGTGCAGCGCTATGCCAGCGGTGCGCTGCACCCGGCATTCTTCAGCGCCAGCCTGGTGCCGCTGCTGGGCTGGACCCTGGACGACTGCTGCCACGACAGCCTGGCGTCATTGGTTCACCCCGAAGACCGCGACCTGTACTTCGAGCGTACCCGCCAACTGCTGCGCGAAGGCAGCGTGCGCAGCCGCTACCGGGTGCGGGACAAGCAGGGCGATTACCACTGGCTGCTCGACGAAGCCAAGTTGCTGCGCGATGACCTCGGCCTGCCGGTGGAAGCGGTCGGGCTATGGCTCGATGTGACCGAAGCAACCCTGGCCGCCGAACAGATCAAGCAGAGCGAAGAACGCTACCGCATCCTGGTGGAAGACTCACCGGCCATGATCTGCCGTTATCGTCCCGACCTGACCCTGACCTTCGGTAACACGCCGCTGGCCAACTACCTGGAATGCCTGCCCGCGCAACTGCCAGGATTGAACCTGGGGCATTGGTTGTCGCAGGAACAACGCCAGGCATTTGTGCAACGCATCGGCCAGCTGACCCCGGAATTCCCGGTCAGCACCGCCGAAATCAGCCTGCAATTGCCCGGGCGCGAGCATGCCTGGTGGGTGTGGTCGGACCGCGGCGTGTTCGACGAACACGGCACACTGGTGGAGGTACAAGCGGTGGGCCGCGACAACACTGAAGTGCGCCGCTCCCAGCAACAACTGACCCAGAGCGCCAAGATGGCCACGCTCGGCGAAATGGCCACCGGCCTGGCCCACGAAATCAACCAGCCGCTGAATGTGATGCGCATGGCCGTCGTCAATGTGCTCAAGCGCCTGGGCAACGGCGAAGCACAGATCGACTACCTCACCGAAAAACTCCAGCGCATCGACACCCAGGTACAGCGCGCGGCGCGGGTAGTGGACCACATGCGCGTATTCGGCCGCCGCTCGGAAATCGAACAGCAGCCCTTCGACCCCTACCAGGCCGTGGAAGGCACGCTGTCGCTGCTGAGCGAAGGCCTGCGCGGCAAGGGCGTGGAGCTGCGAATCACCCCGGCGGACTTTACGGTGCAAGTCAGAGGGTATGCCGACCAACTTGAGCAGGTATTGATCAACCTGATGGTCAATGCGCGTGATGCGCTGTTGAGCAAACGGGACAAGGATTCGGCCTTTCGCCCTTGGATCGCGGTGCATTGCGAGCATGACAGCCGCCATGTGCGGATCTGGGTCGAAGACAACGCTGGCGGCATTGACCCCCGGTTGCTGGAACGGATTTTCGAACCGTTCTTTACGACCAAGCCCATCGGCGTAGGCACAGGGTTGGGGCTGTCGGTGAGCTATGGGATTGTGGAAAACATGGGCGGACGCCTGAGCGTCGTCAACGGGCAGGAAGGTGCGCGGTTTTGCGTGGAGTTGCCGGTGGATCAGATCACCAGGTAGGCATACCCCATGCGACAGGTGAGGTTGGCGCCGACTTCAGCGTTGCCGAGGCTGATGCCCAGGGCTGAAAGCAATGTGTTGACGATAGGGTCGAGTATCGGCGCCAGTACGCCTTGGACAAGGCTGACCACCGAACTGACGATGGTTGCCAGAGCACTGGTAACCGTACCGTTCGCCGGGCCCGGCGTACTGCCGGTGGGCGGTACGTAAGTGACCTGTAGGCCGTTCAAGGTATCTCCCAGGCTATGAATGATATCGGCGGTGCCTGGGGGGCTTTTGTAAGTCGGCGTCGTATTCATTTCAGCCACGGGGAAGAACAGCATCGTATTGGTTTGCGCGGCCACGGTAGTCAGCGCCTTCAAATTCAACCCCCCGCCCACGCCTGCTGTGCGCGGGCCGCATAGCAGCGTCAGTACAACGCAATAGCGCTGACCAAAGTCGATTAGCTTGACAGGCTGCACGGTGACGGGGGCCGATGAAGAAAATGCGGCAACCGGATCAACATAGCCCACGCCCAGGGTGGCCAGTGAAGTGGTGGCCTTGACCGTCAGCGACTTGGTGGCAGGCGTGGCACAGTTGTAGTCCGTAACATAGCTTTGCGCACTGGCCGCCTCGATATAAATGGAAAGCGTTTGGGTGATATCAACATCCGCGACATTACACGCCACCAGGCACAAAACGCCGCCCACCACTGCTGGAAGGTTCAAACTCAACAAGCCGCTGACCACCTTCGACACAGGCGTCCCCAGCCCGGCGAGGATCGATGAAACCCCTGAAACCACCTTGATGATCGGCGCATCCACGGTGACCAATGTGCGTACTTGGGCTGTGCGTACGAAAATCTGATCGGTCTGCGGGTTATTCAAAAGCCCCGCCTTGGCCTTTGCTGGATTACCAATCGCCGACATTTGCGGCGCCTCGATGACCTTGGTTTGGATCGAGACGTTGCCCACCAGCGGGATGTTCACCTGAGCTGCCGCACTCACCGCGCTCTTGCTATTGGACAGTTGCGCCACAGTCTCAAGCAACTGAAATAACTGCACAGTGGTATTCAAGGCAGCGGCGGGCGTTCCGCTGGCAACTTTGAGCAAATCTCCAACTTTCAAAAGCTGGGTATTGGGGGCGATGGCTTTCAGCGAGATCACGTCGTTAATGATCGCCGTGGCCACCGAGCCGTTTTTCTGCAGCACCTTGACTGCGGCGTCGATCAACTGGCTGGCGGAGACAGCCGTGTTGAGCAACGCATCGTAGTCGCCTGCCTTCACATTCAATTGAATCGCCAACTGATCCAGATAGCTGAGCAGGTTCACGTTCGTTGCCAGCAAGCCATTCCAGCCCGCAGCGGTCAGTGACAGGCTGCCGCCCAACAGATTGCCGATGACCATATTCAGTAACGGGGAGTTGCTGGAGTTCACTGATGCCAAGCTACTGCGAATCGTCAGCTGCACGACCGGTGGCGCATAGGCTGCCACAGCGGTTGCACTCAGGAGTGTTTCTGTCGCCATGGGCGCGCCACTGAACATATTCCAAATGCCACTGGCGATGCTGGTCATCACGCTGCGGGTGGCCACCACCCGGACTGCATCGTTTTTGCTGGCGTCAGGGGTGAATACGCGAACATTGCTGGCATTGGTCACCAGTGAGCCGCAGGTCACAGCCAGGCCCCGGCTGTTGTCGCCGGCGACCACGGTGAAGCCATTGCGCGCGGCGTTTTCCTTGGCGTAGTCGTTGGCCGAGGTGGTAGGGGTGCACAGGCCGCCACGGCTGGCCGCCTCAAGGGCCGCGGTGTCGGCTATGGACTGCAACTTACGTTTTTCCAGGTACAGGCGACCGCTGTCCACTGCAAGCAACATGAACACCAAGGCCACCGCCAGGGTGCCTGCTGCCATCAAGCCAATCGCACCACGCTGCCTGGAAGGAAGTCCGGGAGACATCTGGCACTCCTTAGCGCTTACTCTCCGTAGTTGCTTGGAGTGTAGACAAGGGCTGGCCAGTCGCCACAAATCAATGGGGGAACTGGCTTGCCTGCCAGACGATTACCTTGGTGGGTCGGTAATACCGAGGTGATGCTTTCGCAGGCAAGCCAGCTCCCACAGGGGTCAGTGTGGCGGGTAACTGGAGAGGACGCGGGTGACGGTGGTGCGGATGGCTTTGTCACGATCCTGGGGGTTGGGCGAGGTGGCCATCATTTGCTCGTCGCTGCCGCGCCACACGAGTTTGCCGTCCTTGCCGTCGAGCAGGTCAATCTGGATGGTCGCGACTTTGTAGGTGATGTTGCGCGTTTCGTTGTACATCGGCGCGCCCCAGTAGCCATTCCACGGCCCGCCCCAGGCGCCACCGTAGTTGGTAGTGACTTGTTGCTGGCGTTCTTCGACGATCAGGTAGGCCTGAACATTCAGGTCAGCCTTGGTGCCGGGAGCCGCCGGGCGCAGGCCGCGCTGGTCGAGTTGTTCAGTCACGGCCTGGCGAATGCGCTGTTCGGTGAGGTCGCTCTTGATGCGCGGATCATCGGGGCGATACTGCAGCGCCGGGTCTTTCCAGGCCCAATTCCGATAGGCGCCGAAATCCCGGCTGGCATCAAAATCGTGGTTCACCTGGCTGGTCTGGCAACCGCCCAGCAGCACGACAAAGGCGAGTGTAGCGATACGACGAAACATGGTTTTTCTCCAGAGAGCGACCCGCGCTTTAAATGAGAATAGCTGTTAACTGGGAGGATACGCCGTCATTGCCTTTTGCACCGCCTGGCGCAAGGCGTCTCCTCGCTCGCTGAGGCTTCCCTGGCTGCCCGTCTCCGCGCTGGCACTCCACACTGGCTGACCGGTGCGCGCATCGAACAAGTTGACGCGAACCACCACGACCTGGACTTCATAGGTGCGCACGATGGGCACCGAGTTGTACATGCCGTAGCCATTGCCATAACGGTTATAGCCGCCATAACCGTAGCCATAGTCATCCTGTACTTGCTTGAGACGCTTCTCCAAGCGCACGTCCGCGCTCACCAGCAGGTCTGCCGGACGGTTGTCGTGCAGGGGGCGCAGGCCGCGCTGGTCGAGGGCGCCGCTGACGGCTTCGGCAACCTGCGCCGAATCCGCCCAGGCCGTGCCCGCGGGTAGTTGGCCGTTACGCCAGGCCCAATTGCGGTAGGCACCATAATCGCGCACGGGCGCCGGGTAGGCGCTGGCATCAAAGGTGTTGGCGGCCTGGGGCGGCGCCGGCGGGATCGGTGCCGAGGCGGCCACATAAGGATTAGGGCTGGAACACGCGGCCAGCCCAAGGGACAACAGGATCAAACAGAGACGACGCATTTCGACCTCCGCAGACTGGGCCGCTTAAACCGGACGGCAGATCCAGTGCAAATAACGCCCAAGTCCGGCAAAGCTTGGGTGACGACGGTGAGCGAGTTCCATCTCCAAAAGGTCCTGCACATCCGCGCGGGCCTGGAACTCCACCGGCATATAGTCGTGGAATACCCGCACACCACTTTGGCTTTCGACCTGCCAAAGCCCGTCGAGTTGCGCCGCCAACTCACGAGGGTCGAGCGGTTGCTGCGGCGTGAGGCTTTGCTTTTCACCGGCCATGTCGTTCTTGCGCATTTTGCGGAAGTGGCCTTTGAGCAGGTTGCGGTAAATCAGCGCATCGCGGTTGTAGAACGCCAACGACAACCAGCCACCGGGCACCGTGAGCTGGTGCAGCACCGGCAGGATCGCATGGGGTTCGGCCAGCCACTCCAGCACCGCGTGGCACAGCACCAAGTCGTAAGGTTCGGTGAGCTGGCCGAGCAGGTCTTGCCAGGGCGCATGGATGAAGGTGGCAGCCCGCCCGGCGTCGGCGAAACGTTGACGCGCGCCCTCGAGCATCGGTTCGGCAGGTTCGGCCAGGGTGACGTCATGGCCTTGCTCGGCCAGCCACAGCGACATGTGGCCCAGGCCCGCGCCGATATCCAGTACTCGCAACGGACGTTTTGGCAGGGCTTCGGTCAGGTCGGCCTGGAGCACCGCCAGGCGGATAGCACCTTTGGCGCCCCCATAGATCTTCTCGGCGAAGCGCGTGGCGAGCTGGTCGAAATGACGATCACTCATGGGCAAACCGCCGTTCGCTGTCGGCCAGTTTGGCGCGCACCACCTCATTCATGTCCAGGCCCAGCTCGCTGCACAGCAACAGCAGGTACAACACGATATCGCCGACTTCCTGCCCGGCATGGGCGAGTGTGTCGGCCGGCAGCTGGCGCGATTGGTCTTCGGTCAGCCATTGGAAGATTTCCACCAGCTCGGCCATTTCCACGCTGGCGGCCATGGCCAGGTTTTTCGGGCTGTGGAACTGCTTCCAGTCGTTGTTATCGCGGATGCGGTGCAGGCGTTCGGTGAGGTGTTCGAGGTTCATGCGGGGGCTCCTGAAGGTGGATAGCTTCGGGGGGATTAGACGTGAAGGCAAGTGAATCTCTGGATGCCCTTGAGGCTTGCCGGCGATGGCGATTCAGTCGACGACGCTGAACTCAAGCCTGGCGGTTTGGCCTGCCTCGTCGAGAACGCTGAGCTGGTAGCGACCGAGCTGTTCGAAACTGGCGCTGATAAAGTCCTGGTTGGCGCTGTCGCCAAGGGGCGCACCGTTGAGAAACCACCAACGCCGGCCACTGCCGCCCAGGGCGGAGATTTTCAGCCGCAGTGCCTGTTGGCTGGCGGCGGGCAGGCGCAGTTGGTCGCCTTCACGGACGCCGACGATCGACAGCGGCGAAGACGCAGCCAGTGCCGGTGGCGGGCAATCGGGGTCAGCCGCGGGGATGCGCGCTTCACGTCGCTCGGCCCTGGGCAGCCAGGGCTCCAGGGGCGCGGGCCACAGGGCAATGTTCTTGCGCTCGGCGCCGGGGCAGTGAGCGTCTACCCGCAGGCCCTTGGCATTGACCCACACGCTTTCCATCAAGCCCACGCTCAAGGGTTGGTCCAGGGCCTGCAAGGTCGGCGGCGTGGTGTTGTCCAGCGTCCAGGCGAAGCGCTGGCGACGGCAATTGGGATCGCTTCGGCTCATGGGCTGTCCCAGTGGCCAACAGATCGCCGCCACGCCGACGTTGGCCGGCACCGGTTTGACCGGCGCGCTGATGCCGCGCTGGCTGTCGCGGTTGGTCAGTACATCGTGCACCTGCAACATCAACGGCGCTGCCGAGGCCAGGCCGAACTGCCCCGGCACTGGCGTGCCGTCCGGGCGGCCGATCCACACGCCGATCAAATAACGGGGGCCTACGCCAATCGCCCAGGCATCGCGAAAACCGTAGCTGGTGCCGGTTTTCCAGGCCAACACCGGGCGTTGCACCAGCTCCGCACGCGGATCGCGATCCGGCCGGGCCTGGCCACTGAGGATACGCCGCACAATCCAGGCAGCCCCTGGCGACAGTAAGGGGCGTTCTCTGAGCGTATCGTCCGGCTGTAATCGAAGGGTGGCACTCTTGCCGTCCCGGGCGAACGCGCTGTAGCCGCTCACCAAATCTTCGAGGCGACTGCCTGCGCCGCCCAGGATCAGCGCCAGGTTCGGCTCGGCCAATGCGGGCAAAGCCAAAGGCACGCCCCCCATACGCATCTCGGCGGCGAACCGTTTCGGCCCATAGGCTTCCAGCAGCTGCACCGCCGGCAGGTTGAGCGAACTGGACAGCGCCGTACTCGCCGGCACGGCACCGGTAAAGCCCATGGAGAAGTTGCCCGGCCGGTAGTCACCATAACGCCGGGGCACGTCCTGCAGCAGCGATTCGGAATGTATCAGCCCCTCGTCCAGGGCCATGCCGTACAGGAAGGGTTTCAAGGTGGAACCCGGCGAACGCAGGGCACTGATCATGTCCACATGGCCAAAACGCTTGGCATCATTGATGTCCACCGAGCCAAGGTAGGCGCGCACGGCCATGGTTTCTTCCTCTACCACCAGGATCGCGGCAGAAGTGTGCTCGGGCAAGCGTGCACGCCAGCCCAGCAGCAGGTCTTCAAGGCGACGTTGCAGGGTGGCGTCCAGGGTGGTGCGGATCAGCGGTGGGCTGTCAGGACGGTTGAGGCGGCGCGCGAGCAACGGCGCCAGGCTCGGTTCCAGGCGCGGGGCAAGCAGCAGCGGCTCTTCCAGGGCTTCATCGACGGCGGCGTGCGGCCACACCTGGAACTCGGCGAGACGGCGCAGCACTTTGTCGCGGGCTTCCTGGGCGCGCTGTGGATGCCGATCGGGGCGTAGACGGCTCGGCGCCTGGGGCAGCACCGCGAGCAGGGCGGCTTCAGCATGGGTGAGTTGCGAGGGCGACTTGCCCAGGTACGCCCAACTGGCGGCCGCCACACCCTGCAACGTACCGCCAAAGGGTGCGCGATTCAGGTAGAGGTTGAGGATTTCCTCCTTGGACAGATGCCATTCCAACTGCGCCGTGCGCCACAACTGGCGCAACTTGCCATGGAACGTCCGCGAATGCGGGTCCAACAACCGCGCCACCTGCATCGATAAAGTACTGCCACCCGACACCACCCGTGCGCCCGAGAGGTTCTGCCACGTCGCCCTTGCCAGCGCCAGCGGGTTTACGCCGGGGTGCTGATAGAACCAACGGTCCTCATAAGTCAGCAGCGCGTCCAGGTAATAGGGTGATACTTCGCTCGTCTGCACGGGATAACGCCACACCCCATTGGCATCGGCAAACCGCCACAACGGCGTACCATCCTCAGCCAGCACCACCCGCGCCAAGTCATCCTTGGGCAGGGGCAACGGCCAAATCCGATCAGCCAGCCAAATCAGCGCAACAACCACCACCACGATTCCCAGGCCCCAACGCAAACCCTGCAGGAGCCGGCTTGCCGGCGATAGCGGTGGGTCAGTTGGCAGATAGGTCACAGATACACCGCTATCGCAGGCAAGCCAGCTCCCACCGTGAACCGCGCACACCTGCAACTTACGCAACGCATCATTAATCGCAAACTCAAACCGGCAAACCTCTATGCTTGTAGGGAACTAGCCTGTCGCAATAACAACCAAAGGCACAGATCCGCCCACCTTCTCATCAGGACACACACATGCAGGTAGAAAGCTTTTTCGAATGGTTGGGCCAGGCGCTCGGTTCCGTCATCCGCTTTATCGTCGATGGTCTCAGCGGCTTGTTCGGTGCCCTGACCAACGCCGGTGGCAACTTCATCGACGGCCTGTCCCGCACCTTGGGCATGGACACTTCGATCATCAGCATCATCACCTTGATCATCGGCCTGATGCTGCTGTACTCGGCCGTGCGCGCCTTCATGCGCGCGTCGATCATCATGGGCATCATCTGGTTGGTGCTGGGCCTATGGCTCCTCAGCTGGGTCGTCCACTAACCCCAAGACACCAAAAATCCCCTGTAGGAGCGGGCTTGCTCGCGAAGGTGGCGTATCAGTTGCCGTATAAGCTGACTGATAACACCGCCTCGCGACCAAGCCCCTCCCGCATGGGGTCCCCACTTTCAGAGCAAGAGCTTCAACGCCCCTTGATCACCAGATCCGCCGGCGTCTCCCCCACTGCCTGCCAGTTCGGCCGGTACATCGACTCCACCTGCGGCGGCGGCACACGGTAGGTACCCGGCGTCACGGCACGCGCCAGGTACAGCAGGTGCGTAGTGCCAGAGCCTTCCAGATTGATCGCCGCCACGTAGCGGTCGTCGCGGAACTCCTGGTGCTTGAGCGACGCGTTCTGCATTGATTCACGCCACTCCTTCACCTGGCTGCTGGCGTTTTCCAGGCTGGCGGCACTTTGTGCCAGGTTCTGGTTTTCCAACTCCAGCCCGGCCGGTAGCAGGTCTACCACCAGGGCGTCCGGCACACGCTGCTTGGCGCTCACCGCCAAGTGCACCAACACCAGGTCACCGCTATTGAGGTTGCGCAGGTTCAGCGGCTGGCCGTTCATGCCCAGGTATTCGCGGCGGATGCTCAGGTTGTCACCGCCAGGCGCCGGAGGCACCTGTGGATAACCCGAGATCGTCAGTTGCTGGTACACCGGCGTCTCGCCCTGATTGCTCAGGCTCAAGTCGCTGGACAGCGCCTTGCCCTCCAACGCCAGCGTCGGCTGCTGATTGTTCAATTCCTGCACCCCGCCACTGCCGGTGAGCGACACCTGCCAGTTCGAGTCAGGCTTGGCGAACCCGAGTCGCCCCGCCAGGAACAGCGAGTTACGCTCCTGGGTCGACAGATACGGGCTGGCCGCCAATTGATCCGACAGTGTGAACAAGCGCTCCTCACGCTTGCCCTTGGCCAGGTCATTCTCTTCCAGCAACGCCAGGATCATCGCCTGGTCCCGCAGCGGGCTGCCGTAATCGGCCAGCCATTCATTGGCATTGCGTTGCGCCGCCAGCCCGGCGAGCAAGGCTTGGTCAGCACGCGGCTGGTCGCCCATTTTCTGCAATGCGATGGCCAACTGCACCAGCGGCAAACCGGAGCGCGCATCGCTGCGTCGTTCGAAGATGCTGCGCAGCGCACCCAAAGGCGCCTGCTGACTGCGCGCCAGCACCATGCCGGCGTAGGCCTGCACGGCAAAACGGGTGTGGTCGGCGTTATCGCTGTAGTCGACGTCAATCAGGTTGCGTTCCTGTACGTATCGCAGCAGGCGCTCGCTGGCCTTCTTCAACGCTTCAGGCGGCACGGCGAAGCCCTGGTCGCGGGCACGCAGCAGGAAGTCGGTGACATAAGCCGTCAGCCAGTATTCTTCTTCGCCATCAGCGCCCCACAAACCGAAGCTGCCGTTGTAGCGCTGCATGCCCAACAAGCGTTCGATGCCCAGCTCGATCTTGCGTTTGCGCTCGCTGTCGGACTCACCTTTGATCGACAGGCGCTTGAGCAACGCATCATCGGCATACAGCGACGGGTACAGGCCGCTCGCCGTCTGTTCCAGGCAACCGTACGGGTAGGCCTTGAGTGCGCTGATCTGCGCACCGAGGTTCAGCGGTGGCCGACTCGACAGGCTCAGCAGCGCCTGGCGCCCCGAGGCATCGAACTGTTCCAGGGTGCCCACCGGCAGGGTCCATGGCTGATCCTTGAGCACCGCACGGTAATGCTTGAGCAGCGCCGGATACGCAGGCCGCACGCCCAGGGTCCATTCACGGGTGAACGGTGGCAGGTTCTCGCCCGGTAGATCCAGGCCATTCACCGTCACCTTGACCTTGCCCTGCCCCAACCCGCCCCAGGCTTTCACCGGAATGCGCAGGGTGGTGCGCTGGCCTTGTTTCAGCTCCACGGTTTGCGCGCCATTGTCGACCAACTCCAACTGCCCGTCGGCGCTCAGTTGCACATCGAGCTTCTGCGCCTTGCCCGACAGGTTGGACAGGTCCAGCGCCAACGTCGTCTGGTCACCCCCGGCGAGGAAGCGCGGTGCCGACAGCTCCGCAATCAGCGGTGCAGCGATCACCGTCTTCGCTTCGGCCATGCCATAGCGATCATCACTCCAGGCCTGGGCCATCAGGCGCAGTTCGCCATTGAAGTCGGGAATATTGACGCTGACTTCGCCCTCGCCTTGCTCGTTCAACGTCACCGGCGCGCTTTGCAGGGCGACGATGGTCACGCTGGTGTCCGGGCGCTTGCCGCCCTTGGCCAATGCCGCGTCGCCACCAAATGCCAAGCTGGCGAGGCGGCCCTGCCCGGCTTCGATCAACTGCCCGTAGATATCGAATTGGTCCACGCCATAGGCCTTGCGGCCGAACAGGCTGGAGTACGGGTCTGGCGTCGGGTACTCGGTGATATTGAGGATACCCACGTCCACCGCCGCGACCAGCACGTGCACCTGCTTCGGCACGCTGCCATCGGCATTCCTGGCGGCGACTTTCACCGTCAGCGGCTGTTTGGGGCGCATTTTTTCCGGTGCGGTGAGGGTCACGCCGAGTTTGCGCTGCGTGCGATCCAGGGGCAGATGCAACAGGCCTACGGCGCGCTTGGGGGTGATATTGGCTTTGCGCTCGCCCGGGCGAATCACCAGTGCACTCACGTACAGATCATGGCGCGACCATTTCGGATCGAGCTTCACGGCGAAGCTTTTACCTTCGGCCGGCACATCGATTTCCTGCCACCACAGTGGCCCTTCGGCCGACTCTACCAGCAGGTAACCTTTGCCGGCCGCCGGTGGCGTCACAGTGACATTGGCGGTATCGCCGTCGCCATACGCGGGCTTGTCCAGCGCCAGCTTGACCTGGTCCGGCCGCACGGCGCCGCCTTCGGTGTTGTCCTGGGCCTGGTAGCCAGCCCAGAAGCGCAGGCTGCTGACCAGCCCGGTCTGCGGGTCTTCCACTTCGACGCGGTACGGGCCCCACTCCACCTGGAAGCTGACCTTGGCCGTATCGCCGGCCTTGATACTCAAGGTCTGCTCGTCGAGGTTGAGGAATTTCTCGTTGAAGTGGTAACTCCAGCCATCGCTCTCGGAGTAGTTCCAGTAGTAGTCACGGCGCTCGCGCACCAGGCGCACCTTGAGGTTCTGCGCAGCGAGTTTCTGCCCGTCCTGGTTGGCCAGCAGCACTTCGAACTCTGCCGGGCCATCGCCATTGGTTTCCGTGCCGTCAAACAATCCGCGCAACCCAGGCAGTTGCTCGGCCGGCCAGATCGGCTGCACCAGGCGCCGGGTGATCGGGCGACCGCCCGACTCCTGCAGGCTGGCCTGCACGATCAGTTGCAGCGGCGACTTGGCCTCGGCCCACTTGCTTTCCAGGGTCAGTGCTTCCTGGCCCTTGGCGTCGAGTACGCTTTCCTCCAGCTCGAAATCCTGGCTCAGCTCTTCTTCGGTGACGGAGCCGAACTGGTAGCCCGGCAGCGACTTGACCGCTTCGCGCAACGGCCGCACATACACCTGGCCACTGACCCGGTTACCCGACGCGGGCGCGCCATACAGGTAACGGCCGTTGACCTGGATCACCGCGTCGTCTGCCGGGCTCAATGCCGTGTCGCTGCCCTTGAGTTCCAACGCCAGGCGCTCGGGCAGGAAGTCTTCGACGAGAAATTCGTACAGCTGCGGCTTGCCATCACCCAGGTCGAACACCAATTGCCAGCGCCCGGTCGGTGCTTCGCCGGCCAGTTGCAGTTGATATTGATAGAGGCCGGAGGGGTCGGCGTCCCAGACGAATTTACGGCT